>Ga0157363_1001064_pt1 | contig 22302 bp, 11 predicted proteins | sample AttsexASBM1_FD_111477 | JGI IMG/M metagenome (GOLD analysis project Ga0157363, IMG submission 111477) | Fungus gardens microbial communities from leaf cutter ant in Ribeirão Preto, State of São Paulo, Brazil - Atta sexdens ASBM1 | ecosystem: Host-associated > Fungi > Mycelium > Unclassified ... | reverse complement strand
GCTCATTAAAAAATCTTTGTTTAGCTCTAGAAAATTTTGCGAAATTATATTCTCTATATTCTGAATATATGTATAATTACACTGAGCGACTCTGTTAAATAAGAATGATGAAGATAGCGTGCAGAAAGCTAAACAAACCTATCAGTTGGCTAGTTTCATATGATATTTTATCTACCAGCAAATCCGTTGGCTATGCCTGTAGCGAATTTGGTTGAATGCACTGATACGCACACATTAGTGAACTGTGTAAGCTGTTCGTACACAAACGTTTACCCAAGTACTCGAGTATTTAGGTAAACATGGCCTACGAGTGTTTGATAGTCGGGACGGTCCAGTAGAAATTTTGTCAAATGACAATGGATTATGCTAGTAGTTGTACCACCATTATATCAGTCGAATCATTTGTATTCTATCAGCGTATGGATTTAGTCAATTTGTGCGCACCAATACACGCCTATTGTTTTCAATCGAATCCATCACGCGAGAGACGTAAAGGCAAGTTCGCCAATTTTTTCCGAGTTAACGACTTGAAACCAATAGTCATTATTTCCCAATATTACGATTCCAAACAATGGAAACTCGGATCGAAAATTCCAATACTGTAGATTGGATGCATAACATTGACGTGAAAAAAATCTCCGTTTTTCATAATATTGATGCGCAATAAGATTAAAGAAATTTCAACCGACGAAGTTTCTAATTTTTAAGTATTAGGTGCTTTAAAGCAAGTTAGTAGCATGCTCAGAACACTCCAAAAATTTTTATTTTATAGTTGTTATATTTTTTACTACTATATTATCAGTTAAATCTGCATTAGTTACATAAATAATGAATTTTAAGACCTCCGATAATCTGGATAATAATTTATAATGTTCTTTTTCAAAACTAGGTTTAAGAACTAGTAGTGCTGTAGCCATCCCTTAAGTCTGGTTTCACTAATGTAAAATTAACTTTAATCTCAGTTCAATTTACTAAGCATTAGAAAAGAGTAAATTAGAATTAGAAAAAGATAAACGGTAAGTTAAACCGAGATTAAAGTTAATCTTCCATTGGTGGAACTAAAAATTAGAATTATATCTATTTCTACCAAAGCAGATTAACTTTAATCTTATAGTCCAACATACTTTTCATCTTTTTTTAGAACTAGGAAAAAATGAAGAGTTAGTTGAACCGAGATTAAAATTAAACCACATGGTAGACACGAGCATTGGGAAAAGACAGAGAATAAAGTGAACCGAGATTAACGTTAATCTTACATTGGTAGCATTCGAGCCTTAAAAGTTGATTTCGCCGCTCGGTAATTTTCCGCCTAATAACGCCATACAGTCTTTTTCTCGGCCCTTTCGCACATCGTTCGCCGTCTGTCGCGCAGCAGGGCCTACATCGACATTGTCGGAACAGAGATCCCGAGTTCCGAGTGAAGAAACGCAAAGAGCGGAATCGGATGCGAGTGGGACGAGGATGGACGACAACAGATGCGGCAGGGCAGCGGGGTTTCATCATGTGTATGCCGCCGCCGCCACCGCCGTCGCCGCCGCCGTCGCCGTCGCCGACGTCGTCGCTGCAATGCGACATTCGACCATAATATACACGACACACACGCTTTCTCGGCCGCCACAAGCGTGCGGAACGCTCGTCGTGAGCTCGTCTGTCGCGCCGCGCCGCGCCGCGCCGCGACCCCGGCGTCTCCCGTCTGTCTCTTTGTTCCCGCCTGTCTCTTACGTACGGTCGTTGTCTCTCGCTCGAATCGATACATATATATACACATATATATGTAATTCGATGTCGATCGACGAAGAAGTCGGCGACCGAGGAGACAGACGGAGCGAATCGCGCTGGCAGTCAGCGAGCCGATACGATCCGTCGTCGTCTCTGCTCGTCTCTCTGTTGGCTCCCCTCTATCCGTCGGGAATTCGCCGGGGAGTCCCCGCGGCAGTGGTCCCGAGTGCATTCCGGGAGGGGAAAATATTCCGAGGCGAAAGAAATTCGTCGGTCGGTTGGCCGGCGAGAAATTCTTTGCGGGACGGGATCGCTTCGTGTCTGCATCGAATATCCGATTGATTTCAGTGACAGCGATTGTCCTTCAGCGACTTCCGTTCGCATGGCCGAGGGAGAAAAGCAGTCGATTCATCGAATATTTCATGGAATGCCAATCATGCGGAGAATTCCGTTCGTGTCGACAAACACGTGGAAGATCTTCGAGGCGGCGTCGTTGCAATAAATACACGAGTGAGAGCAAGGAAGAAAAATCCAGAGAAGGGAACCGCAGTGAATATAACTACTTCAAGGGCTCGGTTCTATAAAAATCCAGCTGCATCGTGAAGCACGAGGAGAATCCTTCTAAGGGACAGCCGTGCGATAAAAAAAAAGAAAAGGGAAAAAAAATACACTCTCAAAGAAGAGCGAAGAAACGAAGGAGGGAATGCAATGAACGTTCTTTGAAGTATTTGGTCCTGCATCCAAGGAGATTCGAGAACCAACCATTGTTTAAATTATTTCCAACCTTCTTGAGAGAGTTAATTTTCTTTTCGTAAACAAGTAGAGCAATTAAAGGATATTTAACCGTGGAGGATCCGACGATTGTTTAATTGAATTTATCTGAGAAATTGCTGCAAATCGAATCGCGTTGAGCAGTCTACAAAATCCTTGAAAATCCTACGTTTTGAAGACTCCAAAATCATTCGATTTACTTTGAGGAGAGGAGCTTACTCGAATGTATCTCAGAAAATTGTGTAGACACACAACTTTTTACCGAGAAACGTATCTTGAGAAGACATATATCTTGAGCCCTTCGTTTGATCGAGGAAGGAGATTGCACCGGATATTCGATGCGTTACGTAACACGTCCACAACAAACAGCCGCGGAAACAAAGGAGCCGCGAGGAAACGAGCTTCGGGCTTCGATTGATCACTCTCCTGTCGTTCGTCGACGTGAGAAAGATCTTTCCGTTGCAGCGTCTTTCGGAGGAGAGGGCGAAGAGCGAAACAAGCGGCGGAAAGCGAAACGATCTGACACGGCAAGACACCAAGACAACACAACACTGACGACGACGAAGTCGAAGACGACAACACGCCGCGAAGGTCGAACCCACGTGACACGACGTTTAGCCGGCGCTACCAAATATTGTGCCTGCGCGATACAATTCGTGACGTTCGGAAGACGTCAGACTTGATACGTGAGACGCGTGTCGCGTGTTGTGTCGAGGAACTCGAAGACGTAATCGCTGCAAGCTGCGATTCCTAATCTCTCCAATCGAACTTACGCGCGGAGGATGACAAGCGCTTGTGAAGCGAAAAAGTGAGTGTTTTATCACGAACGGGAGATACTTAAATGGTCCTCAAGTTTCTATCTCACGGATAAGGGACACAAGCGGAGGCCGACGAAAATGAAGTGAGTAAATTAAATACGACGGCGAATTATGTACAAAGGGTAATGAAGATCTTCATTTATGGATCCTTTAACGAGTTTGATTTTATCTCATCGGTGATTCGACTGAATTCTGCTTTTTACGTGAAATTTCGATGCGTGTGAAAAATGTGGAAGTTTCATTAATATTAGAATTACCAACGTTTCTTATTCATTAAAAGGGAATGGATAAATTATTATGAAAACAAAGAAAGTGATGGAAAATCAAAGATTTCGTCAATATAAAGGACAGAAAAGTCAGAGAATTTCAGAATACAGGTATATTTTACACGAGAAATATTATAATACTGATCTAAAAAAAAATAAAATAAAATAAAAATAATGACTACTCGATGAGCGTAGCCGGGATTTTATTTAGATACAAATTAGAGACTTTCTTAGATTATTGACTTTTTTTAGTTTAGAAGGAGGAGGATAATCGAGTAGTGGAGTGGATTATTGGATTTGTTTTGTTTTACATTATTATTTTTAATTAATTACTAGCAAGTAAAAATCGTAAAATCACTTAATTTATTAATTTAATTTATTAATTTACTTAATTTTTTTCTTAAAATTGTAAACTGATTTTTTAATCTGGAAAAACTTGAGCTGTCTCTCAGAAAAAAATATTTCCATAACTTTCAATTCTTTTTTATTTTCTGACATTAATTATGTTAAAACGAGATTTGCTTAAAATAGTGAATGTGGAGTTCTCGAAATAAAAATTTTCAAACAAATGAAGCTTTAGTTATTGTTCCCGAAATGTAATTCCCGAAAGACTTGATTATTTTCAATAACTCTAACTAAACTAACTAAACTAACTAAGAAAATTATTGATATTTTGATGATTTTTATGAGAAGAAACTGACTTTACTAGATTGATTAATCGAAGAATGCGAGAGAGTAAGTTTCACAATATACGTCGCGAAAGATTGACTGAGAAGAATCGTCTCAATTTAGATAAGCAAATTTGATGAAGCGAACACATCATCTTTGTTTCTATTAAAAGTTTTACAGCAAATTAGTGCATCCTCCCGATGCTCTCGAAACGATGCGAAATTGGTACCGACAAACCTTGCTTAACTGTGTAGTGTGAGACAAATAACGGAATAGACATTGTTCTGCATGGCGTAACACATGTAGACTTTATCTAGCGTTCCCACCGAGGAAAAAACTATTTCTGTAAATTCCGATGAGAGGAGATTCTATCGATTTACGACGGCCTATTTTTATTACTTGAATTAGAACGTTTTTCCATACTATAGAATTAATACTCAATATAACATTTATTTCGTTTTACTACACCATCTCAATTTTATAAAACAAATAATAATTATTTGTTCAATAACTTAGAGGATGAAAAATATATAAAAATATTTACGCACTTGTTTTGTTTTGTTTTTTTTCTATCAAACTTGGATATATATTCATAAAATGAATGAAAAATACAATACAAAGTTAATCTATAAAAAAAAAATATATCGTTAGAAAAAAAAAATTAAAAAAGAGAGGTAAATTTTTATTCAGCACGGTAACTTCCGACACATAATAGGCAACAAACGAATTATAATCTGATCCATGAAGGTCTTCCTGTGTCTTGAATCCTTAGGCATGCATTCACTTGAACGTGACTGAAAAAATGCTGGTTAGAAAGTGCAGGGTGACTCATACCTGTATGCATGTCGCGCGGCATTACAGGGTGTCCCATCTGTTTTATTGCAGTTTCTTTTGTGGAACGTCATTTCGAGAATGATACCTTTTTCAAAGGAAATTTAGAAATCATCTTTTGTGTCTTTTGCAATTTTTGAAATATTTTAAGATACACGGATAAATCTCAAACTGTAAATTCCTCAAATTATATTCAGAGGTGTCATAATCAATTGCTAATGGCATTAGCAATGGATGGCGATAACCCGCAAACCGAGTCGCAAACCCTTTGACACCTCTGAAGAAAACACCTGTGAAATCCTCAAAATTATTAGTCTCAAATTATATATATAAATTCTTCTTTTATCGATTTTTACTGAACTTTCTGTTCCATTAATTGTAAGAAAAGAAGTTTTATTGACATATATGATTAATTAATCAATAAATATCCTTCTCAATATTTTTTTAGGGCCGATTGTTCCACCTTTTTGGGTAAATTTTACCTGTTGGGTAAATAGCAAGATTATCCAGTTATATACTTAACAAGTAAAATTTACAAAGGTGGAACAATCGGTCCTTAATCCTAAATGACATTTTTTCTTTTCTTTCTTAATCTATTATTATAAATAATAATAATCTATTTATTTAGATTAACTTGAGTTGATGAAAAAATTAGAAAAAAATTACAACTATCCACAATGGGGATGAAGTTTCAATGTTAAGGGATTATAAAGGTATTTACGTGCCGCTGCCGAAATTCCGGGTTTTAAAAACACCCTCGGAGAATAGAATCGGGAATACGTGAAATATGTCAATAAGCTGTCGAGACTGCAACTCGTCACGGTCTTTTTTCCGTGATTTGCATGCAGCGTGTTTACACGTTCGTTGTGTTTCCACAGAATGGCTCCCGCAGGGACACCTTCATCAAATGGAGGTTTGCCACCGCCTGTAGGGCCCACACTGACCGGCACGTCGTTTGCCAATTATAAAAGAACCTGGTGGAGGAGAGTAGCTCCCTGCCTGGCTTTTCTTGCCGCCTTTTCTACTGCCATGGTTTTGCTTCTTGTCTGGAGCGAGGCTGCGGCTTTGAGGTAAAAATTGCCACTTTTTATTTTTTTACGTTAAATACAAATTTTTTTTAGATAAAGGAAAATGGATTTTTTAAAAAATTATTTTGATATTTTAAATCTTTTTAAACTTTTGACTAAGCTCATTCCATTTTCTAATATTTAAAAAAATGATGCTGATTCTTGTGATTATAAATTCAACAATATAAGAGATGTGGATCCATTAAGTTTTTATGAAATATTTGACACCATTATGCAGTCTCTCATTACTCAGTATTTTTAATTACTCCGAATCCTTCATTTATCTCGTACGTAAAATTCCACCGTTCACAAAGCCTGCAGGCGACTCGCGATTCACTATAGAGAAGCGATCGGATTTCGACAAGCTCGTGTGGAAATTTATACTCTTCGCTTCTTTTTTACTGTGCCATGAGAGGATTACACGATCGAGCTCCAGATTATGCAAGATTGAACACCACTGGTGTAGTTTAAAGTGGATGTTCCGTTACAGGAGACAGGCGTTCGACGCGAACATGACCAGAGATTACGTGCTGGACAGCGTTTCGATGGACAATCCGCAATTGGTGGCGTACATACGGCAAGTGCATCTGAAACCGACTACCCATCAGGATCCGTTGAACGCCAATCAGACGTCAGAGGAGAAGTACGTGGCCTCCTTGTCGCAGGGAAAACGTGAGGGTATCTACGCAGAATACATCAGCAGGGTGAGGAATCTTTCGTTTCAACCCTCGGGAATGTGATTAATGTCTCACGTGTCACTGTTGCGCACATTGAGAGTCTCATCCTTCTAATGTGACGGCGTAATATCTTTGTTCGTGAAACTTATGGTTTACAGACGGTGAAGAATGGATGGTATTATGAAGGATGTTCTAAAATCCTTAATTACTCGATCAATTTCTGGATGATCTTTCATTAATTAAAAAGTCGGAGCATCAACAATTTTCCAAATATAAATGGAAATGAAAATGATGAGCTTTCAGTGAAGCAAGTTTTCGTAATTAAATAAGCGCGTTTTGCAATTCAAGTAATTTTTAGAAATTTTAATTTTAGTTTTAATATTACTGAGATATAATAATTATAAGTAATTATTGAAGAGTTACAATAAATGATGATTTTTCATGAAATTTTTTTTTAGAAAAATATGAACTCTTTTTTTTCTTCTCTTTCTCTTCTCTCGCTCTTTAAATTAAAATTGAAATTAAAACGAGCAATTTTGGTACATCCTATAAAGACATTGCGAAAGCTTAAAATTACAATTTTCCAAATTATTTCATATGTTGATTTATGCTTTTATGAATTTTTGAGAGTGTGTGTGTGTGTGTGTGTGTGTGTGTGTGTGTGTAAAGTACGATACATAATATAAAAGCATATCACGAGCATATTTTTCAAAAAATAAAATTCTTTTGGAGTGAAAATTTACGTTCTCTTACATACCTCCCTCTTTCTTGCATCTTATCAAATTTTGGTTAAATTAGAGTATACCGGTGCTTCAGCAGTCTTGAAAGTTCGCTTTAGATACCGCACAGCTGCGCTAACAATTCTTTATCACCCGTGATAGTGCACCGTAACATTAGCGAAACACGCAAAACTAGTGAATCGTCAGCACGCAACCAGTTAAAAATAGATGAACGAGATAGATGAGCTGGATATCTTTCCACGCTCTTTCTAATTCATCTTATTCATTGGGAATTAGACCGACGAATTAGGTCAATTTACCTCCTTATCACGACTCAAGCTCGCAAATCCGTCACTGTCGGATGTCATCATTTTTTTTTTTCAGATAGGTGCGATTTCTAGCACCGCTTGGCTGGAGTCTAATCTGAACTGGCGTGGTGTCTTGATACTTACCGAGCCCAAGAGCTTCTTCGAAGCTCAACGAAGTACCAGACACCCGCGATCGAGGGTCCTCCATGCCTGTCTCAGCACGGACACGGATACCAAAGAGGTGAGAAAACGATGAAAGGTTATCACGAAGGAGGGTGATGATAAATCGAACGCAATAAGAATACATGTCTTACGCGCACGAATGGTATATTGCAGATAAAGTACCATCAGGAATCGGAGGTCCAGGTCACTAAGCTAGGCGACGGTCCTAACAGCCTCGTGTCATCGGACGACGGTTTTCCTACCACTAGACTCAAGTGCTTTCCTCTCTACAGCGTGCTGTTAGCGTACAATGCCACGATCTTGGATTACTTAAGTCTTGACAGTCCTGACGCTCCCGATGGTCAGGTAAACAACATAAATTTAATAATCTAGAGTCCTCGAAATATATAACTTTTATGATGTTTTTTCAATTGAAAATTTTTACATTTATTTCCTTGCGTCTAGAAAAGTACATATATAAAAGGATATTTATTTATTTTATCACGCATATTTGTTATATGTTTTCATTATTAAAAAAATAGATGCAATTTTACAACGATATCGAGATTTAGATTTAGAAATATTCAGAAATATTGTATTTTTTTTTATTGTAACATAATAATTTCGCGATTGAAAAGCATGTACGGGTTTTAGAATTGTGATCGATCGGAGAGTTATAAAAATACAAAGCCGGTAACAAGCGTTGTAAAAGCTTGTCGTAAGGGCAGTTGAAAATTATCGCAGGTACTCGACACCATCCCGTGGGACATCATAAAAATATCGATACTGTCGATACGATGGAGTCCTCATCACAGCGAGGCAGAGACAAAGAGCTTCATCGACAAGATGACCAGCCGGAGGTACAAGCTCGTACATACGACAGACACTGGAAAGTCGATTTTCTTGTACGACACTCTCCTTAAAATTTGACTCAGGTTATAGACTGGTCTGGATATATAAAATATAGGATATATATATATATATAAAATAATTTGAGCGACTCGAGATAACCCACCTTACCTCTGATCCGTTCTTAATATTTTATTTCACTGCCTGGAAATATTTCTTTCATTTGAAGCGCGATATCATGTAGAGGGATAACTCGTTGCGGTATCAAGAATCCCAGACGTAATCAACCGCGAAATTCGTTCTGCGCTGAATTCCCCAGTTTGTTAGTCTCTTTCCCTGTCGCGGACATCATTAAGAATAAAACACGTCGCTTTCACAATTCAAATAGAACAATGTTTATCCGCGATAACGAGTTCACTGATAACAATCGTCGATCGAATCTCGAGAATCTATTAATGAATTCAAGAACTTGCTATCGAAAGTACTACGATCGTATTTTGAGAGTTTCAACTGTTTAAAGATGAGAGTCAAAACTAAGTAGTTGAAGATTTAGGACTTTGATTTTCAGACTACTCGAGAATTCCGAGTTCTAAATTGAAGTTAAGAACATTGGAATCAAATTTCAACAGTCACAACTTCAAGTGATTTGAACTTGAAATTTGAGTTTCAAAGTATCTTAAATCGATCATGTAATTTTTTTCTAGAGCGGAAACGTGAAAAGTGAATATTTTTATGTATGTACATACACATAATGTACAAAAAATTTCATTTTTTATTTTTCCGTTCTAGAGAAAAAGTTACATGATTGACTCCCCGACTTCAATCATGCTCCAAATCACGTAAGATCTGAGAATATCCTCGAGTTTGTTACATATATGGTTTCTTTACGAGCTATCCTTATTTCTGAAGGACCAAATTATAATTATGAATCCGAAGACTTAAATTCCGCTGAATTCTAAGAATCGGTGATTCATATCAATCCTCGATATACGATATGTGTGAAAGATTAATAAGGGGTGTAAAGATTTCTCTTTTCAACCGCGGGCAAAACGATATTCTAAGCGCGCGCGTATATTTTGCGGTCTTTTACGGCGGAAGCATGAGCACAATATGAGCCACGTGCAAGTCGTTAAACTTGCTCTGGATATATGTGAATCTCCATGTCTTATATCTGTGTTTTATTGCGAGACGTGCCACGATTTCTCTCTCTTATTTTCAGTTTTCGTGTCGATGACCAGCCAAATAGAATGTTCTTTTAATTTTTTCCTATTCGTGCAAACGACACATATAAAGACATCTCGCAGAAACGCAGAACCGTTTGTTAGATATTCCTGTGACATCTCACTTTTTTCGCGACGATTTCAATTTCATCGTGCGACGTTGCATAATACTCTGTTTATTTCGTAGATACACGAATGATCAACGAATAATTCATACCGATGATTATTAGAAATAATTATATTTTCACAATAAAAACAAAAATGTCCAGATCAAAAAGTAGTCGAGATTCAGAAATATGACAGTATGTCAATTCCCGTTTGACTCCATACCGCAAACTGATATTCGTTGAAGAAAAATACTAAATTTTAATAAATATTTGTCTGAATGATTCTGAGATTTCTGAGTAAATATGTACTAAATAAATATAAACATATATTTATTTGATTCAAAAACCATTTCAATTATCGTTTAAATTTAACTATCGGATTTTTATTTAGTAAATATTTATTTACTGTAAGCAAATGTCTGCTTATTATGAAAAAATATGTATTAAGATTTGGTAAATTTTTTTCAATGTGTACAATTTATATATTTCGTAGAACGATATACGATGGCGATATATAATGTTGGACAATATAGACTGCATAATTGTCATTTCTTATCATTTCGCCGTTTATCGTTTCTTTCCATTGCTATTATACCAATAGAAAATAATGTGATGCTAATTTAATATAGAAAATATTTGTTAAATAGATTGTCATACTGACATTATTTTCGCGCGATGAATATTCGAAGTTAATTTATGCCTTCTGTCGCGGACATTGAGTTTGCTCAGGTACTGTGTGACGTAAAATTAATTTTACGTTAGAAGAAAGGAAAAATAGGTGGCTGAAACCGTAGCGGAAAGCGAAAAACGAATTCCTCCATACTTGAGCTAAAAAACGTTTCGTTTAATCTTATCTGCGTAATAATAACTCCTTTCCTCTCTTCCGTCCTCTTCGCAATCGTTGCAATACAGGAATCGCGTCGGCCGTTTAAAGCTCCGAAGTCTCTGGATCTAGAGACTTATAAAGGAGGAATTTTTGTTGAGGGACGATTCTGAGATTCGGGATTGATATGATAATTCAGAGGAGAACCCCGATCGTTTAATGATCCGAGAAAATCCACTCGAAAATCCGACTTCGATAAATCTCGCTTGGAGAGTTCAGATTGAGATTTTCAAGCGTCCGCGATGTTTAATCTTTCTTCCGGGAAAAAGACACAAAAAAAAATTACGAGAAGAAACTTCGCCTCCCGTACGATTTTACGGTAGCACGGTTTTTTAAAAAATTAGGTACAAGCTAGTAACTGTAACTGAGTGTTTTACGCAGGATCCGACGATTTTACTTTTTAAGGGAATGCGGAAATCATCATCCCGCACACGCGCCGATGTGCGTTATCACATGTGATAAACGAGCAAGCTAATCCCAGGTATTTTCCAGGCTTCCGCATTCGTGCCGCGCAAATACTAATAATTTGTAACTAGAAGGAATGACCGTCCGAATCTCATCATGTATATTTGCATTACAAACACTACTCCTTCTTGCGTGTTACCCATATTGAGTGGATCAAATTACAGTAGATGGAACGATAATCCACAATGTTTGATCCACGCATTGATCGCGGAACTCGAAACGACGACACACCCGCTAGTTAGTGCTACACATGTGACGTAAAATGGAGACGTAATACCTAATGGACTTTTTACAATAAGCCATTATCTAAGCTTTAAGTTTTAAGACGCGAGAAATTGATCAATATCATAGTCGATTATTCTTCGTACATTTGACTGTGATTGATTAATTTCTTCTGGCTTAAGCTTAGGCTAATAACTTATAGAAAGCTCGTAAAACATAGGCCTTATTAGCGCGTAAGGTGATATTTTCTTAAAACATTGTAGTGATAAGCAACAACAACCTGCGTTAGTGGTTCTCGCGTTTAAATTAATAAATTATATCTTCGTTTGCGGTACAAAGATGTCTGTAGGTCTGTTTTCTGTGGCTGAATTCGTGTACACTTTTGAAACTTAAACAGAGACACATATTTATTAGGCATTTAGAGGCACATATTTGATATTTGGCAAAAGCAAGAAAGAGAGTTCGAGTGCAGGAATAAAAAAACAGACCTTGTATATCAATTCTAGATGTATCTAGAATTAGATTCTCCTTTTTCTTCTATTAAAACCGTTACTTATAAATCATCTCTAATATTTTGGATGAGAAATTAGCTTATCTTTTTACTAATAATTATAAATTATCAGTAAAAAAAAAATCTGATGAATTTATTTTTGAGTGAGAATATTCTTCAAGAAGAAAATTATTTTGCCTTCTAAATATTAAATTTCAGCCTCGAAAATTTCTCTTCAACTTTTGAGAAATTTTCATTTCACCAAAAATCACGAATTTTCATTTTATTCGATATCCGAAGATATAATGTAAACTCGAATTATCGTGTAAAACGCGCAAAAAGATAAGAATACATAATCTAAATTAAGATATCGCCTTTGCATTATTTACATTTTAGTTACGTAATAATTCTGAGTAGCGCGAGAACCACTTGTATTCGTGAGGCACGTTTAACGCTAAAATGATAATCTGTAATTATGATAATCTAAATAACAGTACAACTGTTCATTCTCTTAGCGAATTTAAATTGCATATTGGATTATCAGCAACGAGAATGAGATGTCTTTAACATTAAAACGTAACCACGAAAGCAGGATTTCTGACTTAAAATCCCATTAACGCGTTATTGCGATTTATATGATTATATGATTCATTAGGAATGTTCAGCACGACAGATACTTAATAATGCGATTTTCTTTGCATCGATCATAGCTTCGTTGCGACGATCATCCTATTATTTTCATTATTAATCGCGCGAACGCACAGCATTTAAATTTTCATAAAGTGCATTATTCGCGAAGCAGACAGTTTGTCTTTTTTTGATCATCAAGAAATTCGGTTTCAAAATTTTATGATAAAAGATCTGGAGAAATCATGAATATCACGGGTTTATAAAAATCCAATGACTCAAGAGAATTCAAGATTTTAATCCAAAAGAAAATATTTTGGGATGAACAGTGAATTTATACATCTGGAATTGAAATTATAGTTTTGAACGTAGAATCTGACTTTCTTTGCTATTTATTTTTTTGTACAGATGGAACTTTATTATGTATAAAAAAAGTCACACATTAGCGTATATAATATGTATTTAGTTTTAATAATATGATTAATTAATTTAACGAAATAAGTATTAAAATAATAGATGTTCCTTCTATATAAATAAGTAACAATATATAATATAATATATAATATAATATGGTTCAAGACATAATTTAATTCTGGAAACGAAAATTTCACTATACTAAACAACTATGTGAGTATTTATTTAGTTTCGCAATTTAAACATACAATCTCGTTTCATATTTCGCGAATAATTTTGGATTATAAGTACGTTATTATTCAATTGTTACCCTCTCGCGAATATGCACTTAACATGAATTAGCGAGCAGTTATTCAGCTACGCGATTTCACAGTTTGTAAATCCTTCATTTATTCGTAAGAATAATCCGCTTTCCTTGCCGCTTCACCGAAAACCATTCCATAACTATTAATTCATATATTTCCCTTTTCCTCTCGCCAATGCCTGTACGCAGTAGCGACTTCATTGTATTACCTATGCGTTTTTTCGGGAGATTTTTTCTACTTTTGTTTATATCTTTTTTTACAGCGTATTGTAACTCGTAAGTTTGACGTGAATAAAGCTGCTCAGGTTTCTATCTTGCGAAGGGCAGCCAATCCCTTTCGAAAGCGCAATAAATTTGGATATTATATTTTGATGTAAGAGATTACTTATTGACCTTCATCCCTTGGAAGCTTTTCCGTGGAAACTGTCTATTTATTATTGTTCATCCTATTTTTCCCATATCTTTTAAGGCTCCTGAATCCTCATCTCAGTCATATTGAGTCGTGACGTCATAAGCGAAAAATATGTCATAAGTGATACGTTGATTTTTCTTGCATGCCATTTATAAATAAAGAGAAAATATTGGATAAAACGAAATAAGATCGATGTAAAACACTTGTAAAAATTGAGACTATCATCATTATTTTCCCTTGATAGTCAGTCAATAGTCGTAAGAGGCACGTAAGGTGCTTTATAAACATTCTTTATAAAAAGTTTATTTGCTGTGGAAACTTTATTACATGATATTAAAGAAAGAAGATTTAAATCGTTAAATATATAAATCCCGAAGTATATCCATTCCTCGAATCCTTTAAAAAATCGAGATAACATATATATATATATATAGAACTGTTCAATATCTATAATGCTCGTGCATTGATTTTTCATCATTTCCGTGAAGATAATAGATAAAACACAATCGCTCTTCAATATTGATCCATGATTAAATACATAACTGATTTACTAGCGTGATTTTATTGGAATTCCTATTGAGTATGTCTTATTTAACTTACTACCAAACATCATGTACATTTAAAATTGAAAATCCGTAGCGATTATTTTCTAAAATGAATATTTGTCACAAAAAGATGTATTTATTGCAATTTTAAATTAAAAAGAATTTTATATTAAGATCAAAATCTACTGATTTCTCTATATCGTGTATTTTTGATATATTAGGATAAAATTACATTAAAGTACGATAACGTGCTAATTATTTAAATCCCGAAACGTTGTCGCTTGCGAGAAGTATGAAAGTGATGAATTACGTCTCATTCATTAGGTATTTCCATAATTAAATATAGCATGCAATTTATCAGAGAAACGCATGTCATGGAAAATTTATCGACAATACGATGCCGCATTTAATCCTGCTACGAATGACAGCGCAGCTACCGTTTATATGTTCTGTGACCGGTTTAATTTACGTTTATTAAATGACAAGTGGGCGTTTGTTTGACAGAAGTTATTGGCACAGATAATAATAATCGTATACATTAATACGATAAATTATTTAGTTAAATTGACCTCATTATGACTGTTAAATTATTGCAAGATTTGCGATCACGTCAAAATTATGTTAAACGCAATAAAACGAATTTTTGATGATGATTTTATTTGACAAAAAAGTTTTCTAAATCTTTCTCAAGATTTAATAAAATTCTAAGAATATTCTTTTATAAAAACAAAAGTGATATTTTTATTTTGCGTTGTGACTAGGCATCGGATTTTTATGCATATATTTTTTGCAGACATGCACAAAATATGCAAATTTGCACAAATATGCAAATATGCACAATGTGCAAATATGCACAAATAAATATGTATTTTTAGAATACTTTTTTAATAAGACAAATTTTTATTTTGATGTTACTTTCCAATCTGTTTTCTAAAAAAAATATGAAATTGTATAAGAATTCGATGTCTAGTTATGACATTAATACGGATTAAAAATTTCTACATTGAAGCGGACAGAGTTTGTAACTGGGAAAAAGCGTAAAAGAGAAAAATGATGAAAATGTCTTGACAGTGGTCTCCGTGAGGTGAAACGCGCGAGATGGTGCAAGAAAGTTCAACGAGTTACACAATGCGGTGTTCCTCAGATGCATCCGTTTGCTCTTCTCACGAGGGGAATGCAATAATCTACGTCAGCGAGCTGTTTCCGATGGAAAACTCGAAGGAGAACATATCGGACGTGGAAAGGAAGAGATGGAGAACGCGTGTTAAACGAGAAATTCGACTCGACGGTGGGGAAAATTGAGAATTGTGCTCTGTAAGTGATTGAAATCGGATTGAAGTGTCTGTCATATGACTAGAAGCAAGACTCGCCAGTTAAAGGTAAGTGGCCACGTTTGATGGGGCTTTTATTCTTCTCTTGTAAATCCGTGGGGGGGGGGGGTATTTTCGCGTCAGAATGTTCCGTTGAGGAAAATCGGACAATATTGCACGTTCGGTTCGCCACGATTACATTGGACACATTTGCTTATTTTATTAAATATTCCGTAAAGTCAACTCAGGTACATACGTAACGAATTTTGCCACATTGTCGTAAAAATAATTATCATTCGTGGTTTGTTTATACGTATCCTTTTATTTTTTATGTAATTCAAAAGTACGCACGTTCTCTCACGTAATTTTCGATTCGCGTTGCGCAAATTAATCCATCGTTATTCCTACAAATTATTTTAACGAGTACAATTCGCGCTCAAAAATACTGTCTACGTTATTAAAATTGTTATAAGTATAAAATATTTTCATAGTACAAAATAATTTAATAATATGAACAATAATTTAAAATATTTTTGAGACAAACATTAAAGTAGAGGAAAAGATTATTTTTAAAAAATTCTCTTTATATTTTATTTCTTTATCTCTCTTTCTATTTAAATTTTGCTATATTAATATCAGAAAAATATAATTTTATAAGCATAAAGAAAAATTATTACTATATTTTTCTTATTATAAAAATTGTGTTTTTCTTCGATAAACATTCTTGAATATGCCGCAATTCAGTTTCTCTTACTCTTGTTGGGATATATTATAAAAACGGAGATATTTACTGACAATTTTTAATCTATTTCTTTTAAAAACAAAAATTCTAAAAAGCATGTATCATGAAATCGAAACGGAGTACTGATTTTATACAAAAATGCGTCGCTTAATTTCAGATTTTCAATACTCTGCGTATACTCCCATTCATTTCAGTGATTATCGTGATTTTTAAATCATTTTGCTGTTTCGATCGAATCAGATAAGCGAAAGATTAGTGATAATGGTGACTAGATAGTGATGGTAGTGATATATGATGGCTTCGATGTCGCACCGTCCATTTGGTACGTACCGTGCGTTTATGTCACGCCGAAACGTAATTTGCATCTTTCATTTATCTCTTGTGTTATTCGCGGTGAAAAATCAGAAGAGACGAGTCAGCGCGTTAATTAAAGAGCGACGAGACTGAGTCATATCGGATACAAAGTTGTACTTTTTCGATCCTCTTTGAAGAAGCAACCTAATCCGCCGGAGAGAATGGAGGGCACGGGGATGATTACCGAAGTTCCTGTACGTCAGGAAGGCAGGAAGCTGTGGCAGTATCTTGCAACCATTTCCGGTATTTAAGGGTGTTTATTAGCGCTCGTGGTACATTACTTCTTTCGCGATATTTTATGAGTTTATACAATCGGCAAATCGAAGGAAGCGTTGGATCCGCATTAAGAGTGATGAAGTCAGATTGAAGTGGAGATTGTGAGAAATCTTGTTCTGATAATTACTTCTATTTATGACCGATATATGTATTATGTAATTGCATTCTTTAAATGCAATACGTATACGTGTCTGAATTTATAACGTAGATCAGTAATTCAATAAACAGTCAGCTATATCGAGAGTGTATTTAAATACAATTTATAGTGTTTACTCGTGAGCTACTGTGATGCTCGAAAAGAGTACAGAATATGTTATTTCAAGTTGTGTGTAAATATTGCAAATGCGCAACTGACTTGGAAATATCATTAATAATATTTAGCATCCCTGCAGTTAGGCAATTTATTTTTTAATCTATATGTTTTAATCAATCAATATTGAAATATTTTATATTATTTCTATTTAATATAATAAAATATTTAATATCATTTAATATTTGATATTAGTATTTGATATACATATTTATATGTTAATGCGTATTTTATAATTTTACCAGTGATTAGTTTAAAAAGTATTAATTTTTAAATAAGGATGAGTAAAAATTATCTTGAAGTGATTACCAGAAATATAGATCACAGTACTTGTCTTTCTTGAACATTAAAAGCAGATAATAAATAAAAATAATGCCATGTTAATTCTGCATTAAAAAAATAAAACGATTTTTTACTTTATTCCCTTTGTTTTTAAGCTTGTTTTCAGAAGTAAGCAAAAATTTAATTAAGAACTGTGATTTATTATTTATATCACAAAATGATTGTTCAATTAGGTAATATTAATTTATTATGGTACATTTATCAAGCCGATAATCGTACTAATCATATATTATCATTATCATACATTATCAATTGACCACAAGAGAAACTTCAATAATCATGTGTAAGCGTACTTAAATAGTTAAATATTTAAATATTTAATTCTAATTGACGAAAAGCATTTTCTTCTTAGAGGCTTTATACATATCTCCTGAAGATTAAATTATTATAGATAATATATTGATTTCTTGTATCGCTTCTTTTTGTTGTTTATCATATTCATGTATTGCAATTAGAGGTAAAATGATCATTAGATCACAATTTAATTAAATTGCTAAGATGTAATCAGATATATATCTCAATGTAGATTAACACAGCTCGCTAAAGTTTCATTATCCGCAAAATTTGTTAAGAAATTACATCCTCCTGTCAATAAAAGTACTCGAACTTCACGATCGAGAAAGACGATAATGATATTAATGATGAAGTCTATTTTCATATTTTTGTTCTTTTAACGAAGTTATCTTCTAGCAATGTTTACGGTTTTTATTTATAATTAATTTTACTTATTTTTTATCTGATAGATAATTAAATTTGTGATCATTATTTTTTATCTGATAGATAATTAAATTTGTATCTTATCTGGTAAATAATTAGGTAAATTGGTATTCCAAACAGCTGAAGCCACATAAAAACCATGTAATCTATGTATGTACTCCATCAAAGAATTATCCAGGGTGTTTCTTAAATAGCGGAGACTAATCATGTTGTGTTATTCCTAGTTAAATTGAAAAGTGCTCTATCATTTTGCAATTTTCGCAATAATTGATGAAACATTAATTTCTAAAGATTACCGAGTAAGCGATTGCCGAATCACGTAATGCTAATTCCTGATAAAAAATTGAATAAAAAAATCCTCTCCATTTTGCAATACTTAATGACTGGGTAACCGAATACATGCTTATTCGGCAATATTTAGAAATTAATATTTCGTCAATCATTGCAAAAATTGTAGAGAATTTTTCGACTCAATTTTTAATTAGAAATAACGCTATATGATTAGTATCCATTATTTAAGAAACATCCGTATATAACATCCTGTCATTAAAAATCTTTTATAAATAAGATGCTATTAATTAAAACATTTTAAAATTAGTGCAATTTCACTGAATCAAAGTAAAATCTATAGTTTGATTTTGGATTAAGCTTTAACGAATTGAACAAAGTGGATTTAACTGAACACCAATAAGTTCGTTACGCTATTCAGTCAATCGGATTGAGCTTATTATATTAATTAAACTCCATATAGATACATCGCTAAAAGGAAGGACATTACGTTTGCAGATTGTCTCCCAAGTTTCTTAATTTTCCTGCAAAATTAGATATAACGAGGTCGCAGTTCCACTGACCGTAATAGTCAGACCGTCCGTTATTATGAAATCTCGCTGAATAAGCTTATATTATATTTTGCTTATATAAAGTCCTGGCCGTGATATTTTATTGAAACAGCGTTGTGCTCTGAGAAACAGAGATGTCCGCCATGCCAGTAAAATCCGACGATATTTGTAAACGCTTGAGATTGACGGCTGGTGACATCTCAAAGAACAGTAAATTCTTTGTCCGCGCAATTTCGCGAATGAATTGAATCGATTCAATTCATTCCCGACATGTTATAATGCACTACTGTCTATTTTCGACGGTAGTTGTTATCGTCTGGAGTATATTCGATAAAATAATACCGGATAAAATAATTCTGTCCGCCTTATCGGGCGCATTACAGTCATTTCTAAGTGCCAACAGCGGATTAGTACGAAAAGGATTTAGCTTACAATTATCGCATTAATATTTACACATATACCATTCGATGCCGGTGATATGATAGATCGTCGTAAGAAAGAAACTATTCACTGAGAGAATACAGCAGCAAGTTGTTTTGATAAATTCATGAAATTTGACATGTTTTTTTATCGAAAAAGATAAATTATTTCTGACAAATGATAATTTATATTTTGTCAAACGAGTGTAATGTAGAGTGATTGTAGAGTGATTGATAATAATGGAGCTAAATGCTTGGATCAAAATGCGACAAAAAACGCATGCGGTAAATTTTCCAAGAAATAAGACAAATGTAATATCAGTTCTTAAACTCGTAATATTAAGTATTCAGTTTTTAATATTCAATGTAAAATATTCAATTTTTAATATTAAAATAAGTACAAGTTTCTTTGCTTGAAAAAGTTAATTCACAAGCATTTCGTAATCCAATGTGAGTCTAATAAAATCGGTTCAAAAAATAATCAAACGTAATCATTCACGATATTAACGTTTTTTCAAACTTAATTAGTTAGAAAATTTAATTTTAAATGTTAAGTAAAATATCTGCTCAGTAAAGCTCTTTAAGTTTTCTTAAATGCTCTTCAGCTTGTTTGATGGCGCTCGCCGTTGGCACCGCTTTAGCTTGGACATCTCCCGTTCTACCCCAGCTATACAAGGAGAGCTCCTGGCTAGTTATCACCAAAGAACAGGGTTCCTGGGTAAGCTCGTTGCTGGCTTTGGGCGCGATATTGGGCGCTGTTCCATCTGGACCGATGGCCGACAAACTCGGCCGGAAGAAAACACTTCTTTTGCTGGCTGCTCCGTTTCTCCTGTCCTGGGTGATCATTATATTCGCCTACAAATTATGGCTGATCTACCTAGCTAGATTCATAATTGGTGCCGCTGTAGGAGCAGCATGCGTCGTTGTACCAACTTACATCTCCGAAATTGCGGAAACTTCAACTCGGGGCTCTCTTGGTGCCATGTTTCAATTGTTTATCACAGTTGGGATCTTGCTGGCTTTTATATTCGGTACCGTAATGAGCTACACGACGTTCGCTATAGTCTGCGCCCTCATAGAAGTCGGTTTCTTGGGCTCTTTTATATTTATGCCGGAATCGCCTATTTGGCTAGTGGTAGGTTCAATCGACAATTTTTCTCGATTTGCGTTTTTTTATTTTTGCGAATTTTTGCGACGTGAATCCAGAATGTTAAAATCACATTATTTTCTTAATTAGTTGTTAAGAAGAAGATAACCTGATTTTAGCTTTCATCGTATTTGAATGAACGGTATTGCAAAATTCCCTATTATCTTTCCATGTATACCGGTTATTTTTAATTATATTATAAATTATATTAAAATAATTTTACAACAGTTAACAACCGTTTAATTGAAAGAAATATTTAAACTATGATAATCGAATTTATTAACGAAGAAAAATTTGGATATATCTTGAATTTTTATAGAACCAAGGACAGAAACCGGAAGCCACGATAGCGATGTCAGTCCTCCGAGGTGATTCTTATGATCCATCGGAGGAACTCGCGGAAGCACAACGAGAAGCCGAACAAGCAGCATTGAGAAAGTCGACCGTATTCGATCTCGTACGAACCCCGGCAGCCAGGAAAGCTTTGCTTGCTTCGTTGGGCGGCATGTTCTTTCAGCAATTGTCCGGCATAAATGCGGTGATCTTCTATACTGTTACTATATTCCAGGCATCTGGAAGCTCAATGTCACCGGATGTCGCTTCTATAATCGTGGCGATTGTTCAGGTACGATATATAGCTTACATAAAAGCTTGTATACTTTCATAGAATTTTTATAGAATATTTTCATACAATTCCATAGAAAACGAATAACGTTTCTATGTATAACAATACTTTCTGTTCGGATAAATATGATCTAAAGAAAAGAATTTTCCTGGGAAAATTTTCGGAATTTAATTATCTTACTAAAGTATAATTAAAGTTTTTAAAATATTTGCGAGTTAATTGTGCTGAACATTTTTTTATGTGAATATAATTCGTTGTAGATTTTTTCTATTTTTTGCAGTTGAATTTTATAGAAAAGATAGTTTTGCTGAAGTATCTAAAAATTTAATTAGATACAGACCTAAAAATAATTTTATTGGACATCAAATAATTAAAAGACTCAAATTAATTGCTGAAATGACAAAACTTTGCAACGTTTCATCATGTTTGAGATTTCTAATTATTTTAATGGGCCAACAAAATTATTTTCAGACCTATATCTTGCTAAATTTTTAAATATTCTATAAAATTGTTCTTTCCATGTATATGATACTCATTTTTTCGGCAATATATAGTATATATATATTGGGTTGTCCGGAAAGTTCGTGCCGATTTTGAAGAAAAATTGAAACGCAGAAGATTTAAATTTTAGTATACATTTATTAAATTATATAGGTTAGTCGGCACGAATTTTCCG
>Ga0157363_1001063_pt1 | contig 22321 bp, 8 predicted proteins | sample AttsexASBM1_FD_111477 | JGI IMG/M metagenome (GOLD analysis project Ga0157363, IMG submission 111477) | Fungus gardens microbial communities from leaf cutter ant in Ribeirão Preto, State of São Paulo, Brazil - Atta sexdens ASBM1 | ecosystem: Host-associated > Fungi > Mycelium > Unclassified ... | reverse complement strand
TCTAATAAAGATTCTTATTCTTCTTTTAATATTATCGAATTTTTGAATTCGCATAAATTGAAAAAATTGCAAGAAAAAAAATTGTAATGTGTGAGATGTCATGGATAATTCATGTTGTTGAAGTGCATGAATCGATAAATATTATATCGCACGCATGTCCGTTCGGTATGATACGATGGAAAGAATCTATTTCCTGTTCCATTCGCACGGAAATTTAACAATTCGAGTCACGACAAAACGACATTATACAAGAGATATTCCCACTCGAAAGCACACGGATTGACGCAAAACTCTCTTCGGAGATTTTCAGAGAGAAAAATAAAACCAGAATACGCATATAACTTTACCGGATTCTAAAACGATAAAACTTGCGCAACAGAGAACACACGCACACTGCAATTTTACAACAGGTGCTCGTGAGATGCCGGCTCTATCATCTCGCGCTGCATCCGTAGCATAAACATGACGAACGCGATCGAATAAACGTTTGTTTCATTTGCAACCTGTCGATATTGCACTATATATAGTAATACAAAAGTATAAGCAACACAATAACCATTCCACAAAAATAAAAAGTCTGCCATCGTTACGAATTAACGCGAGAAAAAAACGATGATTTTATTTAAATATTTATCTATATATACGTTAACGATTCGAGTTAAGTAACACGGCTCGATCGCGTTATTGTCAACATCTGAGATAGATACATTTTTCACAATTAATTTTTCACAGTAATTAATTTTTCTAATTCTGAATTTCTAAGCCACGTATTGCATTCACAAGTTTGTTTAGCACATAAAATAATTTTATAAAATAATTTTATTGTAAGACATCTTTTACATATACACTACTATAAAGTGAGAAGAATATTCAATTTCGCAGACAATCGAGTTGCAAATCTTATCGCGGAAGTACAGAATGCACACGCAGATGCGCGAGAAAGCGGTATTCTTGTTTCACAAACAGGCGACGAAGAACACTCAAGAGATGATGGGTGAACGAAATTTAATAGAGAGAGAAAAAGCGACAGAATATAAAAGCAGAGAAAAAAACCTAGCCAAAAAAAAACGCTATTTGGTAATAAAAATTTTTAATGAATAGCTCTTACGTGAATTTGTGTGAAGCATTTATTATTAATAGGTCAATTAATATTTAACAGAACAATTAACAATTTAGATGTTTAGACCATCTGCCCAAACATTCAAAAAATAAATGAACGGTAAAAATACATCGCGTGAGAATATATAAATGTACATTTATGTTTTATCCTTCATTATTATTATCAGTTAAAACGTTTTAAATGATAAAAGCGTTCTGCAGTTAGAATAATTTACCTAGTCGCGACATTATCATGCTGCGTGTTTCAACGAACGGAAAAATAATGATCCCGAAAACAACTTAAATGTGTTTCTCGCGAAAAGTTTGGAGTGATAAAACATGGGAAAACTCTTGTCTATCGCACATTGAAGTCGAAAAGAGTTGCTAGATAGAAAAATCGATAAAAAGATCGACTTTATATAACTTGTAATTGCAAATCCAGATGGAAATAGTCTAAAAGTTATTATAATGGTTTCATTAAGATAATATCTCACATGTTTTCATAACTTAAATTAAATATTGAATTATAAATATTCCCGCCATTCCTTCCGAAATCTCTTATCTAATTAAAATATAATATATAAATATATTAAAATATATTAAACGCGTCGTCTTCTTGAATTAAGTAAGAGATGCAGGACGCTCAGAAATTCTATTTTGTGTAAAATGTGTAAAGTATGTTACTAAAATAAGAACATATGATAATAACTCCGCATCTACTGAGTTTAAAGAGAAAACAGAACACTGTTTACAAAATTAGTTTGTTTATTATTTCAAAGTCTCGATGATGCAGCAAACTTTCGTGCAAAACCTGAGGCAGATACGAAAACTTGTAAAAAAGAATACGACTACCCATCTGACTTTTCAGAAATAGAAGCTAATACAACGTTTTTTTCTGCTGAGGATATCATAAAATTGTCGCCGCGAGCGCTTTTCTTTAACAAAATTAAAAAGTTCGCTGTTCGAAGGATTCAGTTTCGCTAACAAGGTTACCAGCGTCCATTAAAGTAATCGATCTCGGATAAATATTTCAATACTTTCACAAGGGCGTCCTAAACGAGATCTCATGTATGAAATAAAAAACAAAACTGTTTCCGAAGTACGTTCACTTTCTTCTCCTATTCATTATTTTCTTTAGCGCTGCGTAAATTAAGAAAATGGAATTCAGAAAAGAAAAGATGTTAGTCATTTATTTTTTTAATACAATGAAAAAGGATATTGATCCATAATTGAAAGGCGTCATAATATAATAAGAAACGTCATTTCTGTAATTAAGAAAAAATGAAGAATCTTTGAAATTCGAGACAAATAAAGTTGTCACACTATGACAAAAGATCTAAAAGAAATTAAAATTTTTCGTTCTCTCTCATTTGTACTTCCTTTGAAATCAAACGACCAATAAATCAGTTCATTTCTTTGACTCGATCTCACCTAATCATTCAGTAAAAAGTCGGATATTTTAACGTTTTCTCACCACTTCTCTCAAAGATGGAATGATGTTTAATTTCCAGTAACTTTAAGTAAAAGTCTATGAAACAGCGCTCACAAAATTGATGTTACGAAAAAGATGTGCTCTTTTGTGAAAACGAAAGATCATCAAATTCTTTTAACGAATAAACCGAAAGCATTCATCACGCTTGCAACATTCATGCACAGCAACTCCGCAAAAAGCAAATGCTCTCATACCCTCTTAACTCTTTTGTTCTCTCTCTAAAAACAAATAGAAATAAAATTCATTCCAAATTCCCTTCGTACTGATTTAAAAAAAGGGTCGAATGAACAATTTCTGGATCAGTTGTCACAAAGATACAAACGTCATAAAGAAAAAAATCAAATTATCCGACTGATGTTGATCAAAAATATACGATGACAATCGTACACATTGTTACAACAATGGCACGTAAATTTGTACAAGCGGTGATAGATAAACATACGACGATCCTCGACAAAGCATCCACCTCTCTCTCGGTGAATATAACGCCAACAGCATCAATACTACCTAATAGAATGGAACAATCTCTCCTCTATTATTCACAACCGGCGCGTCTACCGCCGTCGCACTCGGGGACAGCACTCGCGGGCACTCTCGTGAGGATTATGCCGAAAGAAATGGAGCAATTGTCGGCCATACCCTCGCCGGTTACACTCTGCATCAAGCACGCAAACCTAGCTGTTTCCCTATCACACCCGAGAGATGCGTCCTCGGCTATGTGTCATCCACTATCGGGCCACTCGCGACGCACATGAGCGTAGTTACGTTCGCGATGTACCGGTAGATTGGAATTTGAGCGTATTGGAGTTCATAAAGGAAGATAGAAAGAGACAGAGAAAGAAAAAGGAGAAAGAGAGAGAGAGAGAGAGAGAAAAGGAAAAAAGAGACGAAGAAAGATAAACGAGCGTGTGTCAAAAAGGATGAAAAACGAAGACTGAGGGAGACAATGGGGATGCGTAGCGAAAGATGCTAACGATCAGGTGCGCGTTTCTCCCGTTGACAAATGTCGAGCGTTGCCTCGGCGTTAACCGGAGCCGAGGCGATATACTCTCGTGCGCCTTCGTCGTATTGACGTTGACGGCGGCCGAGACCCAACTGACGAAAGGGTTCTCTCTCTCTCCGGCGGCGACGCCGCGGCACAGTGCCGTAGCATCCAGAAAAGCGACGGATTTTCCGAGTACCCGAACGATGTGCGAAGAGGGGTGGCGGGCATCTATACTACCGACTATCACCGCGACTACCCTCAGCGCCACTACTAGTATTCCGCAGACCGGCGGTGAATCCGCAGCCCCGGCTGTTTTGCAAAAATTAGGTCACCCGCACCTACCCCTCCATGTATCACCACCGAGGATATGGTTCACGCGGATGCATGCGCGTCTCATCTACTACCCTACATATTCTCTCTATATATTCATCTACCTATCTATTTATCTATTTATCTATCAATTTATTTATCTACACGTGCATCTATTTAATTATTTATCTATCAATATATCTCTCTAGCTATTGTTTGTCTAAGCTTTCACTCGATGCATTTTTCCACCGATCTCATCCAAGTAAAGAAGAAGAAACCAGAATATGATTGTCGAGTTGTATTACCATTGATGTGTATTTCTATTGATGTTTCTACCTTTGATATATCTTATGTCATCATAAATCGATAATAGTTGCCCTTTCGTGTGATAAAATGAAGAGTAAGAAAGATCTCCATGCAGAATATCAATAAAATACAATTATACGCAAACTCAAATTTTTATTTTACATACATCCTTTATTCGTGTACCGATACGAATGCATCAAGTCACATATTTGTAATTCAAATAATCTGATAATTATAATGTAAAATGATAGTTATAAATTATACAATAATATAATATAAACAAAAATTATTATTAATATAAGATAAATTTTATAAAATGTTAACAATATAATAATTGCCAAATAATTGTCAAAATACTTGAAAATATTTTTCTATACTAATTTTTTTTTCTATACTAAAAAAAATATATTCAATTTTAATAAATATTTGTTCAAATAGTATTAACTTAATACATTTACATACGATAAATAAATATTTACTAAATAACAAAATGATAGTTAAATCAAATAATAATTTTAATAATTTTCGTACCAAATAAATATATGTTTATATTTAGTAAATATTCAGCTAGTATATTGTTTAGACAAAAATTTATTAAAATTTAATATAAACATTTTTCTCTCAGTATACTAGCATATAAAAACATGCAATATATCCATGCAAATATTTGATTTTGTCATTTTTTTCCGCTATAAGTTACGATGAATCCCATCCTTCTATTGCAATATTGTATTTTTAATCACATTTTATGTGATCTTTTTACTATGTATGTCCTCATCGATTAAACGGAGGAGAATATATTTCTGTAAATGTACATACGCATCCTGACAGAGTTAATTTCTTTGCCAAGCCTTTAGCGGACCAATTACACTCATCCACGATAAACGTTGAGCACAAAGCAGTAAAGTTTAATTACTTTCGAGGCCGATATTCGCCGACTCGCAAATCGGTCTCCTGCTAGATGAAACATTGTGTTTGTCTTAGATGTTTACGCGCAGAGTTTCTTTTAAAAAGGTGATTTAACGAAACTATTCAACTGCGCATTTATATGCTACTTTTCAAAAACTACAAATTTCAAAACTTAATAATCTCTATAAATATAGAATTTATTTTTTCTTTAATTAATAGTTGGCATAAAATTTATCAAATTTAATTAAAATGTCTGTGAAATGAAAATGAGTAATTCCAATTATTGAATATTCGTGCAAATTGTAGTAAATTTATTGAAAGAAACTAACGGGAGCTATTTGCGCAAATAATTAATTAGCATCGCCTTTCAATATTGTATCGAATATATTTGCTTTTATTGTTTCATTGTGCGCATAAGCTGCAGATTGCGGCGTTAAAAATTTCTGCGAGAGGAATCGACTCTCGTGCGTATCGATTGCCACAGGCTGATATTTTCCATAAAATGATTCTAGAATCGATCCTGAAGTAATACTATATAAAACACCAAAAAATCTTCATAAAAATAGATTTATCATCTTCTCTTAAATTCTTATCCCTGAACACATGTAATAAAAATTATTTATCACGTCGTCTTGCAATATCTTATTTTCAATGACTTTTAATTTTAATATTAGATATAATAAGTCAAAATTGTAACACAAGATTCATTATCACATGTTAATTTTGTTTTATTTGAATGATCTCTTTTTATCGCGTTATAATCAACTTAAATTTAATATGTGCTACAAATTTAATGTATAAATACATAATTTTTAATATTGTTACTAATAAACTTTGCCGCTTACACTTTTGTTTTAAATTTCACATAAACTTCATCCAAGCACAAAGTTTCGTCTCTCTTCTCTCACGCTGAATATATAGTAGTAATTTTATCCCATTGTTACAAAAACGATTGACTGATCTGAATATTGTATTCTACTCCTCGTTATCGTTTGATAATTAAATCCTTTATATTACAGGTTATACAAAGGTCAGAGCGATGTTTTAGTAATATTCCTTCTACTATTCCCAGTTAACCGCGACAATGAATATTTAAATGTCGAAGCAAATGCAAAATAAACAAATTCGCTGATCCAAAACGCATTGTGCGAACTGAACCACTTCGCTAAAAGCAAATGTGATGCATTTAAGTACATACTAGAACACAAGAAGAGGGCTTTGGAAGCTCGAAAATGATCCTACAGTAATTTATTGATTGCAAATCGGCATTTCGGTACATCGCGCAGTTCCCTTCTCCTCTGCATCTCAATCCCTGTAGTGATTACAGACGAGTATCGGATAATTGGATAATTAGCGTGCACGATCACAGTCTAGCACATGGAACCGTCAGTGTCACTTGAACAGAAACGATCATTTCGTACGTGACTGCGTACATAACGCACTGACGCACATAGCACAAAGCAAACTATCATCGACATTTATAAATGATCACTAAAGTGTTAGAAGCAGCATCTTTCTCTCCGATTAGTTAGTTTCGCGTAAAAAATGATCATACACATATAAGTAGTGATAAAAAAGTTTAACTACAAAGTTTGACTACAAAGTGTATATTAAATTATTAATAATTTATATTTACAAAAAAAAAACAAATTCTGAACTGTTTGAATTTTAAACCTATTTTAGATAATCTATAATTCACAACCAAATTCAGGACAAGATTTTATTTATAATATTGCGTATCGTATAACATAAAATATTTGAAGAAAATATATATATATGAATAATAAATATATATATATATATATATATATGAATAAAATACACATATGGAAAATATATTAATGATGTATATTTTCTATATGTGTGTATTTTACTTCTTCAAATATTTTCTATGTTACATGACAGGCAAAATTAAAATAAAATTCTGTTTCGAATTGGGTCGTGAATTATAGATCGTCTAAAGTGAGCTTTAAATACCAAATAATAATTATCATTCAAAATATCATGAATTTTGATACAAATTTTAAGGTGCTTTGGGAACATATCGATAGCCGCGTAGTTTTCTGTCAGACAATAAACTTTAGTTCAGACAATAATTAGACAATAAAGTTTAGTTAACCAATAAAAATTTTATAGTACAAAATTTTTTTTATTATTTAGTAAGATATAATTAACTGCAGAGTTTGTTTTTTTTTTTAATATATGTTATTATACTCAGATATAGCAAACTGATTATTTGTCGTTAATTTAATATCACTGTATTAATAAACTTAAAACTTAGTAATTGAAATTTTTTATCATTCTGTACATTTTTAGATGAAAGCTATTATATATAAGTTGATGCTCTGTACAAAAAATATAAAATACATCGGATTTTTTATTATGGTGATATTATTATTTTGATCCTGCATTTCCAACATCAAGATTTATATATTTATTTCTTTCATATATATTTTATAATTATATTATTATAACAAAATAATGAGAAGTAAATGTCGCTTATTAAAGAAATCTTTAATGAGAAAATAATACAGAATAGGTGAAAACCAATCAGCTTCACTATCCATATGAATCAGTAACAACACTTCAAAATTGAATCGGAGCTGTGATTGTGAATCGATCGAATCGATGCTCTTTTATATTTTATCTCCGATTTCTCATCAACTTTAGTGTTTCTATATATTAGATTGACTCTATGCTGAAAACATGGAAGATATAATGAGAGCTACCATGTGATTCCGCGCAGAAAATCTATCACCATCGCGTCTCTCTCTCTCTCTCTCTCCCCTCTCTCTCTCCTGTTAGAGATATTAATTAAAGAATAAGGGTCACAGTCTAAAAAAACCGATAAAACCCGGCACTAAGCCAGACATATGTTTTTTACAATCCTGAAGATCTAGAAGCATTACATCTTTTTTACGATACCACCTCTTTTCATGATGATTGTTTGTTTCACATTTTAGGTTGCAGATACGAACACGCATTAATGTCTATTTCTACCAATGTAGATTAACTTTAATGTTAGTGTAATTTACTTACTTTTTATCTTTTTCTAGAATGCTTAGATCTTAAAAAAAAAAGTAAAAAATAAGTTAAACTGAGATTAAAGTTAAACTACGTCGATAGAAATGAACGTAATTGGAATTTATATACGTGCTTCTAACTTTCTTCACTATTATTATTTAACCTTCGAATGATCAAAAGCATGATATCATAGGTATTATTTTTCATCAAAATAATATCTATAAAATTTTCTTAAATAAATCTCTTAACTTTATTTTTTTGTTCATCAAACATAAAATTATAACAGATTTGTTGAAAATTACTCAAATGACGGATTTTATATCGACACAGCAAAAATAATTAATAGAATGACTCGATAATATTATTTTTTAATTTATTATTATAATATTGTTCATTAGATTACATTCTCATTACATTTCTCATTAGATTACATTTTTTTAAATATTAATCTTTTGATAAAATGCATGTTCTGTCACAAAAATTCGATTGTCACAAAAAATCGAAGATTACACTGATTTTGTAAAGAAAATCACATAAAAAAATGATCAACGTATCCGTACCATTACCAGACTCAATCAAGTTTATATCTTGTTCCTGAAAGGGCAAACCTCTTGATAATTACATATATGTTCTAACTTGACCAGAAATAGAGATTACTTAGCGATTTTGCCGACAGCAATTTATCGATATATTGGCACGCAACCTGTCCGACAATAAAGAGTAAATAAAGACTAAAATAGATTATGCTCTCGTCGTGGAGGAAGGATTCCACATAAGAGGAGTAGTAAGCTCGAAGGGCTGATTAGAACATACAACAAACGAGAATGAAAATAATGTTCAAAATAAACTCCTTTTGTTACAATAATATAAAAACTTAATAAACAAATATATATGTTCTCAAAATACTATTATGCATCAAACTGTAACAACCAAACTTTTTTGATTGATAAAGTTTCGTGATTGTCGATTCGTGTGCACAGCGAATTTATAGGAATTGTATAAAAATAACAATTATGAAATATAATTAGTAATTTACACATAATTATCAATGAAAAAGCGAATGTAATCATTCGAGTGCAAATATGGATTGTAAATATCAATGAATTTGCATGCTATAGTAATACGACAATTCACGCGTAATTGTCGAGATGTAATAGACCATTAGAGTTGTTCGCATAAAGCATACAGTGCGATATGAATTCAGAACTGGGCGTAACAAGTTTATATACAGGCGCAACAACAGGATGCATAATGCATACGATGGATAAGTTGAGATAATCCGAAATACCTCGCACACAAGAAATTCATGTCCCAAGTGACTGAAATTCTTTTCCTTCTTGCGGAAATTCGTTCCTTCAATAAAACGTGATCTGTGAAATATCCCTATTGCCGATATATACGACGAGTATAACAATACACCCGCACGTCGAGTTTAGCTATGAGAGTATCACGCATTATCTATTGTTACCAAATATATTTCAATGATAAATCGATACTCCATCAAGGATTTCATGAACCACATTACTCGCTCTTATCTTCTATTAGCGCTTAATATGTGGCAATATTATATTTCATAGCCTGTTAGAAAAAAAAAATATATATATATATATATATATATATATATACATACATACGTTTCGAAGAACATACCATCATTATATGTATGTCATATTCAATAAATATATCATGTTTTTTACAAATATTTTTAATAATCATTAATAATTGTAATGATCATTTTGGATACATGCTTTATATTCAGTTCGATTTATTCTTCATATATACTTGAGTGAATTAACTTTTTGAATTATTTAACATACTATGCTAACTAGTAACTTTAATTTATTTAATTATTCATTAATGTTCTTGGTTAAATAAATGTCTTTATATTGTAGATAAAATTACAATTTTATTCGAGAGAGAGAGAGAGAGAGAGAGAGAGAGAGGTATAAAATTTTTATATTAAGATTATTTAGTCCAGATAAAACTAGTATATAGTTGAAAGTTTTAAAGTTTCAAATTTTTTAGAGCTTATTATTTTCGATTATAATTATTAATTTAAATGATTTAATACTGCTACGGAATATTTTATCTCTTCGAAAATTTATATAATTATTTAATTGCTTACTAAATCCTAAATGAGCATCAATTGGATGACTTAATATTGTATAAAATAAATCAATTAATGAGAAATTACAAAAATATTTTTTATCCCTCTAACATGTAAAAAGATGTGCATATACCGAGTACGACAAATTTACAGAATCAAATGACATTTGTTACATTCATGGAAAACAGGTATTCTTCAGAACACGATTGAATCTGTTAAATACGAATATGTCATTCTGTCGTAAGATAATACGGTATTGCAAAGATGATTATCTATATGGATGCAGACGGAGCAGAAATCTAGCTGCTTCCCCAGCAGGAAATTTGAAAACGCTATCCAACGGAGAACACTAAGCCTGTACTTTCAATCAAATCGAGGTTGGAAGCAAACTGTAATTTAATTTCTTTGCACGTACATGAATAAAACATTTCAGCGGAATTAATAAAATAAAACAATTAAGGTACACGCATAAATTGAAAGGACAGAATGTTGCATATGGCTAAAACTTTTACATTTCTAAATGAAATACTCTAAAATAATAAAAATAATGTGAGACAATCTGTTACTAATATGGGTCGCTTTATTTCTAGAAGATTATTTTTAGGACCGGGTCAAATTTGCATCGATTTCTAATTCAATCTGAATATTTTACATAGAATTCCAAAGGTATTCGTGAAAACTACCAAGCATTAAAACTGCTTTAACGATTACCTCGCTTTTTATGATCGGCAAATGCAAAAAATGATAGCTTTATTCTTCCATTCTTTTATTCGTGAGAAAAAGAATAGAAAAAGGGAAGAAGAAAAGAGAGAAATAGAATGGAAATTGACATTGTCAATGAACGAACGATGATCCAAAATATAGTAAAAAAAAAAAAAAATTTCAATGTAAAATCCAATTTTATAAAAAATGAATTTTTACCTGATATTAAACGCCATTTAAAAATGTAAAAACTAAATATTTAGAATATAGAGATTTAGAAATATGCTTTAAGCACATTTTACTTATCAAATTTGTTTATTTTTATATATATAGGAATTTATTATGCGTCGATAATTACAATATTAATCAATTTTAATTAATCAATAAATAATATAAAAGATATAAAATAAATAATAAAATGAATAAAGAAAGAAAGCGTGATACTGCGTGTCAGTAGAAACAGACATTACAAGCCAGACATAGATACAGGAGATCGTGATCATAAATATCAATTAAATTTAACAAAGTTTAACTCATTCTCCATCTTTCTCTGCGGACAAGCGCTTGAAATAGACAAAGAGTCAGTTAAACTCCTTTAACTAATATTTATTACGACGCCCATGCAATGCCTGTCTGATTTCATCGTCTATTTCTACTGAAAACACAATAAGCGCTCTCTGTGTTATCATTGTGTATATACTTTGTTCAGCGAAATGTACGTAGGGCACACGGTTAAAACATACGTATGCCAAAAATTCTGAAACCATGCGACCATGTCGGTGAGAATTTCACTTGCGAAAAGACAGTCTTCATGTGAAAAGACCGGTGGTCGATATAGGAAAGAACGCTTGCGCGTTTCGCTTTCCTCCTCCGCCGTCTGCTATTATCCCACCGTGCGGATTCACGCGCGCCGCTACAGGACTCGGCAATTGCATCCCGAAATTACATTTCGAGTGCTGTAACTGCTGAAACTCGCGGGCGATACGAGAGCTATCGATAGGTGCAATTCAATTTTAATGAAAATCGATTTCAAGGTATGTAATGAGATTTTTAATAAACTGTCGATGTAATCTAAACCTAATAAACTTAATATTTAGAATCAAAAAACATTTTCATGTCTTAGAAAAAGAACAAAGTTATTAAAAAAAAAAAAACGCGAGAAAAAAATTCAAGATTGTAAGATGGTAAATAATTTATAAAAAAAAAAGATCTATCATTCTGTGCAGACGATCCTTTTTTCCTGTCCTTTACACATTCTATATATTTCTCCTTAAACTATCCATTTATTTTACAAGTACCCTGTATTATACGATTGAATAACACGAGATTTCAATTGGAAAATTTTTTTCTCTGATAAAAATTTTCCGACAATTGCTCGATTTGGGTCAGTAAGCAATGATATAGCCAAGATCGGACTGCAAAAGTTAACCTCTGCTGAAAGTTAACCGTAAACAATTATTCTAAAGTAACTAACAAACTAAAATCGTATATAGAGCAAGCAGACTCGTCGTCTGCCGCGCCTGTCCGTCAACTAGATGAATAGCATTTCCGATTCGCTTATCCCGAAGGGAAACTACACGACGGCGTATGTATACGTGGAAATGATTTCGCGCAAAATGGGCTAGCGCTCCATTATAAAAGTGTCGATAAACTCAGCACGCAAAGATTTACCGCGTAACCATCGCAAAACGTTAACATTGCTGTTATGATTACGTTGCCTATTACCGAGATGTTTATTTAGATATTTCATGTGATGTTCATATCACATAATCGAAACTACGTGAATAAAATCCAATAACATCGACGAATATTCTCACGAAGCTTTATCCGTCCATATTTCAAAGCAGATCAAATATCTGTAGCAAGTAACGGGCGCGCAAAATATTTCCCGTTACTATAAAAATTTACAGTCCTTCTTTTTTCTTAGCAACGATGTTATATTTGATTTGATGTTTGATCGGTAATAAATAGATGAAAAATCAATCATTTATTTTCAAATCTCATTTTATCGGGGCACATAAATAATAAAAAAATTTGCTCAAAATAATTTAAGAGAAAATAAAAGACAAAAGTGAATAAATTAAATTGTGTATGGCAATTTATTTTCATTTGATCAAAGTCTTAATACCTAAATGATTGAATAAATACTTTTCTATTTTAAAGAGATAATAAAAAATATAACAATATTAAGATTTTTTATAAAAACAGGACTGCTCATATAAATAAATCAATTAAAAAATGAGAAGCGCTTATTATAAAATTAAATGTTGAAATAATAAATCTATATGTATAATATATGTATTTTAAATAAATTTTATCTTAGAAATATTACCTGATTATTTATAATCAAACTGAAATAATGATCCCAAATTAGACTACTGATTTGATGCTACATCTCAAAACCTGCACAATAAAGAATTTATTGTGAAAATAACAAAAAATAGTAAGTTCAAAAATAATTAGCAACTTTAAACTTTGACCGTAAGAAGTGCTTTTGTACTTAGTTAACTTAAAAATAAAATAATTATCGTGCAATATCATAAAATACTTTCTTCAATTAAAAAATCTGAACTCCTTTAAATAAATTTTCACACCAAACCTTAACTTTTAAACAAATTCTTTTAAATAAATTGGAAATAAAAGTATAAAATTTATCAATACGATATATCATACGAAAAATATATCACACGAAATAATTTTGAATTATCACTGTAGAGAAGCATAAAATAGCAATGTTTTTTTTCGCGAATATTTATTTCCTGCATGCAAAATAGAAAGTAAAAAAGCGAGACAAAAGCAGACCGAAATCAAAAAGAAAACTAAGAAAAATGGAAGGAAAATAAATAAGAGACAAAGTAACCTAGATGTCCAATGCGGACGCGGAGACAGGATATCCATTAGCTGGACGAGCAAGAGAGGTCGAAAGACAGAAGGTAGAACAAAGGGAGAAGAACAAGGGTGTACAACCGCAACTGTGTGGCAGGGCTAAAAGCAACAGGCAGCCAATCAATAACCGACCTAGAGTACGATTTTGCTAACTTTCCGATATTCTGTAGCTTGTACTAATAAAACAGCAATTGTTTCATTAAAAAAAAAATTTTGTTCTTTGTTATAAACGTTCAAGTAACCAAATCGCATCCAACGAACTGTCCTTAGAAACAAGATATAATCACATTGTTAAAGGAGTTCATGTAAAACTAGTACAACGCGAAACAAACGAAGCAATCAAGTAAGTTCATTAAACAAAGCAAAGAGAAACTCGCATTGTTGGTTCTCTTGTAGCTTCTAATCAAATTAAATTCAAAGGATTTCAATAAAACATTTATTTAAAGATTAACAGTGTTGCAATATTATTAAAGTCTTCGCAAAGTTAATAAATAATCTGAAGGTATTTGTAATTCATATCATGAATATCTACGCCACGCACATGAATATATCTTGTAACTTGTGCAAGCCCTACGATCTTATTTGAAACACGTACAAAATCCCCAATGTGTTTCTATCATTGGAAATAAGAAGAGTTGGGACAAGATTCTGATAAAAGTTAGTTATCTTTGCGAAAATCTATCAGAAAGTTTGGAACATTTCACGCAAAATCTTTTGCAGAAAATTCAAAATGAGATTTATCTCATTTTGCAAAATATCTTTGCAAAATATTTTATTTATTTTTACTTTTTAGCTAAAGATTAACGCAGAAGCTAAGATTTATATATTATTTATATTATTTATATTACTTTGTAATTAGAATTTTATTTTTTATCGAAGAATAGCGGTAATATTGATTTCATCGAAGAAATTATACATAACAATTTAAAAAGTTGAAAATTTTTCGAGGGGATCATAAAAAAGTATGTCCTACTCGCTCCCTATCATTCCAGACAATTAATTTTAATTTATAATACGACATAAATGAGAACTAAAAGTAAGAATATCGAAAAAATGATGATTTCATTATTGGAGTTATTAATGCGCATTAGAGACTTATTATTATAAAATTATAATGGAGTATTTTACATGCAACAACATAATGTTAAATACATGCAAACTTACCCTACATTGCTGATATCATTTGTTGGATTGTCATTTATAGCACAGTTAAGACCTTACCTAAAACAAATAATAAAATTTTGATTAGAAATATATACATATGATAAAATTATATTACAAGTAAATTAAAGTAATAATTTTATATATAAATAAATTATTATATTATTATCAATTTAGACAAAATTGTTTTGTCTTGTGTTAAATTCGTATCGTCATCGAACTTTCCCACAGTCGGCTGTTCATTGGATAAAACAAGATATTCAAACTCAGAGCTTATCGATTGCCATGCAAAAGCTCCAAGCTCCAATGCAAAAGCTCTGTACCGACACAGGGATAAGGAAGAATTCTACAAAAACCCTTTGGAAAAGCAAGGAAACTCGTTCATTATGTTTATGGAAATCGAAATCAGAGCGCAGCACTAATATTATTTAAAATTAAAATTGATCACTTTCAGTGATGATTTTTTTATTTCGCACAATTTCGATCAATTTAAAAATAAGCCAAAAAAAATATTTTTTCATATATTATAATATTAATGATAAAATTAAAAATTATAAATAACATACAAAATGTTTCTTTCAAATAATTAACACAATCAGCAATTTCTCATTAATTTCTCTAAAATATGATCATAAGAAATAAGAATTGAATGTGTAGTCTTCGTTCAAATTAATAAATGCAAATATAAACTGTTTATATTTACGCTACATATGCAGCGTAGACAAAATCAACAAATATATGTAAGCTTTAAAGTGTATAAGATGACGCTGACGTAATATATTCTTATACAAGGAATTATATAGAACTTATACTAAGTTTTCCTATATCTCTGACGTTTCTAGTCCAACTGTCGTAATCTCCTGAAACTTTAATTAATAGTTACATAAAGATTGCGCGTGAAAATTAGCACCAATCATGCTAATTACTCTCTCTCTCTCCTCGAAAGTACCATTTGTATCTATGTACTACTTCTAATTTCATTTATTTCTGCATGAGCGATGATATTTTAGTATTTTTTTTTTAATTTTTGTGGCCTAGCTGGAAAACAACTAGCCATTTACGTTAGTGAAATTTTACTGCTTTACTTAAGGTTTAACGTTCCACGGGCATCTCTTATTCACATTTGTGATGCTTATGTACAGTTTACTGTACTATATAGAAAGAAAATATGCCTTGGAACGTCATGGATTTAAAACATAAATCATCTAGCATAATGCAAAATGAAATATCTTGTTCTTTTTTTTCTTTGTAAAGCATTACACGCCGGGAATAATAAATTGTACAGCACAAATCTTCCTTGTCGTCCCGAGTACGTAATACTCTTTAATGAATTCTTTACGTAATGTATGTATGAAAGACTTGTTGCATGAACTAGTCTTTTCATGTTATTGAATAAAGACGGTACATTCTAATTAAATTATTTAAATAAAGTTGAAATTACGCGAATACTACTTACGTTAGTATTAAAGAACATTTATATTTTATTTACAATATATACAAGTATGATTTGGAAATAAGGACATTATAAAATTATTCAGAACCATCGGTCAACAAATGCCGTGCAAAAATATCACATTTGTCAGACAGAAAGACATGTAATAATAAATTAATGATTATTCTGAAGGTTTTATTTGAACGTTTCCAAGAAGATTAAATGTATGTCTCAGAATCAGAATAATATATCGAAATACTTTAACAGATTAAGACAATTATATTTTTTCTGTTATTATCTTCCTATCTGTTACTGACCTAAACTTTTGCAATATTTAAATTAATAATTTGTTATTAATATTTCATAAAATTAAAATATTTATTATAAATAAAATATCATTTCACTTTACATTTAATGCATAAAAATGAATATATTATATAATAAATATAAAAGTGTAATTGCAATTAAAAATTACATAATACATGTGGTATACATACATAACATACATGTACACACACACATACATATATATATACGACGATTTATCACTCATTACAAATTTTCCAATCAAAATTATATAAACTCTTATTATAAATATACAGTATCGTTATCCTGAAATTAATGCGCCAAAATTAATATAATGAATATGTAGGTTACGATCTTGGTTATAAACTCGATTTTAAATGTAAATATACTCTGCGTCCGCGATAAAATTATAAAATATTGAAGTTAGCCGCGCGACCCGCCTATTTGTAACTGATTATGAATTCACATATGTATACGCATTAATAATGAGGGACGGTCATGCGTTTTAAAGCTATTTAAAATCCCGCGATATAAATTCCGAAAGAAATACCGACGGTTGCGCCGGGCACGTGAAGGCACGATCAATTCTTCCTCCGCCGTTTCACGACATACCTGTGTATACACACTTACCTGCCGGCAGGTTGATGACTGCCGTATAACAGGTCGATACCAACCCGTAACTCCGTAACTGCATTGCAGACACACCGACTACTCAGCGCGATAAGCTACGCGAAAGCTTTGCACTCATTACGTCCATAAGTCTTACGATTAAAATCAGTACTCCTACGATCTTTTACCATAATAAAAATCGCAGCCCGAACGTTTTTCATAGTAAAATAACCCATCAACGTCACATCGTCATAAAATATTCATTGATTACGTCCAACTTGCCATTTTAATGAATGAGCATCGATCAATACACGTAATCGCCCAACGCTATTAACATTATTTTTTTTTAATCTTAATAATTTTCCTTCGTTAATAATTATATTTTTTACCTCTTATTACGTTATAAGTTTCATTTTTCTTGTGTCTTTCTGTATAAAAAAATTTAGCGCGCCTTTTAATTTATGGACTCCACGATTAGCTTCGTTTATCACAGTCTACTAAGGTGCTCTACGTTGTAGAGCCAAGCTGCTATTTCGCGTTATAAATAAAATATATTAAGTTCTATCGCATGACCTCAAATCAAAAATGGATATGCTAATCCTCATATACGTTTTTATTAACAAAATTTGTGTGAAATTGTCGATTGAATATGTCGATTTAATAATTGCAACTAAATGAATCTTGCTTTCTGTGGACATACATATCAAATTTCCATAATAACGTCAACTTCCGATGGCGCGATAGACAGATGCCTCAATTTATCCAGTTTACCTGATAGATTTTCGTCACGTTGTGTGTATTTCCAACTGAATATGTAATCGATGGTCATCCTATACGGTTTAATCAGTGGTGACCTTATGTTCACGACATATTACGTCAAATCTATGCAAACACTACATGGCTGGTTTCCTCCAAATGCAATTTATACAATAATCCCTGGCTCCTGCGAGAGATCCATTATTTGTTGTCGCTTGCATATTGGATATTTAAACTCTGTCTAACTGTAATAATCGAATCGAGATTGACATAATCGCTTTAATGTCGAATGTACTTTGAAAGATTTAAATTTAAATTATATTCGCGTTATTCGGCGAAGTCGTTTTTATCTGTAATACGTCACGTATATCATGGGACCTTTATGAAAACGTGCGAGAAATTGACGCAAAGGAAGTCATTTAAGCGTCGCAATTATGCTTCACAACTGCATAGAATAACAAATGAAGTTAAGAACTATCTTTGAGATAGATCTTTACTATATTCGATGCTGTTAGATTAAGCGGAAAGTTTCATTCGACGGATTCCAGAAAATAAAATTTCCATGCATCACCGTTATTCGTCATTGTTTAAGTACGGTTTATCTAGTTTCCCGGGAATTATAATTACAACCGCTAGCGACGCTAAAGATCTGTATCGGCTGCTATGTGACACATTCTGGCACGCACGTACCATTATTGTAGATATATTAACAAAGCGAGACACGATAAACTGAAAATATATATACGATTTTATGATCTCTAGCCTGTTGATGCACATATTGCGTAACTGAAGCACAATACCTATTAGAATGGAGTTCAATCATGTACTGTATTAACTAATTATGTGTATGCTATTATAATCTCTGTTCCATTAATTAATGTATAAGCTGCTTCATAGCAAAGAAAGTAATATTCCTTGAATAATCGATAATCTAATGACTAAACGTAAAATTAAAAATTCAACTTTTCTTTTGAAGAAAAGAAGCTTTCAGAAATCCAAAACACGTTTGACTCAATGAGATGAACCATTGTATACAAGATAATGCATACCAATGTAGTTCTTACTTTAAAATTATATTTTGTCAGCACTTTTTCTCTATATATCTCCAAATAATCATATTCAGAAGAATTAGCTCCGTCTTCATCCCATAGTTTACATAATTCGCTTTCTTGATTATAAATGCGATATAAATGCAAATATCAAAATCAATAATTTTATTCCACCTTTTATATCGAGGTGTAACATCATTTGTCTCTTTATAAAAGAGATATTTCCTTGTAACGTGTATCGCGCAAATATCTCTTCATGATATCGTACTATTATTCATATTTCGATATTTAATCAAATTTCTCCGTACTACTCTTAATCATCGTGTCGGGAAAGTTATTTTTGAAAATATACAGTTTTCACGAACGAGGAAAGGCTGACGATAAATCGACGTTCGTTATCATTGATATCGGCAGAATCTATCCCAGCGAACAAAGCGCTTATCCTACGATCATTTAGAGTGCAAAACTATATAGGCGTGTAGATGGATCTACCGACTTCGATCACTTCCACTTGTACTTTCAGTTTATGCGCATGTGAAAAAAAATCACACACGGCAGCGAAAGTATCGACGGAAGGTATCGACCACACGACACGTGACACGTGGACAGAACTTCCGCGGACATAGGGGGTTAACACACGCTAAAGTGGTTTCGTGCTTCCGCCGAGATATGGACTAAAAACGGTCGCTGTATGCACGTTGCGGATCACAAATTCTCAAGCCGGCGTTATCGCGTATGTAATAAAAGCATAGTCACTTATTCGTCTTTGATCTCATCGTCTCATTTTTCGAAATGTCATCCGATAATCGCATGAGAAATGTCACAAAATATGTACATAGATATCATGTAATAAAAGTATTAGAAATCGGATTCGTATTTGATCGAATCAGCATAATTTCATCATTGAACGTCGTTATTTTTCATCTATCTAACCAGATCAATGAGAGCGCTTTATTGAGCTGCCAAAAATATCTATCTAAACTTTCATTCGTTTGACCTAATATAATATAGAAGTAATAAAAAACAATAAAAAAATAGTCCTTTTTTTTATTTTATTTCATCAAAAGACAATAAATTCAAATATCTATAATTTTATAACGGAGAGAAAGATTAAATATTTTTAATTCACAAAGTGCTATTTCCTTCTTATCGTAAAAAGATCAAAATAAAATATAAAACATAATTTTCTGAAAAATTAAACAAATTTAATGTTTTTAAAAGCTCATCATCCTTTTTTTAGTTTGTCTAACAATAGAAACTTCGTGCTACTGCGTGAAAAATTGCTTCAACTTTCAGACGGTGAAGATAATGTGGATAAACCATGATAAGAATCAGTGTTCATGCTTTTTGCTTTTAGCATGAGCTTAATAACGTGTTTTATTTTATATACTCTCATATATTCGCAATTTAAAGTTCAAGAAGTATAATCTTTTTATCGAAAACATAAAAACATCGCGCTCAGTTACACATACTACTTAACTGATATGTATTATATTTGTATTTTGCTTTTTCACGACGGTAAATATGATAGTTAACGAACAGAGATACGATAGAAATATAACTAATTTCCTTGGATTTCATCAAAAACGGACATCAACACAAGTTAAAATAAGTAATTATATCGATGAAAAGTATCATATGCTTTTTGTATGTACAGTCATTAAGAGGAAAATTTTAAAAATAAGTCAAAAATTAATGATACATTATTTAGGAGAGATTAAAATTAAAAAAAAGATTATATGAAAATAAGTAATTATACCGGCAAAAAGTATCATACATTTATTATGCACGCATAATTCTTAAGAGGAAAATTCGAAAGATAAATCATAAATTAATAATGCATCTTTTTTTATGAAAAACTTAAAATCAAAGAAAAAAATATTAAAGATGAAAAAAAAATACAAAAGTAGGGAATCGAGTCAAAGTAGACGAAGGTAAAGATATAATATGAATTATAAATAAAAATAAAAAGCATGATATAAAAAAATTCTATGTAATCTTGAATCGAATTATTGAAACGAACTATTGGAGAATTGCCAGAAATTACATCCCATTAAAGACCTAACAAGAAATACAATTAGCGTCAACGACACATTTACTTCAGTTTAACTTTCCATTATAATTAATATTGAACACACAAAAGGAATTATTTTTTAGAAAAAACGAAGGAAACTGCGAACTCTCTATCACTCTTCTTGTCAAATATAGAAACGCAGATAAAGAAACGAGAATTCATGTATTTCACTCCAACACGAATATATACGTTCTTCCAAGTTTCGTCGGTCTATTCTCTATCTCTTGCACCTGACTTTTTTTTATCTACAATTCTCCTTCTCAAGCCAACGTGAGAGTTCTTATTTTCAGAGCCTATGACATTAAAGTCGGATTTCGTCTCTCATCAAAAATAAAAAGAACAATTTCATCCGATGGCATTGAAAGATAAAGTCGCGCAAAAAGAAAAGAAATCTTCTTTAAAGAAATAAATACAATGGAAGAAACATGATTATGTTTCATTGCCTTAATATAGATACATTTTGTTTAGTATAATATATGTAATATGTTTATATATAAAATTTTAACGATAAAGTATGTTTCATAAATTTTATAAATTTCATACTTAAAATTAAACGATCGAGTTACAGTATCGCATAAAAAAATTCTGTGATACAATTGAAATATTACTATAATTAATTATTTAATAAAGCTATACGCTAACTCTTTTTACACATATTTAAAGAAAAGATACAACCGATCGATGAACGACGGTCGCAGAAAGTAGTTCACAATGGAGGAATATTGAAATATGTGTCGAGTTGAATCCTTCCAAAAGTTCTTGATTATTTTTCAAGTGTACTAACATAAAATGCTCATCGAATGTTAATCTGAATAAATTTTTAATTAACTGGGTATTTTATAAAAGATGCAAAGTACCAATTAAATTCTTTTAAGAGATACATAATTTCTTAAGTTACTATATGCAAAATTAATTTTAGAACATATTATTACATAAATTAAATATAAAAAAAATTAAATATAAAAAATTAAAAAAAAATTAGTGCACATTAATTATTTACTGATCATAAACTCTAATTAATACTTTATACATTCGATCGTAAAATATTAAAATAAAATAATAAAAATTTTCTTTCTCTCTTTTTTTTATTTATTTCTTAATTTCTTTATTTCTTCT
>Ga0157363_1001062_pt1 | contig 22325 bp, 15 predicted proteins | sample AttsexASBM1_FD_111477 | JGI IMG/M metagenome (GOLD analysis project Ga0157363, IMG submission 111477) | Fungus gardens microbial communities from leaf cutter ant in Ribeirão Preto, State of São Paulo, Brazil - Atta sexdens ASBM1 | ecosystem: Host-associated > Fungi > Mycelium > Unclassified ... | reverse complement strand
TGCAAGGCGTGTTTCGCACGGCTCGAGAAAATAATTAGTTGTAATTAAATAACAATTTATAAAATTTATTATTTCACGCAGATCACATTACATATAAGCAAACAATTTAATTAAATGCTTGCGTCAATTGTTTACGTGACAAGACAAAAAATGGAATTTTTCTAATTAATTTGTAACTACGCAATGTAAAGAGATGTAAAAAGATTCTATTATCCTACTTTAATAACGTTACGCAATTTTATTGAATTTAATCAATCAGTCCGTCAAGCGGAATTCATGAAACGTTCTATGAATTCTGATGTCCCGTTTCGAGATGCACGTCGAGAAATAATTAAAAGCGTCACACCCACGTGCGATCTGCCTCGAAAGACTTATATAAACCGCGCGCACGCGCGCGCGCGTTCGGAACTCGCAGCGTGATTCACACGCGCGCCCTTTCGCTCGTCACCTATCAATTAAGAGATCGAGCGCGTTCGCGTTCACGTCCGTTCAGCGCGGCGAGCGAAAGTACCGTGCAGGAAGTATTACTTACATGCTCGACGAGGCGGGCAGCAGCCGCTTTGGAGATAGCGGAAACTTACGAGCTGGTTCTCGCCTTATCGCCTACGCCCCCGCACAGATCTGATACGATCGACCTGCCGCTGCCGATATCGATCGTGTGACATGCGCGGCGTTCTGCATTGTATAAATGATACTTAATTTACCTACTTGCTTACGCGGCTTGAGTCTGCAGATATATGCGCTATCAAGCTGAACATCGGATAATTGTCACACCACGTCCACGCGTTTCCTTCACAAGGTACGCACCCACGCGTCAGAACTTTGTTTTGATTTCGCCGCAACTGGCTGCATTATGAGATCTAATAGCGCTAATATCGGAGTTCGAAGAGTTAGTCACCCGTGCAAGCGTGAGAGAATAGACGCGAATTGCCGCGTTACTTCGTCGCCGATTCTCGCGAGTTCACGCATATGAATCACCCGGCGGCGCCTCGCGCTCAATCGGATTTCCGGCGTCGATTCCCGCGATTGCACGTGAAATCATGCTGGGAAAAATATTGGAGAAGGTGCGAGATAGCAAAATAGGAAAAAGATTGATTCTTATGATATTGATTATAGAAGATGGTCGAAACAATATGTAGTATATCAATATAATCACTAATAAGATGATTATTACATCATATATTGTAAATATGATACGGAAGTCAGTGAGATTTCACGATGGATCTTCTTAGATCAGATACTGAAACGCATCTTATTGGTAATCAAACTGACGTATCATGCATCGTGTATCAATCTTCTGTAGACTACGGTATATAATATTGCTATAGCTTATACTACTGAAGCTACTTTATAACTCTTCGTAACTCTCATGACGAATTATAGACTCGCTAAATGCGAAACAATCCGGACCTAGATGCAACTTGTTTGCTGCTATCACTTATGGAAGAAAAAGATTGGCAGCACACGATGCATTTGGTGGCACGAAACATATATATATGTGTACATATATATAACCGTGCATACAAATATATAATATACGCGTATAGACATAGTACCTTCTTGCCAGAAGCAGTTACACTGATTGCCGTGTTTTCAAACTCGAAAGAACTCCTCCCGGCCCCGTCCGTGGGAACCCACCGAGTCCGCAGACACGGTACGGACTATGTACGTATGTACGTATGAGTAGACGAGTGTGGTCAATGGAAGGAAGAGCAAGACGAGAACAAGAGGGAGAGGAAGCGGAGGTAGCCGAGGGAAAGGGAGCAAGAAGACCAGGGAAAGAATGAGAAAGGGAGTCACTCCGGGCAGCTCATCACTCGCGAATTAACCCGCCGTTTCCAGTACCATTTCTTCCACTTGCAGCATCAAGCGCGGTCGATTCGATCTCTGAGAGTTTACGAGCACCTAGCGTAGCTTTAAACGATAACGAATGGACAGATCACGAGCATCGAGGCAGACTCGTCCGACAATTCTGGAAAATCAGATGGTCGGCGATTGGTAACCGACGATTCATAGCTATCGTCTCTCATCTCGACTTTCTTACGGCTAAGGAGTATCGCTCCGACACTCGACAGAGTGTCGGGAGAAATCTAAAAACGCACGACTCGCCGCGCAACTGTAATGATTGAAGGAAGTAGAATCTCGAGAACTCTCTGTATATTCCAAGACGCGCGCCTCTTGTCGGCGACGTGAAATCAATGCTTACATGCGCATTAAGCTTGATGAAAACGCCGAGGTCGATAAGTTGATCGGAAATCTGGCCGATACCGCGGTGTCACAAACACGCAAGAAGTTCACGATGCAGATTGGAGATAAGGGTGAAAGCAACGTTGACGTATTTATGCATGAGCACGTCGGTCATCAAGCTCGTACGCGCACTTTTCCGTAGATCGGCGCAGATATACGCGTATCCATGCACATGTATCAGCGTCGTACCTACTGTGATGGCGTTATCCTTTTGAACGATCCTCAGCTTTTTATCTGGAGATTCCATTGTCTCGCATCTTCGCCAAAAACACGTCGAATATATGCGTCGGCATAATTTTTCAATTTGCTAGACCCGCTCCGAGATTTCTATCTACTCTCCAAGTTCTCGTTCGGGGTTGCTTCCTTGAGGTGGCGGGTGACCGAGGTAAGGGACGTGGTAGGAACGATATAGAAGAAAGAGAAGGACATAGAGAGAAGATCAAGGAAGAAAGATGAGTATGTGGGAAGGGTAGTCAATTCCTTCGTACGTGACCTTTCGCACGACAGGAGCCCTTCGCGAGGTACCTCGCAAGCTTGCCATAACCATAACTTTCCCTGCATAGACTTGTATGCATTGATTCCTCCCCCCCCCCCCCCCCGATGTCCATGGAATCTTAAAATTCCTCGTCAATGATCCTTTCCGTGAAGTTTCGAAACGCGCGACTTATTCGGATGATTGACGACGTTAACTAGCATCGACGTGTCCTTACATCCATAAAGCAAGGCCAACAGATGACAATCGTATAAACTGCAAATCGCAAATAATTATCATTAATAATAATTATCATTAATGCGCCTATAAAGCAGCGGAAAGAAGCCGGACATTAATAAGGGCCGTTCAAACGCACGCGACTGTTAGCACGAGAGAGGTTACAACTTCTCTACCGTGGATGATCGAACCGTGCTTGAACCACATCGGTTTTCTCGTGACCTCACGGGTTCGAGAGAAGTTTCCCTGCGCGTGCAACAAACACTCTTACCCGTTATGCTATTTTATATGACTGCGTGTCGCCAACAAAATATCCATGCGATATTGTCACCGAACCGATAGGTGTAAGGCGCGATTGTCCCTTCGTGATTCCGTGTGCGCGGTGAGAAAAGATTACGATTTTCGTCGTTCTCTCCGCCCTTTGAATTTCTCCTTTTCTTTCTTACTTACCTTAATTCTCTCTCTTTCTCTCTCTCACACACATACTCATTTTTTTCGTGTGTATCCTTCGGGCGAGGTCCTCCACCCATCCTGAGAACCGGCGCGGGCGGAAGACCGCGGTGCTCAAAATTGATGTTGTACTACGAAAGATTCTAAACAATTGTAGGAATGTAATAAATGATCCTTTTCACGAACTCGCTAAACAGGTGGAAAATTTGCGGTAGACAGATCGGAAATTGCTCAGCCTCCTTCCTCGATAAAGATTTTATTAGCATAGAGTAATTTGCGAGCGAAAACTCGAGACGTTGAGAACCATCTTGGTGTGTCTGCGACCTATGACCCTTCGCCCACACGAGGACGCCATGCACCGCAACGCGATGCAACGCGATGCAACGCGATGCAACGCAGGCTAGGCCAGGGGCTAGTGGGAGGGCGGGTGCTCGTAGGGCCCGGCAACGGAGCCCGCGGGGACCCGGGGGTGCCCTCGGTCACCGAGCCTGAGCAGGCAAGCCGATCGCGCGCACATCGCCTCGCGCAACCTGCAAACTCGTACCAACGGCAAAAATGCTCTCCCTCGCGCGAGACACTCCCGCGTACGTATCTTAGCCAGCAGGCTTTACCCTAAAGCTTGCCTTAACCGCTACGCCTATCTACTATGAGAGAATTTAACTGTGATCTGAACATGGATGTAAGTTTAAACGTACAGTTATTACTTGTTTAAGATGTGTTCTTCGAATTTTATCGACAGGTAATTCTATACAAAATACTACATGCGTACCTAACATGGTAGTAATTCATTTTTATTGATAATTTTGTATGAGACGCGTAAGACTTTCAAAGCTGTTAAAGTTAAGCTTCAAATTATAAAAATAAACTGCAAAAAGTGTAAGTAACAAGCGAGTGCGTTTATGAAGATACTGTGATTTGTGAAAATTAAGTAAAAATTATTAAGTAAAAATTTAAAGTCGGTAAAGCTAGAGGATAAATTCAAGTCAATACGTTTCATATGAGATACTGATTTATCCTAAGAAATATTTACATACGCTTTATAGAGTATGTAGTGACAAATAAATGATAATGCGATAAAATGTGATCTTAATTCGACCGTCCGTAACATATCAGCAATCAGTAATTTACAATGTATCTGTCAATTCGATAAGATCGGTGTTCGATTAAGGGACAAATAGGCTCGCCACAATAGTCTGTTATCAGGAACCAGTTCTGCTCACGTTCTTGCAGAACGCAAAGGAGTTTAATGCTGGATCATTCCGTCGTAGGTCAACTGAACTCGTCCAACGACGAAACGAGCGTGACAACTTTGTCATAAAGATGGCAGACTAATGACGATGTAACTGGAGATGTAAGCTGTAAACTCGGCACCAGGAGAGCATCATTAAGCATAACCATAATTCATCATTTTATTGCAGATTTATCGTTAACTTTTTTGATAAAAAAAAACTGAATTGAAAGCAGGAAGAAATTATTGTCGGAATTTATAGAAACAATTTTAAATGTTTTTAAAATGTACATAAAATATATTAAATTTTATATTATAGTATTTTAAAATTATTTGCGAAAACATTTCGAATAACGCAATAGTTAACAATATTTAATTTCTTTCAGCTTTCGATCAAGTTTTTAATTTTTATCAAAAATATAAACGAATTAATTTTAATCCTTTCTAATTCTATATGTACATCAAATTTGAAGATATCCGTTGAAATTATTTATTTCTATCGACATTATTTGAGATCAGATGTACATAATAACGTTCATATGTTCATTATTAAAACAATAGTCAAAATTAAAAAAAAATTAATTTAGTATGAATTATTTACTTCGGTTTAACTTACTGTTTGTTTTTTTCTTAGAATAAGAAAAAGATAAGGAGTAAATTGAACCAAAATTAAAGTTAACCTTTACATTGATGAAATCGGACCTTAATAATTCTGGCAGAAAAGAGACGATATCCTAAGAAAGCTTTGTTAAAAAATATATGACGATTCTTTTGAGAATAAATTTTGTCTTTTGAGAGTAAATTTTTGTCGAGTTAATACTGCAAGCATGAGTTGTTTTCTCGCCTGGTCTTCGGGATACGAAACCTATTGTTGGGCCCGCACGACCAAGAGCAGCCTGGCCACGACTCGCACTTTCTATTCGGTGGTCGATTGTCGCTCGTGCCGCGTTTTCCCTGGAGCAAGCGGAGCAGAAGCGAGATATCGCGGCGCTTATTAGAGCCTACTTTGGAATCGGGAGGTTGATGGCGTGTTCGTCGCGAGATCAGCCACGAAGCCAATCCGAATTGCAGAGGGATATTCCTCGTCGAGCAACACCAATATTATAGGCTTCGCGAAATATGCCGAGTCGCCACGATTCGTGCCACGATGAATGATACGCCACGGCGACGTGCTCTGGTGGTGATGATACCGCCAGCCGGAAACGGCTGGTACTTGTCCCGCGGCACAAACAATCGATCGTACCCAAGCTGCTACGATTTACGTAACGAATCGACGCGGAAGTCAGCCGCGTCGCGAGAGGTTATCGTTGTTATGCCCGCGCTTCCCGCTGAAAGCGGCCCAGCGAAATTGTATTATCCAACGAGTTATCTTATTGAGCCATCGAGTTTGTGCAAATGACGCGCTGCGACATAACAAAGTCACGTCCTCGTGACAGGTGAAAGCTCAGGTGGAGATGTAAATCTCATTGTCTAATTCCATCGCGGAGCAAAAATATCCATAACATAAAAATTATAATTAATCTTCTGCGTTATAATCTTAAATAAAATAATAGTGTTGTTACTTTTTTGAATGAAATAGAATATTATTAAAGCATTCGGCTTTTCATGTTTATCTCAACATTTTATTAAATCTGTATAATTAATTTACGTTAACGTGTCGTCGAGACGTGACACGATATACCAATCTTCGAGATATACGCAATAAATCCTACGTCTCGCTCGGATCGCCGACTTTCAGTTATACTCATGCATAGGCCGTCTATCTATAACGCCGTCATAGGGTTACGGGGTGTCGAGTTATGGAATAAGGGGGCTCAGTGAGGGGGAGTGCAAGAACTGACATGAGTTACGGCCGACCCCATAAATCGCGCTTGGGTCACCTGGGTAATTGGCGGGATCCAATTCTCGCACCCAATCAGCACTATGAACCCGATGACGTCACATATTATCAACGATTTACACGAGGAAATTAGATTCTGCACGTGTGCCTCGATATTTCGCAATGTGTCAGCAAAGTTTGTTCTATGAATATGACTCTAAATAAATATATCGATATATCTTTTCTTTACGACAATGTTTTCCATACTAATCATCGAATTGATCGATGTTCGAAAAACATGTTTCCTTCTCAAAATGCAAATTCGATCATAAACTAAAAGAATAATCTAATATGCTGTATTCAATTTCATAATGCCATAAATAATCATTGAATGTACAATTTCTTTATCTTAATGTCAAGGTTTTTAAGTGCCAGATTTCAAATTTATCGTTCCATTTTATTTCGCAGAAATCGATGTTTTCATATTCTCGATGGTATTAATCTTTCCATTGGTTTTAGAAGACTGGTGTAACTGTCGCATATACAATATCGTAATGAATAAATGACAGAGAGAATAAGAGAATTGTGGTGAATGAAGGGGGGCACGAGGAAGTGTGCACAGAAGTGAACAGAACAGCAGATCTACAAGTCGCTTAAACTCTGTTAATAATCCGACTAGCTATTTCAAGATTAATTGCCTACAATTTATTTGCCGCACTGATAGATGTCGTTTGTACAAACGGCCATCAGTTAAAACGATTATCGTAGAAAGCTTCCGTTACGACTATTCTACGCGAATGAGAACAATTACATTCTCGATATGATAAATATATAATGCTTTATCATTTTATATTTAATGTTTTTCTCGTCAGAGTAAAAAATAGGACAACGTATATAAAACTATTCTCGAATTTCATGTGATTACGAGCCATAATTTGAAAAAAAAATCAATTTGTATCAGATAGTCTATTGGCACACAATCACTTACTGCCTACATTTATACCTTAGCAAAAAAACTATTTCAACGGAAAAACTGCTAATTATCAGAGAGAGACGTGTTCGTTCGCACAGAGCTAAATTGAATAGTTTTAAGACAGATAGAAACTAATGATAAATAATAGGTAGAACGTCCTCGTACTTAATCGACCAACATATTTCTGTTTTCGAGATCCGCTCACTCTGTGTTTCACACTTCTTCTTTTTTGTTTTCTCATTCTCTTGATTTGTACGCCGTGCCCGCTTTTTTTTCTCACAACCTGTCGACCCGATCTCTCGACTCCTTAGAGAAATTGCACGTGACAGTGATCATTAGAAAAGCTAGTGAGGTTTCATTAAATAGCAAGAAGAGTATCATCGATATCGCAGAAGCACGACGCCGAAATGACTGGTTTCGGTAATCACACCGCGGTGGTCCACGTTTAGAAAGTTGAAGATCTATCGTCGTTAGAGGTAAAAGAGCCCCGCGGACAAAAGCGCGAATGATTCAAAGAAACAAAAAGGAGCTGCGCGGAAATGACAAGTGATAGGCGGTTAATTCAGTTAATTCAGAAGGATATTGATTTTTCAACAAGTCATGGAGAGAGAGAGAGAGAGAGAGAGAGAGAGAGAGAGAGAGAGAGCGAGGGAGGAGGATCTTAAAAACATCTTCCTCTCCTAATAGTTTTCTTGCTTTTCGCGAAATAACCGGTGATCGTTACGATTTTGTCGATCATAATCTAGCTATTTTCACAGTAGAAAAACAAAACAATTAAATAATAAAAAAAACTTCCCGCTTCTAGATAACAGTTTATCTGTATTAAGCCAGGATCTCAGGATACGTAAGTATACCGCGAGGCAATTTACAATCTCAATTTGCAGTTTGTACGCTTCTAATTTAAACTGCGGGTTTCGGCAATCTCCGCGTTTCTCATGACGACAATTCAACAAGCTCGAGCTTCTCTCGATGATGCCCACGACACGGCTGGGACATCCGCAAACCTGGCAACTCTAGTGACCGCAAATCCGGCCTATTATTCCCTGACAACATTTTCGTCTTTTTTTCTTCTCCTACCCTAGGTACATTCGTTATCCTTGTCATCGTCGTTAACGATATTATTCTTCTTCTCGAACCGGTAGAGTAAAACTCCGCAGAGCGTAATGGAATCCGCGGATTGTTGGAAGGCGACGTACATTGGTTGTCCGCAACACTCGAATTCTAGTCACTAGCACGGCGAAAGCGATATCATTTGCAAGCACGTGCATGTAAAAAACGAAGGCATGCGATTTGTCATTTAAGGAGCGAGACATAAGGAGATGAGGTAAACGGTTGCCACAAACCCGAATCTCGTTAGCGACGTGACGGCGGCCGGCTCGGAGGATGACGAAGGCGCTCTCGGGATCAGCGATCCATGCCGCGAGCGAAACGGCAAAACATCCGTTATTTATTGGCTCGACATGGCGTGGCGCACATAAATGCAACAATCTTTTAACGCGAGATACTCGCTAGGAATGCATATTTCGCCGGTGGCTCGCCCACGCCAACGCTGGTCGGTAGGTCCGATTGTTCTCAGGATATACCCCGGGCTTTGCTTTACTCAGCTGGTTAGTTCGCTGCCCAACCTTCAGCCTGGATACCCGGCATAGTTCGCCTACAGGTCCTGCACTGGCGTGTGCACTCTCCTCTCTTCCTTTCGGAGCAAGATAAAACGCTACGGTCTCTCTTTCTCTCTCTCTCTCTCTCTCTCTCATTCTCCCTTGTCGCTCTCTTCATGCGTGTCCCACTCCCTCTTTCTTTGTCCCTCATTTCTCTCCCGGCCTGTCTTCTGTCCTGTCTCATCTCATCTTGCCTCATCTCGTTCTTCGTCTCATTGCACACTTCTTCTCCTGCTCCTTCGTCGTCTTTCCTCTTTTCGCACGATTCGCGTGTGACGCATCACAGCCACCCTGAGAAACGCGCCCACGCAATGCTCAGACTCGCTTGCGATTCATCGCCTGCAGGCTACACCTGCCGTGTTTCTACCTGTACCGGGTGATCCCAAAATCCGGATTGCGTTGACGTCCGAGTTGTATTTATGTATCTGCCATCTCTCTTTCTCTCTGATGTTAAGAAATAGTATCAAGATCTCAAAAAAAAAGAAACACGAAATTAAGGAGATGCCATGATGGAATTACCGACATTACAAGATTAAAAAGTTTTTCGAATTGGTTTTACAGAATTGTATAAAGTTTAAACAGGTAAAAATATTCAATTTTGTAATTCTATCTCATTAGCATCAACTTTAAAGAATTCGTTCCAAGAAATTTAATGACTTTAGTTTTTAAATGCAAAAGTGAATAGCATGCTAAATATATATTACATGAAAATGCATAACAATTATTTTATCACTTTAAATTAATAGAAAATTAAACGGAACGATCACTTCTGTGCGATAGCTTTATCAGTAGATCGATCGCAAGGAAATTGCAACTTGAAACTTCATGGGACGTTTTCATCCATGCTCATATACTTTCCGCAAAAGTGATACCGGATGTAAAAGGAAGCAGACAGGAGGGAGAGATCCGCAATACACGTAATTACAGGTTGCGCGTGCGTGCACGCAGAGAGCGAACAGCAAAGTCCCTTCGTGCTGGTCGAAGGAGAACGTCCTGCTCGCGACGGCCAGAAAGGGGCAGGGCACCATATACTGATTTATTGAAACACGTCCCAGCCGTAGTCGCTAATCACATTTTAATTATTAGACACGTTCCGACCACACCGTATGAAAAAAAATTCGGGAGTCTAAAGGTCTTAAGCTTTACGTTACTCCCCAAAGACATAGAGATATTTAGATAATTCTTCCTTGTTGCAAGACTCAAGGAAATTCTTAAGAATCTTGAGAAGCTGCGATGGTAATCGCCAGATGAGATCTTGTCTACATCAATTTTACTGTCACATCGTACTTAGCTTTGATACTTTCGCTTGAATCGAGAGAGAGAATTTGGAAAGTTAATGTTTTCCGCAAGGAAATGCCAGAAATGCAACATAAAGAAACTTCTCAAGTAAAAACATAACTAGGATATCTAAGCAAGTAAATAATGTATAATCAAAGTTGCGACAGTAATAATCAACAATAAGAGTTGCGGCATTGAAGTGACTATCTCGTAACGCTTGAAAGCAACGTTATCATTCGTTATCGAATACGATACGAAATCAGAGGCATCAAAATACTGCGTGTCTACGCAACGCCCGCAGAAACATCCGAAGCTCGACGTCGTAAATCTGGCCGAGTGAGACATATTTTATTGCGCTGACGTAACGAATGGATGTTCTTGTGCGCATTGCGTACCTCCACTGAGTCCCTGCTACGAAAATATTAATGCAACTTCATCAATCATGCTGCATAAACAGTGGGTCAAGAGGAGGATTTACCGCTCGTAGCAGCGACCAGTACGCACAGCAGCTTGATGAACGAAATCACGAATGATTTTAAACGTAATCTAACATCATTTTATTATCGAGCGTATTATTATTGGCTTTCTCAGGAAATGGATTGTCTGGAAAGATGAATATTTATAATGATCTGCGAATTTTGCCATTGAATATCTTGATGACTTTTGCTTGAAAACAATGAACACGGATATTTTCTGCTGATTGATATATTTCAACATTTCAATAAAGAAATCAATTTTTAATCTTTAAGTAGGTAAATAGTTCAAAGATATATGCAGAAAAAAATGTTTCATTGAATTAACTGATGGAAAATGAACGATCCAGAATTTTGATTAAGTCTATTAGATTTCTGATTAAATCTACTAAATGTTGGTTATTTCAACTATAATTTTAATAGATTTAACCGGAAATCTTGCAGATTTATAATTAGAATTCTGGATCGTTCATTTTCCACTAGAATTCTAGTTAATTCAACCAAATATTTTTTTCTGTATACGCAAGTTGTTAGGTGGGATGTTCAAAAATCCTTCTAAAAACATTTTAATTTAAAGTTATGTTTTTTACTAATAACTGTACATATATATGTTATAATGAAATTTACATTTCATATTGTAACTAAATTTACATTAGTTATATCTTTATAAAGATATTTAATGTACCCAAATTTCCATAATTAAGATTTAATTACAACATAATTTACTAGTAAAAAATATAACTACAGAATTAAAATTATATATATTTGACAGAGGAATGTAAAATAAATTTTATAACTTTTAAACATTTAGGCTTATATTTTTTATTTTTCTTTTCCGAGAAAGAGAACAAGATTTTATAGTTTAGAAAACTATATGTAAAGTACTACAGATCTAAAAGATTAATTAAAAAATTTATCGCTAAAATCGAACATGCAAGATATTTTATGAGATGGTTCTTTTTTTTTAATAGTAAATTCAGATATAAAAATTACATGCGTAAATGACACATTAAATTTCAACACGCGGCTTACATTAAACATGTGTCAAAGGAACGACCTCAATTTCTCAAAGAGAGCTAATCTCGATATAACCGAGAAGTGATGAGTCAACCGCAGTTTCGCCCGTTTGAGGGCCCTCGGGCATATCGCGAGCTCCAAGAAGAAAGAGAGGCGAGGGAGAGGACGTGCGTGAGTTTCACCGAGCGCGTATTCCCATGGGGTCACGCGGCAGATTTCTGGATTACGAACGATCCAGGCTTTTGATAGAAACTTATATGGCAAGGAAGCGGATGGCGCATTCGGCATTAAGGAAGTACGTGAGTCTAGAACGTAAGGCACTTATGGGTGCGTTGTCATATCTTTCTCTTTTTCGCGATATATATGCGTCTCCTACATATGTATATCCTCCGCATATGTATATCCTCACCTTTTTCGCGCGTTTACGAATTGCCTAGTATATTCAAAACATCATCCAATAGATGAAATTTAGACCGATAAGAATAAATCAGAGATAGGCTCTCCTATATTTATAGGATCAGTTTTAGTCTAAGGTAAAATGAACAGAATGAGCTTCATTGAACTAACTATTTATTTTAAAATCACATATTGCACAATCTTTAAAGTGAATATTCTAACTGTGCTAAAGGAATAAATATTCTCATCGTTGTATGTGTATTGCATAACGCATCGTTTGGATCGTGGTATGTCCATGAAATCGCCGAACGTAAGCCCCAAACGGGCGCAATATAACACGCACGCGTCTTTGTACAAGATTCGTATACACGCGGCAATGCTTCTCGGTGCGTACGATTTAGTCGAGGTGTAAATCACGAAGGAAGATCGCATAGGCATACAGGCTCAAAGGAAAGCTCTTCTCTGTACCTCTTCTCTCCGCCGTACCTTCTTCCCGTCCTTTTTCCCCTTTCTAGCCGTCTCTATCCATGGTCACGATAGGAGCAGCTCTTCACGGGGCCATCTCTGGTCGCTAGAGCAGGCATCAGCTGCCTGACAAGGCGTATAATTAATCCCTAATGACGCTGGCATAAATCCATCTCGGTAGGCCGTTTGCTCGATCACCGCGGCTCACGCGTCACTCGGTTTACTAGCGAAATCAGCGCCAGCTTTGTCGCTGTCGTCCATTTTCCGCGTTATTTATGCGCCCATCATTGAGCCGCGCTGTGCAAGTTCGAACCGCAGCCGAGAGCTGGGTTCTTCCTTGATAGGTCCGTTTGCGCCACTCCTGCGGAAGCGCGAAATGATCTTCACGAGGATCTCGCTGATGTTATATTAAAAGATATTACGCTTTTCAAAGTATTTTATGATAATTGATAGAAGAAGAGTCTTTTCTAATTAATATTTATTAGTAATATTAATAAGATGAGAATTATCTTTTACTTTGTAGGATTCTTTTTAAAAATTAATGTAAGAAAAAAATTATGTAAGAAAAAAAAGAGTTTGTTTCAATAATTAATTTGCTAGAAAACCAGTGTCCATTCTTAATTATGTACGACATATTTTACTTGTCGTACTACAACTTTACGTTCACGAATTTCAGTTTGTCGACAACAGCAAGCACCATTGACGATCTCGCCTATTCAAGCGTTTAAATTACCGACTCGGTAAAATGCCACGAGACAATGGAGCGATAAAACCATTGAATAAAAGCAACTAATAAATTCCCCAGTGATCTAGTTTACATCGGGACATGAGATATAGTTGACATCATGAAATTGTAATCTCGATTTATGTCATTTCGCACAATTTCTCATAAGATAAAGTCAAGGTTCGAAAATCCTATCGAGAGTGATTTTTACTATCCTTATTTAACATCTTACTTCTGCTTTCGTATTTCAAAAAGATTCGATACACTTAATCTATCACCGTATATAAAATTACGCATCATAACTTTGTAATTAAGAGTCACAGATTCCTCTCCAATTATTATTTATTTCGCGTTTTATTCAAAATATCACAAATACCTAAAATATTTATTAAAAATCTTTAAAAAAATTCCTTGACAATTTATATATTTTCCAGATCTAGATAATTTTGTTCAAAATTCCAGGTCTAGATAATTTTTTAATGTAACTTTGAAATAAATTGAAGTATTGACAAAGCAAATAATTATATATATATATATATTGAAAATTATCAGAACACAGGGATTCTAAGAAACTCTATCAGTTTCTACAATTGGAAAGAGATACTTTATGCAATAGTACAGCAAAGATTTTTTACAAAATAGTATCAGCTACTTTATTCTGCTGACGATGAGTATTATTTTTTGCTGTTACACTGATTATTTTTTTTTTTAAATAAGAATTATCAAGAAAAAATGATAAAAGAAACGTTTTTAGCACCGAAAAAAATTGCATTTCTTGAAAGATGTATTTAATATTTCCTCTTAACAGATATAAAAATATTTCCTCTTAAATTAATAATATATTCTTGATTTGCGAAGGCGATCGTCACTATGTGCGCGGTGTTTTTGATGATGTCCCCCTAAAAACCGTGCAACCTTTTTCTGAAACACATTTTTCTCTAAAATGTATTGTCCAAAAGATATTTGAGATCATCATTTAAAACAGGACATCTTGTTTTTCTATTAAGAATATGATAATTTAGATGATTTCTCTCTTAAATTAAGGAGATGGTTTCGGTTTTTTATTTTAGAGGAAAACATACTATACGATATTCTTAAATTAAGAATACAATTTTTTTCAGTGAGAAAGAAGCAAAATTTAAATTTAAAAGTAATATTCCAAAAAAATTTGCTTAGGTTCTGGAAAATTCCATGAAATTTCTGATTTGGAAGAATCAGAAAATAAATCTCTTGAAAAAAGGATAGGACCAACCAATAGTGCAGTACCGATCGCATGCTTATACAATTTTAAAAACGATTTTGTGCAATTGACGAATGCACGGACAGAAAGAAGAGTAAAGGGGGTGAGGAAAAGTAAGTGAGAGCGTTTATCGATTCCCGGATAACAGGTCCTTCCTGGAAAGGATCAGGCTGCACGCTCGTTCTCTCGAGTACGAGTATAAGCGCGGGGAGGGAGGGAGGGGGAGGGTACCAAGCGTGATGCTCTTCCATGAGGTTTCGCGTTCGTCCGGAACGGACTGAACCGGGCAAGCAAGAAGGGAGAGAAGACTCTCGCGCACGCGGCGTTGTGAAGAGGAAACTCCGCAAAGAGGGAACTGGCGTACCGAATTGATGCACACGAAACGGCATGCCCGGAATGTTATAATCGCGAACCTTTGAACCCAAAGCCGAGACTCCCACACCACCCGGGATCGCGCGAGCGCCGGACCCCGTTTCCATCGTTGAAATTACTCGTGTTACTCTCCTCTTTCGTGCCGCACTGGTATCGCTGATACGCTTCCACGAAAGCGTCCCGGTCGACGGCGAGTACTGTCGAGTAGTTGTATAATAATTCTTATGCGTTTCCCCCGAGTCATACAACACCATGCCTTCGATACGCTCCGGACGCGGTATAATTCGGAGATTAGCCTCGCTCCTGCCGAGATAAATTCTCTCGCATTGCTTACAAGTTAATTCATATATGGGCGAGAAAATATGAAGCTATACGATATTAATCGCGACTTATCGCATGATATTTATCGCACGATAAACGCGATATCTACTTATATTTTACGAGTGAGACATCACGAAATAATTCTTGCGAAACCAAAACTCTAACCTGCATACACATCTTGCCCACTTGAATTTGCATATCCTTCGATAGAGGAAAGAAGTAGAAGAGAACGAATGAAAAAATGGATAGCTTTGGAATGAGATCAGAATCGTGGCAACTTGCGAGACAACGCGCGAGTCACCTTCTACTCTTACGAATGGCCTACGGAGAAGTCCTCGCCGCCTTCGTCCGTGCGTGCAGCCGTGGTGGGCGTTAACAGTAATTAATTTTTGCTTGATAATTAAGATATCCCGAGAGCAGACGCTGAGGTATACCCCGCGGTAGCATCATTTTTCAAACGTCGCTATTGCACTCGCTGCGCGTGGCCTATAAAAACATTAGTGACCGTGTCGAAGACCGCGATGGCGGAAAGGCTCTAGCTCGAGGCACCAGAACCACATTTTGTTTTTGTGATTTTTAAATGCGCAGCTGTAGATAAAACATTAAGATATAAACCAGTGCCTATGTTAATTCTGCACATTTGCATCTTTTCAAAATAAAAAGGAGCATTTCAATAGAGTTCGATTATGCACGATGAATCGCACTATGTCATTCCCTATCACACTGCAGCGTCGAGTCTCTATATATCATAAACAAATTAATAGTGTTGTAAATCGGTAAATTCTATGATTAACAAGCAGTTGCGCCCACACAAAATTCACAACGAACGTACGGAAAACTCCGTTTGTGAAAGTTTCATCATGCAACATAATGTATTTTATCGATTGTATTAAATTCCACGTATTTCCGTTTCGTTCACGTCGCAAACAGCAGAAACGAAACGAAGAGAGGAAGAAGAGACAGACCGAGGAGTAAGAAGCATGAAACATCTGGCCCATGGTGTTGGTGTTTCGTGGCCTCGTGGGGATTATTAATTGTTTCATCTCGGCCCTTATCCGCGCCTCCCCGTTTGCACGACTAAGCAAATACGGGGGGCGTAACCCACACGGTGATGTACGAGCTTAAAAGCCTTCGCGATCGGCCACGAGAAGCCTCTCTCCTACGCCACGGAACTGAAAAAGGGAGAGAAAGAGAGAGAGAGAGAGAGAGAGAGAGAGAGAGAGAAGTAGAGAGTGAGAGAGGCAGATGGGTAGATAGATAGATTAGAGAAAGCGAGAGAGGGTGGGAGGGAAGTCGGAGGAAGAAAACCAACGGGGTTATCGTCTGATTTATAATTTGAGGCTCTGGATGCACCTCCGTGGAATACATACCGTCCCGATGTTTTCCGGTTCAGGAAACGTAATTGGTTGCCAGCACGATCATAGATAGCCGCCGGTTCGAATCGGACCTCGAAAGCGTCCCGAAGTCGATCGTAGAATAGCTTCGTCTCTTCCTCACTTGCTCGGATCGCAGCCTTGTGTTTGGGCCTTGCATTTCCTTTTCTGCCACTCCTGCTTACTGTTATCTACCGGAACATTTTTAATTCCCATTTGAGATCACGAATATCGATTGGTTACCAAGGGTATAAATCAAGAATCGATCTGGGTAGCTGTTGGAAGTCAACGATTCCTGCCTCTTTTACCGGGCATCATCTAGATCAGGCACTTTTGCAATTAGTCATGATTTCACTCACGAGCATTCACATCTCCGAATCAACTGTACGCTATATGCAATCATGAAATATATTTTAAATATATATATATATATATATATATATATATATACATAGCGAAATAATTTAAACGTGCTATATAACGTAAATGCCAAAGTTTTAAAGTTTTAAAGTAAAAAGTAAAATAAAAATTATTTTACAATTTCAATTAGAAACAGGAACGAACACGAAAAATAAAACGTATATTGAAGAAATCTGATATCTAAGAAATGAATAAGAAATAAATCAATAATAAGAATTTTATAAATCTTCAAGACTATAAGTTTTTATTCTAAATAAGCAAGTAACCTCCAGATATCAACAGATTAAGAATCATTGTGATGAATGATACGTAACACGTCGCTGGCACTGGATCGGTAAGATTAAAGAGATCGAGATACTGGTGTACCTGCCAAAGGATTAAATCGAATCGATCAGCGAACACATACGAGAGACTGATCGGGAAGACGGCGCCAAAGATTGCGCGTGATCTCTTCAGACGCACTCACGCACGCACGCATGCACGCACTCGCGTGCCGTTCACGCATCCTCCTCTCGACCCGCAGCTTCTCGGCGCACATACACGCCGACGATTTGTTATAACCGCAGGCTCGCACGGGCGCATTTGTATCTTTCCACGTTGGCTCTCGGTGCGTCAGCCCCGACAACTTCATTCGACCTGACTTGACTCGAGACGCGAATGCGGCCGGTCCGATCGCGGTTCGCGAGCAGGCCCGGTCCACAACCGAGTGCAACATACGTGCGTGCGAGCGCTGAATTATGGGGTGCGGGAACACCCACTTCCTGGTCATCGAAAGCCACAAACTCCCACGCATACCAACGCATCTCGCTCGGGCGCCGCGCCGTGATGGATCCGTCGTGCCGTGAGCCACCAACATCCAACATTCTTCCCCTTCCCCGTTTCATCGTCTCCCTTTCCCTCAAAACAGTGTTCTGCAGCGCGCGTGCACGCGTGCCCTATCATTATTCGCGGAACGATTCGTTAATCAATCACCTTATCTAATTGGCCGCCACGCTGTAACGAAACATTTCATTCGACGAGAGTGAACCATTACATTCGCTTCGTATATCGAGATCATACTCCGTCGGCCAGATTCGCGGAGGTTTAAAAAAGATGTATTCGCAGTGATGCGTTTATCCGGCGCGATCACCCTGGCGCCAATTCGCTCTCACTCAGAAGCGATTCCCGTTGCGGTCCGGTCGGAAATGTTTCTCGCCGACAGGCGCCGAACAGGCGCCGCGAGTACGAAGAGTGAGGAGAAAGGAAGCGAGGAAGAGGGTCCGTGGATGCGGACAGTGAATTCTGAGATGGGACAATAAATTATTATGCATCCAGCATTCGACATGTCGGTCGGATAAAAGAAGGAGCTCCGGAGACAATGCCTGTCGCCGCGCCCGAGAACCCCCTCGGCGCATCCGGTGCGTTTTCAAGGAAGCTTTCGGTGCGCCGTGACACATATCAATTGATTTTCACGGGCGCGAGTCCCGGTCGAGCTGCACGTTCGATATATTGCCGCGCACGTTCCTTACTCGAGCGACGAAAAAGCTCGTAGGGAAACGACGATAAAGAATGACCCGACACCAAGTAATTCTTCTCCGAATCTCGATATTACATGTGTCGTGACGCGCTTTCAGATTTCGGAGTCTACATCGCAATGCCAACAAAAATTCGAAGGGAATGTATTGGATTTGATCGCTATTACGGAAACGTTGCTATGTGACTGATAATCGTTGCTGTTACATAAGAATGCTTACATTAGAAATGAAACGAGCGAGTGTTAAATAGAATATTAATGTTCACACACATAATAGAAATATTCTTATGTACTAGCTCAAGAATATTACAAATTCCTTATTCTAAAATTCCTTTTTTCTGATTTCCAGACAAAATTTTATGACTTTTTTCTTATATATATATTTTTTTTTTCAATAATATTTTGAAATTTCTTGTATTTTCATCCTGATTTCAAATCGTCAAATATTTTGTTGAGAGAGCAATTTAGCATAGCAATATAAATTATTAATGTTACACTTGCATTTAATTGTTCAGTTAGCATTCCAATAATATTTCAAAATAGCGTGTTTACAGCGTAAATATGTTAATTTAATTTTATAATTTTGTAGTCAATATTATGAGAAATTCGTTCTGAGAATTTTACAACAAAATTTTATAAGAATTTTCAAAAGAATTGCCGAATTTCTTGTAATTAATGGTCTACAAAAATAGCTAAACTTAAAAAGAAATAATAAATACAATTTAAAAAAAATATTAAATAAGTATCAAAATCCTTTAAATTCTTAATGAAGTCAGTAGTTTCTAGTCAATTCTATTCATATTATATGTACTGTCAATTCGTAGATTTGTGTGCAATTATTTTTACGTACAAATCTAATAAAAATAGAATGAAATCATTAATACGAACGTAAGAAAACTAAAACTATCACTCTTTTGGACAGAATTCAAATTTTCTCACTCAATCTTAGGAAACTTGATCACGCTCAAAGACGATATCGTGGTGAATGAGTAAACGCGATCGGGACAATCGTTGCAATTCGAAATTATTTAGACGAGCGATCGTCATCGATCGCGCGTCCCCCATAAATTCCATCAAGGAGCTAGAAACATTCTTTCTCCCCTTGGAAACTACTTTGTTTTACGTCTCAACACCCACGTCTCGTATCTATGCGTACACACGCATCTTTCTTGCGCTCTCGAGTACTCGCGCGCCAACATTCGAAGCCTCCCCTACGAGCATCGTTTTACACAAAGCACGCGCACCGTTCAATGTAAAGCGTTAAAGCGCTACGTGATCGAATTTGACAAGCGACCGGACACTGCGCCAGTCCAAGCCACCATTTCGCGCACGCCGGCCGAATATCAAAGAGAGAGATCGTTAGAAACGTTTAGAATTAGTAGTGCCTTTTGCCAAACAATGACTTCGATTTTACCGATTGATTTGAATCAGCCAGCTCCGTCATGCTGAAGCCGTATGACGTTGCTCAAATGCATTCTATACGTAATGTTAATGCGATTCTTGTGCACTCAATCGAATACGTTTCACTACCTTTTTTTTATCGTTCTTAATATTGAAGTAACTTTTTATAACTTTTATCATCTTTAATTTTATAACTTTTTTTATCATAAGTGCCATTTATATAACATATCCGAGAAGTTATTTTTTATAAGGCTCTAAAAATAATTTTGCGTAATCGATCGTGAAACGCAAGGATAACCTTGATCCACGAGACATTCTCTTACTGTCTTCTTCCAACTCCTTCCATCACTGATAGAAGTTACGGTTCGTTATATAGTTACACATATCGCGAAATTGAATCACGTATAACTACCTGATCGTGATTTATTTATCATTTCTAAGATATAGGTTTCAACATCTTATCTTTGATGTGTGTATTTACAATTATAAGAATTACACGAAACAATTAGAATCTCAAATAGAACACAAACGATATAAATATTGATAATTATGTACACATAATTGTGCACGTCTAATCGGTATAAAGATTTATACTGATTATGCAAGAAGGTACAAAGTTTATTGTTACAATCACGAGGTTAATCGGAATGGGAAATAAAAATGCCTTGAAAAAGAATAAGATTATTGATAATTTTTGCAATTTTATTTTTTAGCTATTTTATACTGCTTAAAGTTTCACAGAACGAATTAAATTCAAGGTAGGTCTCGCAGATAGACGCGAGCATCTCCGTACGCGATCGACAGCTGAGATCTCTACGGATTATTCGTGGCGTTTATCGCCTATCGATTTCAGTGCGCATGTTTGAATTTCGATCTAACGGGGAATATGACGCGCAACGTTCACGTAATATTATCTAGCGCGTGATTCGCTCACTTATAACAGAAGAGCTGCCGCGCGAGATCGTGAGAAGTACTCTAGATCGGGCGAGCAGGATCTGCCAGGTACATATCGTCTCTCGACTGGCTGTTAAACTCAGATCGCTAACAAAGTGAGGATCAAATAATAACACGTTATGATCGCGCTGCTTCGAAGATAGATAGCGCTCGGTGTGAGTGAATAATTTGATAATGGCAGCGGCAGCGGCGGCGGCGGCGGCGGCGGCGGCGGCGAAGCGTCTTGTCGTACTCTTTTCGCCCTCGCTGCTTCCCGAGAGATCGAGGATGAAAAGTGCAGCCGAAGAGGGAAGATGATCTCCGATCGTTGCCCGAGATCTAGCACTCTCGTCGCTCTCCCTTTCTCGCCCTCGCTTTCTATATCCTCCTTCCTGGTCTGTTCATCCTCCCTCTCGACACGCCACTCTTCCTCTCTTCTACGTTCTTTCATACTTCTCGTCTCTCGACTCCGTCTTATTTTCACGCTCCCTGTCTCTCCCTCTCTCTTCCCGCCGCGCCGTCCGCCCACGAGATCCCCGACCTCTTCCCTCCCGATCTCGAAAGATCATGCCGCGAGATGCCAGGGCTGCTCGTGATATACTCGGGCGGACGGGTTATACCATACCACGAGCTCGCCTTCGCCGTCTCGTGTAAAGGGATATTCCGGTGCTTCGGATATTTTTGCAGACGGCCTTAATGGCGGATGATTGTGTGCCAAAGGTAACTTCAGGTGAAAATGAACCATCCCTGAGTCTCGCCCTTCTCCCTAGCTCTTTTGCGCAACGTGATCGACTAAAAAGGCTCAACCACAGCCTGGGAGTTTTTGCTGCGCTTGTTCTCATTCGCCTGCAATTCGTATCGAGTATGTCAGAATGATGGACATTAAATAAAGAAGTTATTTTCCACAGCGAGATTTGCAACATAATAGAATATCTAAAAATAATAATAACATATAAAAGATATTTGAATACATTCTTTTTAATAAAAAAACGGATATGAAATAAATGTAATTAGTCAAGTAGTTTATTACGCAAGGCATCTTATGATAGAAAGTGACTAAAATTGTCAATATATTAATAATTAAAATTATTAATGGATTATAGTGAAGAAAAAACTTTACGTGCCCGAGTTGCATTTAAATGCAATTTCTAGGATCAATATGTTTTTTATAGAATTTATATACGGAAATTATTTGGAATACAAATTAATAAAAAGATTATTATATACAATATGCTGCAGATATACGCGCGCGCGCGCATAAAGGAAAATAATAATAATTTAATAAAGTATATTTTTTCTTTTTTTAAAAAAAGTT
>Ga0157363_1001061_pt1 | contig 22329 bp, 9 predicted proteins | sample AttsexASBM1_FD_111477 | JGI IMG/M metagenome (GOLD analysis project Ga0157363, IMG submission 111477) | Fungus gardens microbial communities from leaf cutter ant in Ribeirão Preto, State of São Paulo, Brazil - Atta sexdens ASBM1 | ecosystem: Host-associated > Fungi > Mycelium > Unclassified ... | reverse complement strand
CATGATAAATGATTTCAATTTTTAAATAGTTTTGTGTTTTATTATTACACTATTAAAAATAAAATGTTAATTTTAATTTAAGGACGTATAGTGGACTTTCTAGGACATGCAAAAATTAATATAAATATGTTAATTTTAACATTTTCAAAAAAATTCTTTTACATAATTAAAACATGCACAAAAAAGATTGATTTAACAAGAAAATCGAAAAAAAATTAAAACATTGTAGTGATGCTAAATGTCATTTTTACTTTTTTCTATTTTGTCGTTAACTCGACCTTATCTTGCAGATTTTTCGTACATATTTTAATTGTGTAAAAGAATTTTACAATTTGTATAGTCAATTCACAGTATCTTTTAACTTGTTGTCGATAATTCTGTTACTTTAGAATCCCCTTAAGATGTCTTTAAGTCAGTTATAAAGCCTTTAGTAATGTCTTAGTATTTTAAGGCATTACTTGAAATGGTCTTCAAATAAGAATAGAATTTACTGCTGACCTATCTGATTTTCAATCTTAGAATTTCCCCTCCTTTCGATTTTAAAGCTAATTATGTAATTCTCTGCAGATACCCATTGCATTTCTATAGATTATCCGCACATTGTCTTAAATTATTCACTGCTTTATGTCTCTAATTGCTCTTTTTAAGTGAACGTTTATAATAACATCATATAACATTGAACATTGACCAAAGTAATGTGATATTAACTGCTGACAGAATTAACTGAATAGGAGGATTTTCCACGAATGAATATTCAATGATTCATCTCCTGCTGTATATCCGCTCAGCTACAATTATGATTATTGAAACGGTCGTGTTACATGCACGTACATCTTGTATCCACATACTAATAAATTATACTAATTTTACATATTGCGACGATTGTTTCGCATATTTGTCTTCTCTGTATTTATTTATTTTATTGAAACTTCTTATCAATTATCTCTTATCTTTGCTTTATTTGTTATGCGAGAATAAATATTATTTTATTTTTACGTTAAAGTTTATCTATATTTGATGTTTTTGATGTTTTCTAACAAAAACTTTGTTTTCTTATTATCATTACAGGTCAATCCTTTAAATGATTCGCATCAACAATTGATGGTACATTGGGTTGGGGAGGGTTCGAATGTAATAATATGTCTAGCAAGGGATAGCACGCCCGTGGTACGCTTCCAAGGAGGCAAGTTCTCTTCCCCGAATCAACCTAGCGCTGTGTACATCAGTTATGATTATGGTGATAGCTTCGAGAATAAGACTGAACACTTCAGGGTTTCGTCTGAGGCCGATGCTCCGTATGCTGTTGTAGACAAATTCACCAATCATCCTAAGTACTATCAACACGTGAGTTCCGCTTTAAAAAAACGTTTCTTACAAAATAAATAATCGGTATATTTTCCTGGCGCATCTCCAATTCTATTGTTTGAAGAGTGTTTGTGAGACTTCCCTTCTTTTGCAGTGCGTTTTTATGGACAGTCTGAACAGTTTAATCTTCATAACATATAATAACGGTCAAACAATTCTGAGGATCTCATTGTCGTTTCATCCAAATGAAGTCTCATATTTCGAATTAGACCCACGAATACTTGTCGCACTAGACAAAGCCGATACATCACGGAAGGTATAAAACTTATTATTATTATTATTTTACAATTATTTAAATTTTGAATGTACATATTATCATTATTGTTATCTTATTTTAAAGAATATAAAATGTCATACAAGAATTTTTTTTCTGATTTTTTTTCTGATTTCGTTTTCAGTTGTGGTTGACGATCGATCGTGGATTTACCTGGATGCCAATTCATCAATTCGTAAAGGCTTTCTTTTGGTCTCCTTATCGTGAGTTATTAGTTGAACGCATGGAGCCTGACGGAGCGAATACAGTTTTGAAATTAGATTTGCGAAATATATCCTCGTTTATAAGAGGAAATAATCAATTGCGAGCAAGAATGTCTATACGAAAGGAATTTATCGTTGTCGTTGAAAACGTTGAAGATTTTCAGATCAGAGGCGATTTCATGTTCGCAGTTAAGAAAAGGGTAAGGATCACCATGCTACCTCTGTGAAATCTCATCAAATTCAGAGATTCATTTAATTGTTTTCATTTTGAACATTGCTTTATTTATATATTTTTTTAATAGAATGGGACGGAACATCTGGATCTCTTTGTTTCTTATAAGAATCAGACATTTGTTCAAGCGCATTTTAACACGGAATTGGATTGCAAGGAATATCATATTGTAGATGTATCGTTTAATCGAGTCTTTATCGCTGTGAAGCACGGCGACACTATGATCAATCTTTACGTGTCGGAAGTTATAGATCACGAGAAAGCTATATTTACATTGTCTCTGGAGAGTATTCTCACGTTTTTCCCCAACAGTACTTGGAAGGACAGTTGGTTGAAGTGAGTAATGAAATATAATGGATACTCATTTTTTTTATAAAAATAAAGTTAGAAATTTTACAAATATAATTGCTATGAAAGCTATCAAACTTGTGAAAATAAGATAACAAGTTTAAAAAATTCTTCGTTATTTTAATTAATTTTTTCTTTAAATTTGTTGGTATTTTCTTAATTCATCTATATATTTATACAATTCTATATTTGCACAGTGATGTGGCTGACGAGACATTTACGGATCTCTATAAGGTCGAAGGTCTTCGAGGTATATACATAGCATCGCGGGTCAAAGGTACTCCAAAATCAAGCTCTATCGGACCAGAACACTTGGAATCATTAATTACTTTTGATCATGGCACCACTTGGAACAGTCTTAAGGCACCAATAGCGAATCATGAAGGCTTCTACATTCATTGTGGAAAAGATTGCTCGTTACATTTGAGTCAGAGATTCAGTCAATTATATCCGGTGACGAGATCCGCCACTATTATGAGCTCGAAATCGGCGCCTGGGATAATAATGGCAACTGGCGTCATTGGGTCTAACTTGAAAGGTCATCCCGCACTCTATGTATCTAGAGATGCTGGTCTCACGTGGAAACAAGTGTTAAAAGATTATTACTTCTTTAACATGGGAGATCACGGAGGTTTATTGGTGGCAGTTAAGTATTTCAAATCGCGCGGGGAGACTAGAGATATCTCATATTCGACAGATGAGGGCGAGACATGGCAGACGTACGAGTTCAACGAAAAAATGTTGCGTGTTTACGGTCTCATGACGGAACCTGGAGAAAATACCACAGTATTCACCATGTTCGGATCAGACAGTGGACAACATCAGTGGCTTATCATCAAGATTGATCTACGACATGTATTTGAAAGAGAATGCACAGAAGACGATTACAAGTTTTGGTCTCCAACGAGCACCGATCAACCGGTCATGGCTTGCGTATTAGGACGTAAAGAAACGTATCAGAGACGTGCCTTGCGCTCCAATTGTTATCAAGGTGTAAACTACGATCGACCAGTAAGATTGGAAACCTGTCAATGCGACGCGAACGATTATCAGTGCGCTTATGGTTTCATACCCAGTGGGAATCCATATCACTGTGTCCACAACAAAACCATGCCCGATTATGATCCATACGCCGTGCCGACCTCGTGTCAACCCGGTATGTTTTATAATCGCACGAAAGGCTACATAAAGATATCTGATGATGATTGTACTGGTGGCCTTGCGAAAAACTATGAACCCGATGAGATCCCATGTCCGATGGATGAAAGACCAGACTTCTTATTGGTCGCCCAACGAGAACACATTGCACGAATCGATTTGATGGAAAACAACAAATTGGAGAAGTTACCTGTACATGATTTAAAGAATGTTATTGCAATCGAATTCGATATGAAAAACAATTGTTTATATTGGGCAGATATCGTAAACGATACGATCGGTAGACAGTGTCTGAATGGAATTAGCTATCCTGAGATTCTTGTTGAGACCGATCTGAGTTCCATCGAGGGAATGGCTTTTGATTGGGTGTCCAATGTGTTATATTTTGTGGACGGTGTTAAAATGAGAATACAGATCATCCGAACAGATGTTGGCCCTTCTATGGGCAGAATGCGCAGGACAATATTGGGGCCGAACAATTTGCAGAAGCCACGAGGTATTGCAGTTCATCCTCTGTGCGGCTATATGTTTTGGACCGATTGGGCACCGGGCAACGCTTCAGTATCTCGAGCTAACTTGGATGGTACAGATGTTAAACGACTATTTATTAAGCCCACTGTCGAATGGCCGAATGGAATAACGATTGATCATATCGCTGAACGTATCTATTGGGTAGACGCTCGAGCGGATTACATAGCTTCTTCGGATCTTGATGGTAAAAGATTTAAGAAGATCATTGCTAATGAAGCGCGTGTCTCGCATCCGTTCGCAGTTGCTGTGTTCAAAGACAATTTGTATTGGGACGATTGGAAACAGTCAATGATATTTGTCGCTGATAAAGATCACGGAGTCGGAATCAACACGGTACTCGGCTTTCAGATCGCGGGTCTGATGGATTTAAAGATCTTTGCGCACAGCGTGCAAGTTGGCACGAATGAATGCGCGAGAAACAACACATGTTCACACATCTGTCTGGGCGCACCTTCTAACAGCTATGTTTGCCTCTGCCCGGATGGTATGGTGATGACGGAAGGTACGTGTTTATGCCCAGGAGGTATCAAGCCATATGCCAATTCAACATGCCCGCGCGTTGCTAGCACCTGCTCGTCCAATCAGTTTGCCTGCAACAACAATGTGTGCATCCCCGAGTTCTGGAAGTGCGACGGTGATAATGACTGCGGCGACAATTCAGACGAGATTCAATGTAACCGTGCCACATGTAGCCCGAATAATTTTGAATGCGACGATAACAAATGTATTCCTAAATACTGGGTGTGCGACCTGGATCGTGACTGTAAGGACGGCAAGGACGAGATGAATTGTACATACAGCAATTGTACCGAAACGCAGTTTAGATGTCTCAATGGCCGCTGTATATCACATCGTTGGCGTTGTGATGGTGAGGATGACTGCCGGGATAGCTCAGACGAACAGAACTGTACTAAGAATATTCAGCCGAATACATGCCGGGCCGATGAGATCGTCTGCAAAACAGATCATTCGTGCATACCAACATCCTGGAAATGTGATGGCGAACCAGACTGCGAGGACGGCGCTGACGAGAAGGATTGTAACAATATGGTATGCGAGTCATGGCAATTTACATGCAACAACACCAAAGAAAATGGACATCGATGTATATATAAATCATGGGCATGCGACGGTGATAAGGACTGTATCGATGGTTCGGACGAGGTGAATTGTACCACCACTACGACGCTACCAACGTCGATAATCCCAATGCTACCGACAAATTCTTGTAATGACTGGATGTTTATGTGCAATAACAAGAAATGCGTGCCTTACTGGTGGAAATGCGACAGTGTAGACGATTGCGGCGACGATTCTGACGAGATAGGCTGCGGCAGCAGTGCGGACGGTGCGTTGGAACCCACGTCTCCAGTTCACACGACGCAACAGTCACGCATCTGTCGCGAGCACCAGTTCCAGTGTTATAACGGTGAGTGTATTGAAAACGCGTGGGTGTGCGATGGGTTGAAGGACTGTCCGACCGGCGAGGATGAGCAACATTGTGAACGTGGACACACGCCGTGCCGGGAGAACGATCAATTTATGTGCCGTCAAGACGGTTCATGCGTATCGCTCTCGAGCATGTGCAATGGTGTCGAGGAATGTCCGGACGGCAGTGATGAGCTCGGTTGTCACACGGGTGAATTACCTGCCACGCCATCCTGCTATGCTGGTCTTTTCCCATGCGACGATTCCCGCTGCTTCCCGCTGGCAGCTTTGTGCGATGGTAATCGCGATTGTATAGATGGCTTCGATGAAGAACATTGCGAGAAGAATAATTCGCGCAAATATCAAGTATTAGTGATGGGTGTTGATGAACGTTCTATCAATGATTCAAGTCTCTATCTCTTTTGGTGGATGCCAATACCATCGAACGTGACGTTTGAATTCTTGCCATCAATTGCGCGAGCGATACCAGGAGCTCCGTGGAAAAATGCTACCGAGTGGATCGAAGAGACAGAGTATCAATTCAATAATCTCGAGCCATTCACTAAGTATAATCTAACAGTCTATGTAAAGGCGAAAGGCCAATCTGACGTATCTCCACCGGCAAAATATTACATGGTGATGACTGGTGAAGGCGTACCAAGCGAGCCGTGGAGTGTAAAGGTCGCGCAGAAAAACGGTACCCGTGTAGAAGTGACTTGGAGACCGCCTTTACATCCTAATGGTGTTATCTCCGGATATTTGGGCTACGTTACACCGCCGATACCACCATTAGAGTTTACTCGATCAAAAACCTCTGCAACCATCGATATGGCATTCGAGGCGGACAAGAATTATTCCTTTTGGATCGTAGCAAAGAATCGACAGTATAGCTCAGTCTCATCGCAAGTTGTTACGCTAACGTTCGACGGCACAGCTAACATCGATGATATTGAGGATCTCCGTGTAGTGGCCACGACGAATCACTCTGTCACTTTGACATGGAAAAAGATGCAGGACGTGGATGGATATCACATTACTCCCAGAGCATCACCGAATTATCCAAATTTGCAAACCGTCACGACAATGAACAATATGATGGAAGTCGACAAATTGGCACCGGGTACCAAATATACTTTTGAAGTCGGCGCGACGAAAAAGAATTACGTCGGTAAGGTTACCTCGGTGACAGCCACGACGAACGGCACTGCGTTGCCCACGATAACTAAGTTTGATGCGCAGTTGGTAAAATCCCAAAGAACAACCGTAAAACTTACTTGGGATCCTCCGAAGAGCACCAGGAAAATCAAGTGGAAATATGCTATTCACTACGCTATCAATATGGAGGACTTCTTTAAATGTGAGGAATTATTTGCATTTATATTTTTCTTTATATAAGGATTATTTTAATATCTTAGATGGAATAATCGATATCTTCTTATTATTGTTTGATGTCGTTTTGTTCTCTATATTTAGTTTTCTTTCTGGGGAATATATTTTTGTTTCTATTTTTAGCTGCCAAATTTATCACTACTAATCTTACGGCTACAATTAAGGATCTGGAAGCGTGCGAAGCATACTTTTTTGCCGTTGGCGTCATTGGAGATTACGGAGCAGGACCTTTAAATCAACCGCTTACAGTTATGACGCACTTCAGCAAGCGTGCACCTCCGAAGAAATTGCGAGTAGCGCCAGCGCCAAATAAAAATGACAGCATGATCGTTTCGTGGATGTCAAGTTGTCCAGCAGTCGATGAAATGATCAGTTATACGGTAAGTTAATAATGCTACAAAATATTTTCCTAAAAATAATAACAACGCGAGAGATTTTAAGAAAGTCGGGATTTATATCTATGAAAAGTTTCTCGAAGATTTCATTTTTCTCCTACGGAAGAAAAATTTTTTAATGCATGTATTTTTTTTTGTTTAGCAAGAATATTCATCGATTTTGTATCTTTTTCCCGATTACAGATTTCCGTTACAGAAACGATTATGAACAAGCACATAGTTGTGACATTGCCAGCAACTAACGAAACTGTTATGAAGCACATGTTCCATTCCATCAAGTACGGTGGGACGTACAACATTACAGTAGCCACAGATGTCGAAAATGCCATACCTACGCAACCATTCATCTATATAGCGCCACCGATCAAGCCGCCTCATCAGCTCACCGTTTTACATGATAATATGGAATACTTGATTTACTGGCAAGAACCGGATTTGCCGGAGCACATTCGAAAGGATACTGAGCGGTATTTTGAAATTTTGGTGGCTGAAGGATCAAGAACAATAAACGAAACAACTGCTAAAATCTTGGTGGTCAAAGATCCGCCGCCTTATCGCTACAAGGATGCTAAAACAGATACGATTTACACCTTCGCGGCGCGTCTGGTCACGAACGAAGGATACCAAAGTCCACTGAGTGAAACTTGGAGCACGCAGATTTCAGGTGAGTTGTCTTTAACATTTTTTAAATATTTATTTTTAATTAGTTTTTTTAAATTATGCTTTAATAATAATTTTTTCTCTTTTTTGTTTTATAGGATCGCAGCTTCCGGTGATAATGAATACTTCGGGCATATTATCCCTCGCTATACCGATCTGTTTGATTGTTATAGCGCTCGGTGCTGCGCTCGCGTATTTCATCGTTCGACATAGGAGGCTATCTCATAGCTTTACGCAATTCGCCAATAGCCATTACGATACGAGACGAGGACAAGCCACCTTCCCTGGTACGACAGATGGCTTAGGTGAGTGTCTCGCAATTTGGGAAAAAAAAGGATAAGAATGATAAAACAATGTGCGAAAAGAATCTATTGATTGTTTCTCTTCTTTTTTTTTTATATAGAAGAAGAGGATAGTCCGGTAATCCGAGGCTTTTCAGATGATGAACCGCTCGTAATTGCATGAATACCATATGTATGTATAAACAAAATATTATTTACGTACTAGGAAAGATGTGTCAAGGCACTATTACTATGATAATTCTGAATAAGTCAAATTTTATGACGGAAGGAAAAGCTTTTATTAAAATTGTTTTAGGAACTGAATACTGAATTGTAGTCATACTTGTGTTATAGTAATTAATGACTATTAATCAGTAAACAGGTTGCTAAAAGCGTTTACATGAAAGCTTTTTGCATTCATATGGTACGTAGAAATATGGTATACATGTATATCACGAGTGATGAGACTACCTGCCGTGCAATTGGAGAGTCCATTATACATCTCAAATTCGACTGTGAACAAATCAAGAGGAAAGTGTGGTTTACCGTCTAACGAGAGGATAAACGCCAAAACGATGAAACGGCAACTTGTATATAGTAAATATTTTTTATGGATTGATTGTGAGACTTTCGAGACGACACGCATTTACATTTTTAATAATGTATTTATATAACATGTACGTATAAAGAAACTTTTTTTTTGGTCCGAATTCAGATTTGTTAATACAAAAGTAAGTTATCGGCATTGGGAACGAACTTTTTATTAAAAGCTGTTTAAATATCCATAGAAGCCAAAAGTTTTTTCAATATAGCAAGTGCATGAAGTGCCAAAGTAATATTTTCTTTTAATGCCGCATCCAAAAGATATATTAATGTCGTCTGTTCATAGAGTAGATTTCTATGATGTTCCATTATCCAGCTTGAATAATTTTCGTCTTAAGTAACTTTTTATAATCGTTCCGAACTAAAATTTTATATCAAATGCGATGCGACATTGAAAGAAGTTTTTATAAGCGAGGCTCTCAACTTCGCAAAAGGGGTGACTTGACCCTTGTAAAAAGTGTGTTGCAATTGTGGTTTGAATATAATACTATGTACGGATTTTTTATCTTTAGATACAAAAAGGATATTCGACGAATGATATTTGATTTGTACGATTAAAGTAGATGACATTTTTTTATCTTACATTATAAAAAAAATAATACATTTTCTCTTTATCAAGATGGAATGTTTTTAAGTTAAAATTAGGAAAGATTTATCAACAAGACGCTAATGAGAAAGCGACAGGTGATGTTCTCAGTGCGTAGCGACACCATCGTGACTTTTAGATTATTGTAAATAATATTTAAATATTTAAGCGTGTGAACTTTCATCGCTTAATCCATGTTGATTCATCCTTAAAAGACATTAATGATTGAATCCCGTGATCAGTTATATTTTTATGTTGGAATAGTCTAATATTTTATGTGTACGAATAGTTTTCCCACTGCGATGAGAAGAAATAATCGATTTGACAGAATCTTTTGCTGACATGACATACGTATATGTATACATAGAGACGATTTTACCGAATTAAACCATTGGATTTAAAAAATCAGTACATTCTTATGTTTTAGGGCGCGTTCATACCTTGACGGAAAAGTAGAAAGCAGAAAAGCAGCAGCCAATCAGAATTCGCGCTGGTAGTAATAAATAGTACAGAAAATCGAAATTGTCGACTATCGAGTTCTAATTGGCTGCTGCTTTTCTGCTTTTTTATCAAGGTGTGAACGCGTCCTTATAGCATTATAAAATTGTGAATAATCTAAATCACAAGCTCTCTCTTGTAGTGACAAGATTTACAATTCCTATTTATATCTTGTTGCACAGCATTATTAGTTTTGAAAATCTTACTCTTTGACGACCGAAAAAAACGTGATAAAAGTATATACCTATACCAGATCTACAAAAAGATGTTTACAGAAGTAATAAAGCTTGTTTCCTTTGTGTCTTAGCTATCACCAGAATGGTGATCCCCTGAACGAATGGAATTAATTATAAAGAAAAGGTTCGCCTGCTATATAATATTCGATTACACGCTACGGTCCACTAATGATTTATTTTTCTTTTTCTTTTTGCTACATGTTATATGTTGAAGAAAATATTAATGAAAACGTCGATGTTTTTGAATCTGTGTTACGCGGCTTCTATACGTCATCAATAATATTGATACAATTATATTGCATTAATTAATAATAATGATATGACATTGATGTTAAATGATCAATATTATTATGTAATGTAGTAATATTATGCAACGATATTGATCGTGTATATAGGCCGCTTTAGTGAGAACGCGGAGATTAGAAGAAAGTAGCTGATTTACATGTAAATGTCAAAAGTTATAATGCGACAAGAGACAGTGATATATATAATATATATACATATATATAAAATATATTTACGTGTAAATAAATAAATATAAGACACAGAATATTGTCATTTAACTCTTCTCGTTTCTTTATAAATTTACTTTGACACCTCAACCTATTTGATCAATTCAAATCACATGCATTACGTTATTGACTTTTTTTGATAATTCTTATCGATATAATTTTTAATTTTTCTATTTACTTTTTCTATTTAATTAAATCCATTTTAATTTTATTCAAAATTTCCAAAAAATTTTGATGATCTAATTTCATGTTCTTTATATGAGATAGTACATATGTTAAAAACGGTAGTACATTTATTATCCTATTAAACTGACAAATTCTGGAATAACATAGCGGATGTCTTGGGCTATGTCTCAATCATTAAAAAGTGGAACGGCAAAAATAATAGTTTTATTTATTCATGACAAGTCCATCTCATCCAGGGAAGGTGAAAGACTTCCGTTACCATTCTAAAAGGCAATTTGGAAGTTTGTGACCCGTTACCTCATTAAGCAAACGGCACGAAACCGGAAATTTAACGCTATCCTTCGCACTTAATTCTTGTATTGTTACGCAAATTGCGGTCAAATTCCGCGATTACATCTTTAACGCCTGATTACATTCAACAGTTATTAAAATATAATTATCCTTATTAAATGTATATATGTTATGTATATAAAGTTATTTATATATATATATATACATTTTATTATTTTAAATTATATAAGAATATAATTTTGAGGAAATTGCCCAACAATCATATAAGAAATTTTTAAGAATCTCGATCGAAGCTTGTCTACATATATTTTTAAAAAAAGCTTCTCGAGTTTTAGAGAGAATTTTTTTAATATCTTGTTAATATAAACAGAATCAGGATAAAAAGATTAAAATGAATTTATTAAAAATCCTTAGATCTCTTAGAAATCTCTACCTGCTATATCTTAACATACTAGCTTCTTTTTATGAGAGAAATTAAAGAATTAAGAACGTATTCTATTTTCATAATAAACTTCAACCACTTGACTCGCGTTGAAGTAAAAGGAAATTTAAAGATCATTATTCCGGCATTACGGAATACCGTTTACCTTCCGTTCAACTGTATTAACTTTTATTACTATCTTCCACTTTGATCCTTATGCTTCGTGTTTTCTTCATAATTCGATATACTTTACATTTCAACGTTGACTGGCAATGGTTCGGGATATTCTGAGAAATTTGCAGACAATATGCCACTATCATAAAACATTATAAGGTGATGTAATAAGCGATTTTATTGGAAGGTGATGTATAATATGCGATTTTATTGGAACGGTCCTTTAGCTCGAAAAATTATCGGAAAAAAATGATATGCGTGGTTTTGTCGCGTTTTCCATAGATTAACGTCACGGTATCATAATTATATCGAAGTGTTATCAATTTTCAAGTTTATTTTTACTTTTACGTAACGGTGTAAACTGCTTTCTTGTGGCAAAAACTAATCTTATCTACGCGTATATGCAAGGCTATATAATTTCTTTCCAGAAATAAACGACATTTGATGTGTCGCATGTGACATATAATATTTACTTTCTGCAAAATGTGATTCATGTCATTTTTTATTAAATTAATAAAATTTAATTTACTTTATTTTTATAACATTTTACAATTATATAAAACTTAAAAGGGCGAATAAAAATCGATTATAAATTTGAAATGAATTTGCCCTTTTGAATTAGTTTTGCAATATTATTTGATATTAAGAGTCCTGCACCTTTGCTAATTATATATATTTTTTTAATATATATTTTATTAAATAAATATCAATACTTTTTTTATTTAATAAATTAATTTAATTTATATCTATTATTATTATTTAGAATATCACGGAATCTCACTTTACAAAAGTCACTTTTATTGTTACAAAGCGGGTTTGTTTTTCAAATATTTTCACGCGTTTTTTTTCTTTTTTTTTCGTTATTTATGACACTCGTAAATTTTGCACTGATTTACTTAATTGACCGTAAATTCCGCGAAGAAAGGACGTCGCGTCTTTACGTTTTCAGCTAAATGCGGCGTGTTATAACGCGTAAACTCTGGGTAACCGCGCGTCTGTATACCGTAATCATAATTGTTATCCTAATTATACATACAGTCAGTATGCGTACCTACATACTCTTCTCCTAATCAGATCGTTTGAAATCTAAATCACCTCGTGTTACGAAGCGCGACAGGTGCTGCCGACGGGTGCTCTGATCTTTTCGTTTCGACGCTTGACTAAATGTTTTATAGCAAATGGATTGTTTAACGTATAATTATTCGGTTAATTATACGTATTTTCGCTATTTGCTCATAGAGCGTAAGTTATATAAAGCTCTATTACAGCGCACGTTTAATATTGTTCGCAAATATTTTTTACGACAAAAAAGAGGACGCTTTCTTGGATCATTTCATTAGAGATTTCTTAAGTTGCAGAATATTACATTTAAGATTCAAACGTGATATAAACGTTTTTGACGTATCTAGATCGTATGTATCTTTATCTAGGTAATATCTTTCAATAGTCGCATGACTTTTCAGAAATTGTTGCTCCGTAAAATTTATTAAGTTTATGTCGTAAACTAAATGTAACAGTTTTCATTTTATATCTATACAAATTTACACTTTTTAAAACATGCATGACACAAATAAATCAATCTTGCATTTTTTTTCTAAAATCACAAGCAATATAATTAGCCTACATAAATTTATATACATTATGTTGCAAAATACAATAACGCTTAAACATAAAATGATTATTGATTCGAGCGTTTAAAGCAACAATTAGACATCATTAGCTACAGTAATACTAGAAATCTATATAAGATATATTCTAAGAATTTATTATTATTTAATAGACTCTGATGAAATAATAAAAATAATTATTGAGAAGCATTAATACAACAGTTTTTACTTAAGTTCCTTTTATGTTCTTCATAATTGATGATATATTGATGTGTAGATGGAAAATGCAATTAACTGTATGTGTGACGACTAAATGGCAAATATTCTGTTTACTGAAAAGAACAGACTTTACTTTGTAAATGCCTACATTCGTATCATCAATTGCTTATTTTTATTCCCAATAACCTTGATATTTATTATTGAAGAGCAGTATAATATAAATCGATGCATAATTAGATGAGTTGCAACAGAGGATCAGCTTTCACCGTATCATAGAATTTTATTAAATTTTGATAAAGAATGAAGTGTCTATGTGTAGGAAACACGAACGTGAGACATTTAATTAAAATCATAATTTATGTAAGTGGGAAAAAAGAGAATAATCCGATAATTCTGCAAGAGCAGAAACTTTGAAAGACATGTTATTCAATTTTTTTATCTATTTTTGTATCTTTTTGAATACCTTTACAGTTTCTCAGAACCAGATTTAATTTTTCCTGATTAATAAGTACCGCTATTAGACAACTTGTCCGTAAACTGCTTATGTTAATTAAAAAGACCTAGATATAAGATATTTATGATAAGATATCAGAAACAGATTTTACTTTTTTTTATCCAACAAATATGCAAGAAAAGAGGATGTTAAAAAAAGGCTAATTTTTACTCAAAAAAGTGTAAATAAATGGAATGGTGTTTTTTATAGATTTTTATTTCCTGGATACAATAAAATTATTAAAAAGTTTGTAGCATTTATTGAGAAACATTTTGGAAATTGAGCATAAACATGATGTACTTAAATTTTAATATTCTTACTTAATTTTTTAGATATTCCTCGAATTTAGATACTCCTCAAATATTATGAACTTTTGATGACTAATTTTATCGTACCCTCGAAATCAAAATTTACAAAAAATATTGTTCCTTTTACTTCTTTTTGAATAAAAATCATTCTCTTTTTGATGTTTTCCTCTTAACGGATTTGATTAAGGAGACTAAATTGTGTATTATTATTCCCTGTTACTTCTTCAAAATTTCTTTAAAGATACAGTTGATTTGAGTGATTTTCTTTTGCGTGGCAAAATTAAAATAATCCTGTATTGAAGTGCCTAAATCACCAAAAAATTACATCACCGTTAAGATGTTTACAATGATAAATTACTGCTATTTAGATACATGTTTTTAATATACAATGAGCTTTCTTCTTTAGTAAATATTGTGTGCAACGATATTAAAACAATTCTCCATAATATGAATAACATAAACTCCATATTTTTCATTTAAACTTATTAATACTCACAATTTAATTCGTAATTGCGCTTTCCAGCTATTCTTTTTCTATTTATCTATTTATAGATTAAACGTTATAGCAACAATTTATACATTTTCTTACTTTTTGGATGATTTTATTATAAACAAATTTTCACTATCTCATATCAATTTATTTTTCTATTTAACTATTGTGTAAATCTACGATCGATAATTATAATCCACAGCGCCTGTAATATAAATTTCTTGTTTATGATTTCAATGATTTCAAATCACAGCGTTTTTTTAATTCGATCTTATACATTTTTTTTTCTATACCTTTAATTTCGTTTTCTAAGGATAACTTGATGTTAAACCAAAACGTTTGAGATTATGAATAAGAATTTTATGTAAAATATGTTATAATGTTTTAGTACCATTATAAACTTTCTTGACTTGGTCATTGCCTTTTACTAACTAATTACATGTTTTTAAAACAATTCTGTCTAATTATGGTAGTAAATGATAAACAGTGTAACAGTGTAACGAATACTACGAAAGGAAAAAAAAAAGGAAACGGGAAGTCGATTAAGAAACAATGCTGAGCATTAATTGTTTGTTTCCTCTTTAAAATATATAAGATTACCATATTACACTGACCGTTTAGCATATGACAGCTATTGCACGTTTAGCGCCTCTCCGGATTGTCTCATCCCCCGAAAGACGTTTTCGCAGAAGTGATCTTGTAGGTATTAAACGAACAACTCTTCCACTTTAGCGGAACGCGGCATATGCAGAAATCGAGGTCATCGTCCTAGAAAATGTCCACTGTTAGCATTACTTGAGCTCGCGCTTCGCGTGAGAACGCCCTTTTTCAAATGGAACCTTTACAGTGATTTTCTCTGGAAGAGAGTTCCCACGGCGAATAACATATATTTCATATATAACGTTCTAGGGTTCTAGCCACTTTCAGTTCTATGACGACGAAGAAATGCCGACTGAAGATGGCTAAGTTAAAATTCAATACGATTACTGACTGATGATTTATGATTTGCGAACTTGAATGTAATGAAAACAAGTAACACTCTAATTCTAAATAACATATTTTCCTTTTGCGTACAGATAAATTTTTATTAATTGTTTTCAAGTTCCAAGTGAATCAAATTATTGTATTGGAAAAGCCCTACTTTATGTGCACGTAGAATTAATTTATTAACACTTATTTAGAATCTATTTTTCAAATGTAAATTTTCAAGTATACTAGATATATTTAATAAAAGTTAAAGAATAATTTGAATAATAACTAATAGTAATTTGAATTTGAATAGTACTTTATAATTTAGCTAAACGTAATTCATTACCAGGCAGATTCATGTTATTTTTTTATAAATACAAATGAACATCTTTTGTTCTTAAGCTTAAAGGAAATCTGATTATTATATACCGAGAAAGTCCTAAAGTGGAGACTTTACAATTAATTCGACACGGATTCGCACTTAAGCCAGAAACGGAGCGCAGTACCGAAATTCATATGAGAATGAGAGGGATTGCGATAAAGAAGGCAGGAGGGAGGACTCTTAGGATCACGATGGTGTTGGAGCAAGGACATGAAGAGGCAAGCAGGTCCACAAGCCAGTGCGAAAGAAGGGATCCGGATCCCCACTATTAAATAGCCCGACTGTGCAGCGAACGCAAGGAGGAGCTACATCGGGGGCGGCTCAACAACATCTAGCCTCAGTGCAATTCCACCATCCGCGAAGTTTACTTACATGATAACATACTGGAAAGTGTATTAAAGGGACAAATGTCGGGTAAAGGGAAGTTCGATTCGAAAGGGAAGTTAACGAAAATGACTTAACATGTGACGAGAAACTTATCCCTGCAGCACAAAATAATCATTTAACTAATTTCTTACATCGAGGATGACAAGGAGACACTCTTCAGCTTAAGTATAAACGATTTTGAGAAATAGTAAGAAGAAAGTTTGCTCTAATTCATTTGAATATACGACTGAAAAATCATTTAATGCCAGCTCTTGCTGCGAGCATAATAAAAAAAATGTTAATTTATTCTACGTCCGTAATTAAGCAGCGAGAAAGAATGTATGGATTGCGTTTTCGAAACTGTCTAACCGGAGAAGTATAATACTTAAGTCACATCTAAGAGAAACGTGGATTACTTCGTAATTGTTCAGCCCAGCATATAATACGAGACTTTTGTTTCTTGAATGAACCGTGCGAAAGAAGAGAAGGAGGAAGTGAGAGAAAAAGATCGTGCAGAAAGTGTCCGTGTCGACATAATGGTACGAGAAGAGGAATATTAAATGAACGAGGCCGTGAATGATGTAGGCAAAAGGGAGCTGCGTTCTCATAATTAAGTCTGTCTACATCACAAAAGAGAGCTATCTCCCAGCTCGTCTCGATAGTACTCTGGTGTTCGTCGAGTAGTTGCAAAGGCAAGAGGCTCCGTACAGTTTGCGAACTGAATGCCGATACTTGAACCGGCGAAATAAAAACACAGTACGCGAGTGCAATTACATCATCGATTCTTTGGTCTTAGTCATGCTCAGTTTAGAAGAACAAGGCACGATCGTAAGGATGTCAGAGAATTCTAAAAAGTGAGTGATTGTTCAATCTTACGATACTTTTATTATTACACCGTTTCTTCTATCGTGTGAATTATGATGGTAACTTTAACCGCACGTAAATGGTACGTGTAAATTGTCGAGAGAACTGCTGACTGCGACTAACGGAAGCACAACGTGAAACCGCGAAGCCGAGGGTTAAATCGTGAAGTCTCAAAGCGGCCGTTAAGCATAAGATTCAAGCGGCAAGTCTTCAATTGAAGCCTTGAAAAAGCGAGAGACGCGGGTTAAAGGGACAAGCAACATATTCGTGACGAGGTATGAATGAACGCAGAAACGCGGAAGAGTAACTACGTTGATGACACTCCGTCATGTTGACGATGCAACTGTAGTGACAGGACAATGAGAAGAAGAGACGTCTGCTTGTCGGAGGGACAAAATTGTGATACTTGATCACCGTGACGAAGTGAAATGCTGCAAACAGGATTCGTGACGGGGAGGTCGGAGATCAAAACGTGCGGCGCGTTTGAAGGCACAACCTTTTAATAAGAGATAAATGATATATATCCGTCGCGTTGCGGCGTCGGATAACCCGGTAAAGAGCAAGGAGAAAGGGCGAAGTAAACCATACCGCGATAGGAGATCAGGAACGCGAGGGAGACGAAGGAGTATCGGGTATCGATCGCATGGGATTCGAATTATTATCTAGTAATTGAAAGCCAAGTCACACGTGAAATTACGAAGGGGAACTGATCGATCTGATATCTCGGGAGGAAGAGGAGAATCGAGAACGTTGTCGACGTTGTGAGCGCGATAAATGTCCGTATCCAATATAAATGCATGAGTGAAAAAAAGGGAAAGAGAAAGGGAGAAAGAGAGTCAGAGAGCTGGAGAAATTGTCTTGAGCAAACTCGTAAAGTATATGCCAAGAATGTCGACAGTGGATTTAACACAGTTTACGGCATAAACGACACATGCGGCAAGAGGGTACGAACAGGAGGCAATCTTCGCGGTATCGAAGACATTATTCTGATGACCGAAGTGGTTCTGCTTCGATAAGTGCTTTTGTAGATCGTGTTTACGACCGTCGTGAAACATAGCCGTTGCTTCGATTTCTTATCGTAGAATAATAAAACGGATGCCAAGGCTAATCTTAAGAGGAAATCTCTTTTTTAACCGAAAGGATTGAAGAACGTACTCATAACGATTCGATCGCTACGGTTTAGAGAGAGAATTTCAAGAGTTCGAAAAACATTGTGCTGTTTTTATTCTGCGGAAATATAACAGAATTGATAGAGAGGGAGAGAGATAGAGATCGAGGAAAAAGAAGACAGGAAGTCGTTTGTCTTTGTCAGATTGTCTAAGGTCCCAGATTCAACGAGGAACAAAAACGAATGTTGTAATGTCACTTTGAACGAGACCCGAAGAATCCACAACAAGCTAACTGGCAATTTAGCGGCGCGTGCCGCACAAGTCGAGAGAGAGAATATAATAACAGGTAAATCGCGCCCGAAGCTATTTCCGTTATCCTAATAAAGCGTTCTAGACACGTTAATAAAGTGCGTTAGACACGGGAATACATTATTGGTCCCGCGAATCGCGATGTAAATTAAGAGATGCCCGAAGATATCTATGGAGAAAGTCGTACGGATATCGAGGATAATCGTATATTGAGGATACCGATAAGGTAGAGTTACAAATCGTTAGTACACGGAAAGAAGGAATCTCTCTCTTGGAAATACGTTTTACGGATCGTGAAAAGAATACGGGACATCACATTTCCGCGAAAAACGTCCATTCGTTCCACGATTTATAGATCTCGATTTGCGTAATGCGCATCTGCGAAATTTGCATTTACTACGGAAAATTGGAGCGACCGGCGCGGATCTCCTGGCCGGAAGTGCTGTCATAAACGTGATGAACTGAAGCGTGCACGACAAGAGCAAGAAACGCCGCGGCGAAAGCGGATTGAAGAGGGCGAAGTGGATGAAAAAGAGCACGGCGAAACACGGCGGATCACGACGAAACACGGCCCGCGGCTAATGACTTTGATGAAAGGCCAGGCGAGATACATCAGCGCGGGTGGATTTCCGTTCTTTGAAGAAGACTGGGAATATACTTACGGAACGGATGACCTCACATGGAGCAGAGCTACGCGATGCCAGTCGTGTGAAACGACAAAGGCGCAACAACAGTTATAATAATTGCTCCAGCAACCGTTGATATTGTATAGCGCCGAGGGAATTTCAAGGCTTTATTCTCTTATCGTATATTTCGATCGTATATATTTTAATCTTGGTGCAGGTCGGCGTTACTTAAAATTGGCGGAACGGCAATTTGCATCCAATTACGATCGCACGAAGAGAATTTCTGGCGGGAGGAACTATACGAGGGAAATCGGCGAAAAGATTCGAGGCTGCTGTTCTTTGAAAATGCAATCGAGAATCGACAGAGAGGAAGAGAGATAATAAAGATCAAGGAAGAAAGAAGTAGAAATAAAACTTAAAGGGAAAACAAAGGATTTTAAATTACTTCGAGTCCTGTGGAGCACATTGTTCTACATTACATGATGCAGTAAAAATAAAATTGAGATCGGCGCAAACATGTTCCGCATCTGCCGTCACTTGATAGAGTGATTATCCGGCAAAGCGGTAGCTCAATATTAAGATCTTGGTCGTTGCAATCAACCCGAGGTACTTGCACAGATTAACTGCGGCTTGAAGAAAATTGCACGAATGATGTTGAAATTTCCATTCAACGCGCCGGAAACATCGGCTGCGTGCGGTAAAAGAAAAACAGGTTAAAACGAGGTACGTACGATGAATTTACGGCGTGCATAATCGTTGAATGATTCTAATTTTCCCCGGATGAGAACTACTGCGCGTTATGGTGAAATCTATTGGGACACCTGTGGGCAGGTGTGGAGAAGCGGTTTGTCGTGGGTATTAAGTTCTTGTGTACTTACACCGGTCATTCAAGAAGGACTATTAGATGAAGTGTTGATGGACGTAGCACGGTTTCGTGCTGAAGCAACGATAAATCAGCCTGACGTTAATGCGCCACTCCGTGCATCTGAATAACGTTTAAATGGACGAAGGAGATTGGATCTTATTGGGAGGAACGGGATTTTACGGGAAACTGGAGGCGTTCCAGATCGACCGAACGAGAAACAAGCTGTAAAAATCAAGAATTTCAAGGTATTTTGTATTTGCAAAAATTGGCGCCATAGTTGACAGGATTACAGCCTATGATATTCAGAAATTTTAGCAATGGAATATGGAGTCTTTGAATGTGATCTTTAAATATCTACATCACTATTACAATCATAATAATAATATAGCAATAGATTGAACAAATAAATACTTATCAAATACGAAGGTCCTTTTTAATTAAATTTTGCTAAGATTATTGAATTTTCTGTATCTATCATTATTATTTTTATTATTTATCAATACTTTTATTTTTTGCAAAATATTCAGTAAGTTAAGAAAGATTATAAAATGTAATATAATAGTGTAATATAATAGTGTAACAAAGCGTCACATATATATAACTTTTTATCTTTCATAGAGAAATTTAATACTTTTAGAAATATTAAATTGGTTAGTAATTAATTACTTATTTTGAATATTAAAAGCGTTACACACAGAAAAATACATACTATACACAAATAATAATTATTTGTTTCAAATATTTCAAAACTTCATATATTTGCAAATTTATCATAAATTTATCATAAGCAATCAAATTTATCCAAAATATATTCTGAAAATCCTAATAAGTTTAATATACTTTAATCAAGATTACTAAATTAAAACAAATTTAATTTGCTTTATATAAAGTCACTTCTTCGATCAATTTTATTAAATATTCTGCAAAAGAAAATAAATTTTTATTTTAAATATATTAATCAATTTTTCTAAAATTTAAAATAAACATATTTTAAGATTATTATAAATAATATTTTTGTTAAAGATAATCGTTACTTAAAATAATAAAAAAAGTACCTTAATAATCACTTTTCTTAGCAATAAGTTGATATGTTTCTGTGTATAACAACAATGCTTTTAATACTTAAAATAAATAATTAATCACTAATTAATTAAAGTACTTAATGTCTTATATTTCTCAAAGACGTTTATTGCGCGATCACGATATTTTATTATACATACAATTATGTAATATTTACGTGAAGAAAAGCTAATTAACTTTAGAACCAATTGTAATAATTTATCCCATGAGAATTGCAAATATCTTATTGTTAGTCGAAAATGATCATTTTCCAACATTTTCGTCATGCGTTAGCGCCTTTCAATTTGATATTTCATGCCAGGCTTGCCTTTCAGATCGGACGTCTCGCTTTACAAATTTGCTGGCCATATAAATGTCCCATTAAAATGCGAGAAATAGCTATCAGCAGTATCATAGTGAGATCGTTTTCCCGCCTACTGACTCATTATCAATTTACCTCATCGCGGACTGCGAAAGGAACTGGGATATGAAGTTACAGGAATTTTTTTGCATTTCCAACTTTACTAAACAGAAAAAAACTGCCAGCAAAAGCCAATTGTGAAAATTAATGATTTAACTCGCAATACATTAAAGAGGTAAGTTAATTATAATTAATATAAAAACTAAGTTAAAAAATATTGTATGAATCAAATGTATTTTTGGTGTTTTTTAAATTGGATTTTTTATCTTTTTAAAGTTAATTATTTTTTTAATTGTTATATGTTGATTTTGAAAATATATTCTATTTTCTTCTCTGTGGCTTATAATTTTTCTGCAATTTATATAAAGAAACACAGCTACAATCAAGTCTTGTACCTTAAAAGAAACATCCAACCAAATTTATAATTTGGTTGGATGTTTCTTTTAATGCAAAATGTTTCATTGTCGATTG
>Ga0157363_1001060_pt1 | contig 22336 bp, 24 predicted proteins | sample AttsexASBM1_FD_111477 | JGI IMG/M metagenome (GOLD analysis project Ga0157363, IMG submission 111477) | Fungus gardens microbial communities from leaf cutter ant in Ribeirão Preto, State of São Paulo, Brazil - Atta sexdens ASBM1 | ecosystem: Host-associated > Fungi > Mycelium > Unclassified ... | reverse complement strand
TGTGACTGATGTGACAGCGTGACTGATAAACCCTAACCCGAGTTGTTCTAAAAATAGAAAATAGAAAATAAAAGAAAAAGAAAAAGAAAAATAAAGTAAGAGAGAAAATAAAATGAAGTCTACTGTCAACGATCTTGACAATTTGCTCCTTATATTATATCAGTTAGTACCTCATGTAATAGTGAAAGCTTTATTATATTTTCTTCTTTTTCTTCTTATTATATTATTTATGAACATAGTATACTTTTCTTATAATCTTAGATATATATAGTAGTAGATATAGTCTTATATCTTTATGCTTTACCAACTGATCATTTCTCTTATCCTTTCTCAAGTCTTTGCCTGAGTTGCAATCTAAGTCAAGCTTAGGATTGTTGTTAGATAGATGTAGTTCACACCTTGTTATCCAAGATTCCAAAATAGGCATCCTAGTTGATACAGGACTAAGTAGTTTTTGTTATTCAAGAATGCAGGAGTTGGAGCAGAACAACCTTCAGCTCCAGCTTATATGCTGTATCTCTACAAGTCATATAGATTACATATTCTGGCTTAGAAACTGGGAACTTAGGGGGTGGAGAACTATTGGAAGGTAGTGAGGTATGTCATTACTAATACCAGAAGAGGAGTGCTAGTTTTAGTTGATTTTAAGAATGACTACTATAGTATAGGCTACCAGATATAATATATGTACTAGTTTAGTATACCTAGAATAGCTACCTGGAATGAAAACTGTTAAGTAAGTTACCCTGATCTCTAATAATCCTTGAATTTTAAGGAAAGGCTATTTATAGAGTTGTCTTGTACTAGCAAGGATGTCCAAGGTAGAAAGAATAGTTTGAATCTGCACTAGAAGAGGTTTGGAGTGTAGAAGAGGACTGGTGTTTTATTTGGATGTGATAATTGTAACACTTCTATCTTTGGCTATACTCTGAAACCTTCTACATTCTTCTGTGTGATGTGTGATCATGTGATCATGACTGTGACATGTAACATATATATAACACAGTGTTATATTATGTAATAGTTTGTGGTAGTCATGTATGACATCATGCTAACTCCTAATCTTAAGTCCAAAAATTAAAATTAAAAGAAATAAAATTTCTCCTCTAGAGAAACTGACTTTCATTTTCACCAGTTTCTCTCTAACTTCCTCAGGTTTTCTTCCTCAAACTTTCTATCATTCCATCCATATAACATCTTTGCTGTATACTTCTCTGGTAGCTCTTTTCTCCTGAAGTCTTATTCTTCCACTAAAACCAACTTCTCTTGCCTCCTCACTTCTGCTTTAAGTCTCTCTTCAAATTCTGCTACTACTTTCTTTATATTTTTTAATTTCTCCTTCTTTTTCTATATGTCACTTTCTGCTGTAAACCTCTTCCATCACACCAAATACTTCACCACTTCTCTTATTTTTCTTCTATTCAAAATCTTTTCTACCTTTTATTCTTCAACTCCATCTACTTCTACTGGTTTCACTTCTTCCACTTTCTGTTCCTCCATTTGTTCTCTATATCTTACTACTTGACTAATGTTCACAACTAGATGAATTATCATTGAAGTTGCCACTTGTAATTTGATTACATTGGTAGAAACTACCCTGTCAATGATATATGAACTAGCATATTAGTCTACTAACTTCTTTGTCAGTCTTTCTTTGAACATTAAGTCTTTTGTATTCAATATCACCTTATTTCCCTTCTATTCTTCAACTTCCTTTCTTCCCCTATCTGCTTGCCACTTCATTTTCTCCTAAGCATTTCTTAATGCTGCTCTAGCTTCTTCCTAAGATTTCTTTATTCTTTTTGTGAATTCCATTGCCTTTTTTATCTTCTATTTTCTTCTAATATATACTCCCATCCTCATCTCTCTACCATAATTTGCCATAAACAGAGACATCTTAGTTACTGAATGTATCTTGTTGTTTACCATAAAATTAGCTATTGCCAACCACTTTGACCAATCCTTTTGTCTATAATCTACAAAGAACTGTAAGTATTGTTTCAGTTCTTGATTTATTTACTTAGTTTGACTATCTGTTTGTGGATGGAACTATTATGACCTTAGACTTGGCTCAAGTTGCAACTTAGGCAAAAACTTGAGTAAGAGTGAGGGATGAAGTCAATTGGTAAAGCATAAGGATACAAGAGTGTATCTACAGCTATATATACCTAAAGACCATATGTTATAGGTGAGGCAAACATGTTATAGTATATAAGGAAGGCATAAGGAAGTCTTGCCTACTATATGAGGTGCTGACTGAGACAACATATGGTGCAGCTGATTATTAAGTCATATAGAAGAAACCCCAACACCTGTTGTCCATGAACAAACCACCTGTAAAACATGAGGCATCAATTATAACAGGAACAATGTTAACAACTTTGTTTTAATATCCAACATTTTATTTAACTCCTTTATCAACTCCACTGCAAACTATGGTCTCCTATCTGAAACCACACTCTCTAGCAGCCCATGCAACTTCTACACATTATCTCTGAATAACCATGCTAAATCTTCTGCTGATGTTCTTTCTGTTGTTGCCACAAAATGTGCCATCTTGGACAACCTATCACAGACTATTAGGATCACATATTTCCCAGCAACTAATAGTAACTTAGTAATGAAGTTAACCATTAAGTGTGTCTATAGTCTTTCTGGAACCTTATTCACCATCAACTTCCCTGCTAGTGCCTCTGTTTGATTCTTTATTTTTTAACACATATCACATCTGTTTACATATTTTCCTATATCTTTTGTTACTCCTAGCTACCAGTAATTTCTTATTACCAACTTTGTCATCTTCCATCTCCCTCCATGTCTAGCTACCGGTGTAACCAGATTATTTCTACTCTTAACTCCTCATCCTTCAATACATACATCTTTTCTTTCTTCAATACCAAATCTCCTTCTATCTGCCATTCATCTCCCCTTAATACTGTTACTCCTGCCTTCTTTATTTTCTCTACTACTCTAACTACTTCCTTGTTCTTTTCTCTAGCTATTTTCATTTTTTCTATATCTACTTCTAGTCCTTTTATTACTACTTCAGCTAAACTACAAATTCATTGTTCTTTAATTAATGCCTTGTTTTCATTATCCTTTTCTACACCTAATTTCCAGTCCAGTCTCCTGCTAAGTTCATCTGCTTTTCCTATTTTTGTTTCTGATACATGTTTTAAGTTCTCAATTTTTATGATCTGTCCAGATCTTGAATTTAAACTTGGTGTTTTCTAACATATATATCCAGTTTTCCAATTCCCTGATTATCACTAACATTTCCTTGTCATAAATTTTGTAGTTTCTCTCTGTCTCATTTAGAGATTTTGAGAGAAAAGCTACATATCTCTATTTCCCATCTTTGGATTTCATAGATAAAACTCCTCCTATTGCATAGTCCAATACATCAGCTTCCATTCTCATTTTTTTGTCTAAATCTGGTGCTACCAATACTAGTTCTTTTATGAATCTCTTCTTTAGTTTCTTGAATGCCTTTTCTTGTCTCTTTGTCCAATCCCACTTCTGATCTTTTTTTATTAGGTTGTGCAATGGTCTGGCTATAGATGCAAAATCTTTAATGAACCACTAATAGTAACCAAAAACTTCTGTATATTCTTGACTCCCTTTGGGGTTAGCCAACCCAACACTTCCTTCATATTCTCCTTCTCTATCTTAATTTCTTCTAGTCCAATCACTACTCCTAAAAATACTACTTTCCTAACTTCCCACTTGCATTTTTCTGGTTTTACATATAGATCATTCTTTGTCAACTTCTTCACTACTTCTTCTACCACCTCATCATGTCATTTCTCTTCTTTTATTCTCACAATTACATTGTTAATGAAGCTTGCTACTTCCCAGTTTTGATCAAGTCCTGTAGGATCTTATTCATCATCATTTAGAATGTCACTAGAAAATTAGTTAGTCCAAAGAACATAACTGTAGGTTCAAACAACCCTTCTAGAGTCATGAACACCACCTTCCACTTGTCTCTCTCCTTTATTTGTATATTATTATAACCTCATTGTAGATCTAAATTAGTACATACTTTCTTTGTACTAATGTTCTCTACAATATCTGAAATAAGAGGCAAAGGATAATTATATAGTCCATTCATTTAAATACCTCTAGTCCTAAACCATACACTTCTTACTATCTTTCTTTTCTATAACAAACACTGGTGCCATTTGAGGCAACTTTGAAAGTCTGATATATCCTTTCCTCAATTGTTCTTTAATGAACTTACACACCTTCTCTCTCTCTTCCTTTGATAATGAATACATCTTTCTCTTTCTTGGTATAAATCCTTTCTTTACTTCTGTTTGTCATATGCCAAAGTCCACCCTACCAGAAAATACATCCCTGTAGTGATACTGCCCCCTCAATGTCCATGATACAAGCCCATCTTCTGTAATAGCCATCCTTTCCACAACATATCTCTGCAACAGTGATGTAAAAATCCACTGAATATCCAGTTTTCTATGATGGAGATACTCCTATCCAACTTGGTCTTCCATAGCAGAGTTCTCTTACTTTACTCCTGAAACCTCTACTTGAGGTGATAGGGGCTATACCACTGAAATCCCAAGCATCTCCTATATTACCTACTTGTATATAAGACTAGTAGTTATACTGTAATTTGCTAGTCTGATAATCAATGAAGATAATTCTTATTGAACTCAATCTCTGGTGTTCAACAGTAATACACCAATCAGCACTCACTCCCATCTCAGACTTCATCCACTCATCTGAAGTTGTGACCATGTGGTAGACAGACAGCATAGCACATAAGCTGAAGCTAAGGTCATTTTACAAGTTTGCATTACCAAATACAGAGTTTACACACTCCACATATTTCTGAGCCAACCCCATGAACTTTTATCTCCTAGTGTGAACCATGCCTGATACTATCACATGGTCCCACACTTTCTTTATTGGTATTCTCTTACTTGCTTTCTCTCCAAAACATAGATCCACTTGTGAAACCTTTGAGAAACCAATTTCTTTGTCTCTTCTTCAAACTTTGCTACTTCCACTTCCTTATTCCAGATCTCCCATTCTTCTGCCACTTTCTTTATCTCCATCATTCTTTCTCTTTTTGTTTTGTCTTCTTCTTTTCTTCTTTTTTTGCTCCTTCTCTTCTCATTTATTTCTCTATTTCTCTTTCTTCTTCTCTTCTTTTTGTTTTTGCCACCTCAAATTTCCCTGCTTTGGTCTCCACTGCTTTCCATATTCTTCTGAATACCTTATCATTTTCACCTCTCCTATTCTCCAGTCAATTTTAGGATTGTGGTAAGCAAGCCACAGTATTTCCAAAATCACACTCCACTTCTAATCACCAACCACATCATTCTCTGTCCTTTCTCTATGCCCTTGATAATAAATATTGACTTCTACTGTATGCTCAATTGGTCCCTTCTTATTGAAAGAACCATCTATGTTTCTTATATATATTGGTCTTTCTATTTTCTTCAACTTAATCCTCTGCTTCTTAGCAAACTCTGAACTCATAACTAGCCCCATTACACCACTATCCAACAACATCTTCACTGTCACTTCTTTCTGCATATCAATCCTCTCAAGACCAATCTTCACCATTACTTCTCTTAGCATGCTCTTATTATCTAGGTTATAGCAGAATATATTCTCCATTACTCTACTGAGCATTGCAAACCTATTGTTACTATTAGAGTCCGGTTGAGGACTACCAGACTCTCTTTCCTATTTAAATTACTATTGTTCTCATAATCAATTCTTCTTCCTTGTCCTATTATTCCTTGATTTCTGAAATTTCTTACAATATGACCAAAATCTCCACAACTGTAACAGTTTCTCTCTTAATCCATATTTATGGTATATAGATCACACCTAGGCACAAATCCTACTTGCTGTTGTGGGTGTACCATGACTGTGTTTGTTCTTTCCACTTTCTCCATTGGATCAGGCCCTACTAGTGCCTGCTATATCTCTTGCCATCTTGGCCAAGTCTAGAACTGAGACAGTTGTTGCCTTTATGCTTTACCAGCATTTGCTAGTGTATTCAACCTGTCTCCCTCCTTTCCCTTAACCTCTCTTCTTCTCACCTACTCTTCCTCCAATATCTATTCAGATTTGTTGCTTATTCATACTACTGCTCAATACTTCTGGGAGACATTCTGATTCTATTAGTTTTTGCCTAATTACACCCACCATTCATACCTTGCTTGAACTCTTCTACTAATGATCTCTCTTCATATTCACTACCTCTTGCTATCCTTCTAAATTCTTACACAAATTCTTCTACCATTTTACTTCTCTGTTTCACTTTCTCCAACTCTGCCACCTTTATTGTCTTATCATCTGCTCTGTCAAACTCTTTTTAAGTCCATCAAAAATTCTCCTATTATTGTGTATTCAAAAGCTTCTACCTCTATATCTTTCAAGATGTTTTCCTTCTAGATATCTACTAACCCCCCTGTATATATAATAATATCTATTGCATCTGTTCCTCCACTGCTGCCTCTATTATCTTCATCCTAATATAGAGCCTGTATACTGTCAAAAAACCAGAAACCTTGCTTGCTTCTCCATTGAATGTTTGTAGCTTGGCCACTTCTACATTTTACCTAGTATTGGGTTAGAGAACCATTGCCTCAGCTCCTTCTACTACTCCTTCTGCCAGCAGTACTTGGATTTATGCCTGTATTGCTGTAAGCTGTTTCTGTTGCTGCCAGATAATTTGCTTATAGTTGATTGAGCCATATTGACATATATTGTAATAAAGGGAAAGAGAGTTGATAGATGTAGTTGATGATGATTGTGGTGATAAGGCAGGAGGTAAAGAAGTATAAAGTGGTAAGGTGGAACCAGTACTGGTCTCTCCCTTATATTTGTGCTCTGAACTGGACTCTGTCTCAGTAAGTGTTAGTGGTACTCTTCTTGTCTGCCTCACACCATCTACTAACTACATATTCAACTAACTACTGCTCTAATGAAAATATACATGAATATCCCTAAAGAGAGAATGCCTATTCTAGATAATGCTATAAGAGCCCTCACTATTCTCTTATGTGGACTAATCACAAGTGGACCAGCAGTATGGAGCTACTTTCCAAAACTTTTCCAACTTGGTGATATGTCTGCTAAGTACTAGTGGGCTTTGATATAAAACAAATAGCTAAGCTTCTCCTGCTCAGTTAGTATGCCCCTTAAGCCTAGGGTCTGGCTATTCTTCTTGACTTTGGATGGTGTTGCCCTTGGTCAAGGATGATGAGAGAGTAAGTAAGAGAAGGCCCTGAATTGGGTAGTCTCAAGAAGGGAGATTAAGTTCTAATGTTATGACTTAAATCTCAAAGTGTTGAGGTCAAAGAGAAACCTTGTATTAGTTAACACAAGAGAACTCGATAGAGTTCCAAGTACAAAGTGTCTACCTTATATGCACTAGCTAGTTAGTCTGTATGAAATCTTATCTAACCTATCCTAAAGACCATATGCAATCTATAAGATCAATATGTAGTGAACATGTTGTATGATATCATTATTCCAGAACCTTCTATATTCTTCTATGTAATACATGGTTATGTGAACATGACATGTGACATCATACTAACCCCTAACCCTAAGTCTGAAAATAAGAAAATAAATGAAAATGAAGTCTACTATCTTCAATTCTAACATTTGGCTATACTCTGAAACCTCTAAGTTCTCTCTTATATAAGAAGTAGTGGATACACTGTATTTTCTAGTCTAATAATTGGATATCATTGAACATTAACTTTAGTATTCTACAGCAATACATCTTTTATTAGAAATCACACTTCTTGAACTCCAATTCTTTTCTGAAGTTGTGATCTCATAGCAGACAGATGGCATAACACATAAGCTAAAGCCAAGGTCATTCTAGGAAGTCTATAACTCTGCATATCTTGTATAAATTTCCATACTTGGTACAAACTCTAAGTAAGCCTATGAATGATATGAACTATATCTGATAACTATTCTTAATTATCAAAGCATAATTATTCTATAGTTTAATATAATTGATAGACAGATGATAGCAGTAATATGATATAAAACTCTCTAGAATAATTAGATAACATAATTAAGTAACAACTAGTAATAAGTAGATTTCTCATACTTATTTAGATAGTGAGTGGATTATGATTATGTAATAACTAGATAGTATTTAGAGTAGGCTAGTCTATTATTAGCATAAACCTTATGTAAGACAAAAAATAAAACAGAGACTTCTTGCTAGGTTCTCTTGTAAAGTCTTACTTAACAGAATCTATAAGAGTAGACTTAGGTGTTTTCTATTTTTCTTGTTTTTTATAATCTCTTTTTCTTTTTCTCTTTTCTTTTATAGTTTTCTTATTTCAGACTCAGCCAAGAGAGCATAATAGAAGCATGTCATATGTCATATATTGTGTCATATATGATACCTATTACTGTCATATAGTTATGTAGCTTAGATAGAACATTATAGAACCTATTAGAAGGTCTTAGTCATAGTTTTAGGATAGGTTGGTGTAAATATGTACAAACCAATACTTAGAGCATGAAAGATAAACTAGATTGTAGCAGAAAGTTCTTTTGTATACTCAATATACAAGTAATGCTTTTGTTAATAGCATTACTAGAGTGTCCAAGTAAGTCTACAGTAGTATGCCCAATCCAGAGTTATTCTGCTAGTGATATCCACAACAATTTTGTCTTCTTAGGATCTTCTGGAGGTGAGTAGTCTAGTATTTATTATTTGAACATTTTTCTGGAGATATAGATACATACTATTAAGCATATTTTTCACTTCAAGTCAAAATTTACATATGTCATACAGAAGAGGGATAGACTAAGCTTATCTATGAGCAGACCAAGTGTGATGACTTATTCATAATTTGAGGTAATTAGGTGTGGATGACAACCTTGGCTTCAACCAGCATATTGTATCAACTATATGTTATGTGATCATAACATTAGAAATAGAAAGAAGAGAATAGGAGGTAGAAAAGAAGTGCATTACTTAAATTCAACTATCAGACTGGAAAAAGTACAGTGTATCTACTGGCCTTAAATACTAGTGCTAGTTTCTAAAACAATGATTGTTAGGGCAACTAAGGGTAGAAGCATGGAGATGGTGCTTCAAGCTCTAGGAAAACCTAAGAACAAAATGAGGTTTCCTGGAGGCAACAGCTACCCTAAGTACTTTTACTAGTTCATAGCAATCAGGCAGAACAATGCTGATGTAAAGCTAGAATGGTTGCACCAGGTGGTCAGAGACACTTAGAAACATTGAGGTCTAGAATTGGAAGGAACACATCTGATAGTGACTAAGGACATAGTGGGGCAAAGGCATGAACAGGAGTGGTTACCAGAGTTTGCAGGGAAGGGCAGTGTGGACTGTGTGATGAACTCTGCATTTTCTGAGCTCGGATATTTGAGTTGACATTGGATTTGGTGGTCCCCTTACAATGATCAGGAGTGGAAAAACAGAATGGAAAACTGTGGCTACCAATTCCCAAAAGAACAATGACAAGGGTCTGGGAGATGGATAATAGAAGTCAAGGCAACAAACCCTAGATATGTGATCTGTGCCAGAAGAGGAGTAAGTGTTATCCATAGTAGAAGGCAAATGTCCTTGAATCAGTCTATAACATGTACTATGTATAAATCCAGGATTTTGAGACACTGGCAATCTGCCCAACTGCATGAATTCTGAATGAACAACTTTTCACAAAGTGAAGCTCAATAACAAGTAGAAGTTCTCCATACAAAACAAAACACCCATGTACAGTTAACAGCAGAGTCCATAATCCTAGATCACAAAGACCCTTGTACCCTAAAGTCCTTTGAATCCCACTCTAGCTCCTGCCTCAACACCCCAGTCAACAAAAACTCATGTGTGAAGATTGGTATACCCTGCATTGCTAATGGTCTCCAAATCGAAATATCTTCAGGACACGAGATAACATGCCGATTAGCATGCCCAGTAAGAAGACGGACAGTCGGTGGTTGATGTGAAAGCTAGATGAAAATGTCCATCGATGAGAAAGCATCAGGTGGTATGTGAAAGTGAAAACCTACTTGGCCTCCATGAGCAGTAACGACGTTCTTCAAAAGCTTATATTCCACTTTGGTCTTCATAGTAACATAAAACGTCTTGTTTCTTAACAACGTCCCTTTGTTCTCTTTCGCTCGCGTAAGCGCTTCGCTGAGCTTCATGCGGTATTTCGTTTCAGCGACAGTGTCATATAGGAGAAACTCGTCGACAGCTGAATGAAAATAGAAGGCCATTAACAAGGCTTAAGACTTGTAAGATGAAAGAGGTACAACACGCACGTAAGAGCTGTTTCACCTGGACCGATTTAACAGCCCACGCCTCTTGCAGAATAACAGGAGCAAACGCCAACGCACACAAGAACTTCTCCGTTCGAACCAAGCTTGGGGCGATAAGATGAGTGCACTGCGAAAATTTAGTAGACATGATGACACCAAGTTTCTCCAGTGCCTTTAACAAAGCCACATTACGCCACGTTCCAATTTACTAACGGAGAACCCACCTTAACTACATCAGAAGCGAGTGCCACCTGAGTAGTCAACAGAAACATATTCTCTTTTGGTGCGGACGTCGACGCCCTCCCCTTCTTCGCCTCCTTCGCACCTGCCTCCGCCTGATTCCTGTTCTCTTCAATTTCTTCCTTTATTTTTCCTACTACACCAAGGGACCTCCTCCTTTTCCTACTTGGACCTTCCTGTTCCGCGTCTTCTGCAACATCCAAATTTCTCTTCTTGCTCGTCACCTTTCCTTTCTCCTTCTCCAATTCCTTCTCCCACAAACTAGTCCACCCACCACTCTTCCTCGCTTGCTTTGCTTCTTGTTCGTATTTCGACGCATCGGGCATCATTTCCTTCAGCTTTGCCTCCGCTTTTGTTGCAGCGCCTCGCCTTGTTGGAAGTTGATCCAAATCTTCACTATTGCCGTCGGTATTAATGTGCTTAAGGTCCGTGCGGGAAGTAGAAATTGGCGATGATCTCGTCAGAGCAGACTTCGGTTTCAGTTTCGATCTCGGACGAGAGACGAACGCGGACGGAGCTTCGTCAGCTTCGACATGGATGCTCTCCACATTTTTCACAGAGTCATGTCTTGGGCTCCTTTTCGCGAGCAACTCTTGACCATCTTCTGTTGGACTCTCTTCATTTTCGTCGCCTTGTATCTCCCCTTGCACCGCCTCCTCCTCCTCTGCCCTACTGAGCCCTCTATACAAGTTCTTAGTCGCCACTTTCTTGATTGAAGAGGGTAATTTAGCCGCATCAGGGACACTTTTCTTTGACGGTAACGTCTTGCTGCCCGAAACATTCCTCTTCTCATCCTCGTCCCCATCCTCGCTCTCGCTCTCCACGACCGCAGATTCCTTCTCTTGTTCAGACGACGATGTCCCTTTTTTCCCCCTTACCCCCTTTTTCGCCCTTGTTTTCTGTTTCCTCTTCCCTTTATCTTGCGTCTTCTCCACCACGAATTCCTCGACCTCACCCTCACCGTCCGAATACATTTCTCTCGCTTTCGCGCTTGCGGATTTGGCTTTAACACGAGTACGGGCATCACCTCTCTTAACATCCAGCAAACTTACTTTTTGTACATCCAGTTTCTCTTTCTTAGGTGACTTTTGCTTGGAGGTGGACACCGCAGACTCGGCACCATTTTCAGTATGTGGTGTTGGCTCCCTGGAAGTTGACATTCGTAGTGGTTTACCAGTGGTTCGCCGGGTGAGACGTTTTGACTCGGCCGTAGAACTACTTGCTCCTGCCTTTGCTTTCTCCTTCTCTCGCTGCTCCGTCAACTGGAGACTGGCTTCTTTCGTCAGTCGACGTACAAGTTTTTTCTTCGGCTTTAACAAAGGTGGACCCCCTCTCGCATCATACCCGTCGACATCTTTCTCTACCTGCTCTCTCTCTACATCCTCATCTGATTCAACTCTGGAGACCGGGTTCTTCTTCCTCGGTGACTTCTCCTTCTCGTTGTCGATCCTCCGTTTCTTTTTCGGACTATCATCCTCCTCCACACCATTAGCCCTTGCCCTGATCTTCGCAATGAAATCTGGAGTCTTATTTAATTCACTAGTAGTGTCATCCGTCAATTCCGAGTCCACTGAAGATCGTCTTTTAGATGGTGTCTTCTTCTTGATCGACTTCGGCTTCGGTTTCAATTTCCTTGCTGGTGTGACCACTTCCTCGCTGCTAACGTCCATAGCAATCGACTTTCGTGGCGTATGACTCGCTGAATTTGGTTCCCGAATCCGACTCTTTTCTTTTTCAGAATGCTGAGGTTGCTCTACATTGTCGTTCTCTTCATCATCATCAGCAACAGAAGCGATCAACTGCCGTTTCGTCGGAGACACTGATTTCGACCTCGACTTGAGAGGCGAAACCTGTATCGCAGAGGAACCTGCAGCACTGTTGGTACTTCGCTTTCTTGGGGAAGAAGAGACGGCGACAGCACCCTGCTTCGTCGATGATCCCGCATTTGATGTCCTATTATCCGGGTCAATATGCTCAAACGCAACATCCAGACCAGGTTGGTCTGTATCTGGCATGCTGATCATATCAATATCCTCTTCTACGTCCTTCAAAACCTCATCTTCTTCCTCGTCCATCCTGATATGCGCCCCGTATATCTCTTCATCACTGCTTCCCTCATCCTCCTTCGTCTCTTCCTCGTCACACAGCTCGACTCCACGTACACCAACTCCCCGCTCGCCGAGTAACCGGCTGAAATCCATTCCAGGTGGAAACGTGATGTATTTATCCGTCGAAGTGGTGAGATGTCGCCATTGGATGAAACAATCTTCCAGCCAAGTATGATTCACAATGGGTAATGACCACGTGCGCGCTTTGTCGGTTTTCTGACCATGTAGGCTGACAATATGAGTAATTAAGTAAATGTAATATAGGAACAAATAACGTACTATGCAGCGATTAGAACAGTGTTTTTACCTGTCATCATAGGAGTGAATTTGGCACCCATGGCAGTGATGATACGCTTGATGTATTCGCGAGCTTCACCGGTATAGTTCGTAACCGTGATTTCCTGCAGACATAGCATAAGTGCCAATGCCATCACAAATTCTGCGGACATACATGTTGGAGGAAGTTTGGAATCGATTTCCGGGGAATGGGATAATGCAAAAGCTGGTCAATTGGTCTTGGCGTCAGTCCCGAGGATTGAACATGATATAGCCACGCCATGGTCCCAATCGTCTTGTGCAGCTTGAACGCCTGCCGGGTTCAATTTAGATACTGTGAAATGACCATTGCACGTCAATGATTTTGTTTACCTTTCCATACGCTTTGCCATTCCTCCATCTCGTGATCAGAATGTCGCACTCTTTCACAGCTCTTGCCTCTTTCTTATCCCGCCGCCTCTCCTTTTCCTCTGTACTCAAGTCGTCATCATGATCACCAGGGTACCTCAAAACCAATCCTCCAGCTCTTCTAATACCCATCTCTACAGCTTCTCTCCGTGAACCGTATAGCGACAACGTCCAACTAAGAAGAATCTGCTTGTGATCGAACACACCACGTTTGACAGGCAATAAGTCCACATCCTTTGGTAATGGCGTCCGGATATTCGTTACTGAGGGGGTGAATTGATTAGCGGTGATCATCATATTTTTCTTCGCCTTTTCTTTCAATCTCCCTTCATCTTCTTGACACTTCTCCTTTCCTTCCTTGTCATCATCATTCTGCCCTACGTGTGTCAAATTCTTCATGTCTACCCCGATCTCTTTTAGAAACGGAGGATCTGGCCACTCGTACGGTTCGACAGGTAATCCCCGCATACCCAACCGTACTGAATCGTCAAACCAATGTGGTAAGACGATTTTTATTCCTGTACCCTCGCGATGAGCGAGTGCTACAGCGTACTTGGTAGAAGAGGGGGAGATGCAAAAAAGGTGTGTTACGTCGTTAGTGAGTGCAACACGCCACTGGCCACCGAGTGCAGATATGCCTGCGGAAAGTACCTCAAGATCGTGTGCTTGGAGCTGCAATATAATGATGTGAGAGGTTGTGACCAGAGAAGGGAAAGAGACGGACCTCTGCTGCACAAGCTACAACACCCGAGAAAACCATCGCAGGATCAACAGAATAGTACTGTGGTCTGGCGTCCCCCCACAAGTCGGGCTCAATGCTTGTTTAAACATTAATACTACAACTTACGGTTGGATCTTTCCGAGAATTAACGTCCGGTCAACCCAAGCATCCTCACCCACCCCCCAAGTCCCATCAGTTGGTCATCCTCTCATACCACAAAAGCACAAAACTCACAGAAACAATAAGAGGTACATTAGAACTTTCCTTATTGCTGGCCTCCTTCAAGTTTTCCAGTTCACTTGCGCCCTCAAGCCATGGAGAGTCACTTATGACATGCGTAGCATCAAGTATTGAGCCAGCTTTCGTCGCTCCGTTCTTAGATAATGCGTATTCGAGTTGTTCCTGCCGGTGTGGAGGTATGGACGACGCGACAGAGTATCGTATGTTTTCAAAGAGGCCCATTCAAGAGCCGTCAAATAGTGAGAATAAAAATACCAGGAACGGCCGAACTGGTAAATGAGTCGCAACACACACGTCTTGTCACATGTACACGTGATGGTCTCGTGACCTTTCTCATGAACATTCTACGATATTACGATTACAAAAATGGGCATATCAATTTAGTTACCGTTGTGCGCCAAAACATTAACTGTTCCTGAGTCTGGAGACAAAAGAGGTCAGAAAATCCGTACCTCTGACGCGTAAGACAACCCACAAATACCAGCCAGAATGCCTTGAAGGCTGACAGAGTTGAGGAGGGTAGCCATAGCCGCTGGTGTCATATTACCACGAGAACTTATCAAGTACGCGATTATACCAGCAACATAGGGGGTGGACTGGTCCATAAATAAATCAGCATGTACAAGTTATCGATTGAAAAAATAAATTCCTCACCATCGAAGTTCCAGAAATGTCATTAGTCGCCGTCGTACTCCCAATCCATGAACTAATGATATCGGAACCAGGTGCAAAGATATCCACACAAGAACCAAAATTGGACCATGACGATCGAGAGTCAAGGATAGTCGCTGCACCGACTGTGATGGCGGAAGCTGAACGAGCAGGAGACATTCCGCATGCATCGTTTCCATTGTTCCCAGCTGCAACGGTGACATGGACACCAGCCTCGGTAAGCTATTTTTCAAATAATTTTCCAAGTGTCAATATCTTTTTGGAATGGCAAATGGAAATGGAGAGAGAGTCAAAATACTGACTGCAGTTACACCGTCATCAAGAGGTGTTGACGGCAATCCAGCGAGTGACAAAGATGCTATGGAAGGACGTCCTGTCGCTGCGAATTGCTGCGCCACCCAGTTCATACCAGACACACTAAAATAGTTGTGTGAGAGTTTTCAGGATAATTTTAAATACTTACATATCAGCTGCTGCACCCCCACTATGTCAATAGATTAAGACTGCGATCGCCTGATAAACACAAGAACCTCTTACCCATCGTCAGAAAGAACTTTAACTGCAATCAAGTTGGCTGTTTTTGCAACTCCGTACTGGTCACCTCCGGCGATACCGCTGAATAACGTTCATGAGAGTGGATATTTTTGGTACAAGAAAAAACGCGTACGCGCAGTGTGTTCCATGACCATTCCCATCCACATCACTATAGGACAACCGATCATGAATCACCAATGTCTCAGAAGAGAGAGAGCACATACGCGAATCCTCCAAAGGTGGCACCCCACTTGGCACGTCCACCGAATTCTGACTATCAAAAAAAGACATGAAATACCAAATACTGTGATGGATCATTCACTCACATGCTGGGTGTAAATACCTGTGTGAGGGAGATGGAAGAGTTCTCATTTGAATGCCATCAGTTGGACGGCGACAATCCTCACCGGTGTCTAAAATGACGAATTCGTCCATCAAGCAGCACTGATCCTGTATTTGTGAAAAAGGTACACTCACCAAGAATATAAATGTCGACTCCTGCTCCAGGGTTAGCGTCGTAGGTGTATGTGAAATTAAGTAAGCTTGGAGAAATGTGATTAGACTAATCACGGGTCATGTATATAAATATATACCTAGTATTTTGATTAATGAGTTTATTCATCGCACTCAGTCGAGAAAGACCCCAAGGTGCATTAGTTCTGCAGGGGGATTACATCAACATTCTCTTCATATAAAATACCTATGATCTTCCTACTGGGTGACCTGAGCATACACGATTCCGTCTTCAGTTATGCTCAGGACATCAGGACTAGCTTGTAACGCATTCAGAGCCTCATCATCAAGATGACCGGCAAATCCATTAATGAGATCCCATTCATGTGTGATTGTAACATTGTCCCCTACGCGTGCGAGCACGTTGGTCCTCGCCACACCAGGTTTTAGCTTGACGATCAATCTCCCAGTTTTCTCACCAGCAAAGGTATGTACTGTATGCACTGTAGTGGGTACAGCAAAAGCAGAGACGATGGTAGCAGCGAGAATACTTGACAGCGACAGGGAATGCATGATCTGGAATTCAGAGTCAATTCTATGACACCTTGGGGGGTTTTTAAAGTCGCGTATGAGCACATGGACTGGAGTGAGGCAGGCACTCTGTTATTTAGGTTTGACGGTGACCGGAAGCATAGCGTCAACTTCGGAGTTGTTTCTACCGCTCGATTTCAGTTGAAGGCACGATATGTTCTGACAGCGGTTAAATGACCAAAGCTATCAATACAACGGCAACGGATAGATAAGGATGCAAGCATAAGCCGATGAGATGCCGCAAACATACACCTAAAGGATCGACTTGTGCTGGGCTGACTTTATCGTTTGCCCGAAGTCGTCGCGGGGGGGTCCATGTGACCCGTGTGAAAGCACGTGAGATGGAGAGTAAGTGGTGCAGACAGACGGAGAGGGTTAGGGTTAGGCAAGATGCCACCAGCGCTGTATCTGTACCCGCTGAATCACTCGTTTGAACCGAAACATATATCGCTGGTTGGGGGCCAGCGGGTGAAGATTGGACGACAGACAAATCCAAAGACCGCGCCGGGGGAAAGGAATGGGTTTTTTGACTCCAAGGTACTGAGTCGGCAGCATGCGGAGGTGTGGGAGGAAGCACACAAGGTTGAAGCCAGACAGCCATCGTCAGTCCTGTATTTGCTGACTACAGAAACAGATTTATATCCGCGACGTCAAGTCCAGCAACGGCACCTTTATCAACGGTGAGCGACTCAGCCCTGAGGGCGTCGAGTCCGAGCCCTATCCCCTCAAAAGCGACGACATCGTCGTACGTTAGCCATTTCCCTATCTTTTTCATTTTTGTTTATCATGTATCTACAGGAATTTGGCATTGACATTGTCGGCGAAGACAATAAGACGATTATCCACCATAAGGTTGCTGCGCGTGCGGTGTGTGTGTTTTCTGAGCAAGACGCCCAGATCGCAGCCCGTGCAGAGCATCACCAGCAGCAGCAGCAGCAGCAGCAACAGCAACAGCAACAGCAACAGCAGCAACAACATCAACAACATCAACAACATCAACAGCAACAGCAACACCATGTCCAGCAGCACCATGCCCAGCAGCACTATGCCCAGCAGCAACACCAGCACTACGCCCAGCAGCCCCTCCCCAATGCCCTCCCAGGCTCCCAGTTTCACTTGGCCCAGCGACGCCCTGCAGGCCAGGGTCTCGCAGGTATGGGCGGTATGGGCGCTAGTATGCGTCCTCCAGGAAAGTCTGGCCTGTCGTTTGAACACATCCTCACCCGCCTCCAGGGCGAACTCCAAAAGAGCCGCGAAACTGGCTCAGAGCTGCACTCACTCACCTCCTCCATGGCAGAAATGCATCAGGTCTTTGCAGGAAACATCGTGTGTCTTGGTCATATTCCTGTTCCTTTTCCCTGCCTGACCTTGTTTCTATCAGCCCCAAAACTATACCCTCTCGCTTCCTCCAGCTCGTCCCACCCGCAACTCTCCAGACCAACCTCTCCTTGTTCACCTCCAGTCTCAAGTCCACAATGCCCAGTCCTCTCTCGCAGAATACGCCAACAAGGTCCGTGTCCTCGAGACCGCCGTCGCAGACCAAGAATGCATCAAGAGAGACCTTCACGACCTTCGCCAGCTCCTCCAGTCCCGTCAACAGGAAATCTCCCTCCCCCAAGACGACGACCAAGACCCTCTCCTCGAACCAAGGGGTGGCTTCGACCATGACGATGACGACGACATTCAACATATACGTATGTTGGACGAGGTCGATGATGTGGATGACATCGATGACGATGACGACGACGACGACGACGATAGACGCAGTCTGGCAACCATCATACCCCATGAGCTGGAGTGTGTCGAAGAGGAGGACGAGGAACAACTAGCCGCCGTTGACAACGATCAAGTTGACGAGCTCGGCGGTGCTGATCGTGACAGAGCAGATCCCATCGACCCTGAACGTGAGCGCGAGGCCTCTCAAGATTCCCACAGAGAAGCCATCAGAAAACAGGAGGATCTCAACGTCGGAAGACCCAGAACCCCCGAACCTTCTTTTGATTTACGAGCCGATGCTGACATTCCCAAAGACTCCCCTTCTTCCACTATTTCGCCCCGTAACCGTTCAAGCACTCTCCTCGCTCCCGCCTCTCACCGTTCCCCTTCATCCCCCATAAATGACCTCTCCATGATGGAGCAGTTCCTCCAGCTCAGCATGCAGGTCTCTGTCATGACCCAGCTGACCAGTGCTATGGAGAGCCAGCATGCCGCCGCACAGGATACAATTCGATTTTTGGAGGCCAAGGTCGGTGAGCTCGAGAAAGCGGTCCAGGAGGCCAAGCACCAACCACCCGCAGTCGAACAAGACTTTCAATCCTTTTTCACTAACATCTCTTCTCAGTGGAACCGAGTTCGCGACGAATGGAGCGATGAACGTGAACATATCCGTCGAACGACAGAAGACTGGGATTCACGCATCATCAACATCGATACCTCTCTTGAAAGGATGTCTCACTTGCAAAATACCACGACGGCCACACTCGTCAAAGAATCGAGTCTCCACAAGCAGGAGATGGCAAAGGTACAGAAAGAGTTGAGAGAGCTCCAGTTGGCTGGCCTAGGAACCGTTGCCGCTGTTGGCGTGGGCAATGGAGAGCTTGTCCACAGAGGTAGTGGCCTCGTAACACCTCCGAGTCCGAGAAGTCAAAGTTCAGATTCTGGAGAGAGTGCAAGAGCCGCGAGGAGGAGAAGGAGGAAGAAGAGGGGCAGTCTGAGTGTCACAGCTGTGGGTGGAGCGAGAGCAAGAGCGGCTGGTACTCTGCGAGAGAGGGAGGACGAGACTGAAGATGTGGATGATGCGTTGAGTGGGAGCGAGAGTGATGTTCCAGAGGTCGCCACTGAGGGTGGAGGGACTAGTGGGATCGTGGATGCGGTTAAAGTCACTGAGAGCCCTTCTACGACGCTCGTTGAGGAACAAGGGATGGCGGCAACGACTCGTGCGTACCCCCTTTCTCATTATCCTCTCCTCGTCCACGCTCATCAAAAAGAACACTATCCCTTGCTGTCGTCGTATGATGACACAGGATCATCCTATTCTTCGTCACAATTTGCGAGTGAGGAAGAGGTCGAGGAAGGGAAAAAGGTTCCTGGACGGCCGATTCGGATCAGGATTCCTGGTGGTAGATCCCTGACTCAAAAGACGAAGGATTGCGACGATATCAGGGTGACAGAGTCGACGGTAGCAACAACAACCACGAGTGAGAACGTTCATACGAAACGACCGCCTTCGGTGAGTTCGCTTTTTCGTTTTTCGGAGATTGTGGGGACTACTCATGATGATCATGAGAATGTGACCGTGAATTTTCAGACTGCGGGAGCGATGGTTGTATTGGTTGTTACCGCTGCTGCTGTGTTTTGGAAGGTGAGATCGGAATGAGAAGGGAGGATATTTCATTCCCATTCTCTCTCTCTCTTGTTGGTGGTTTGGGTCTTATTTATATATACGCTCGCTTGATGATGATGATGAAGGGATGATAATCGTGCTTGGCAAGACTCGACTCATACTTTTTTTTGGTGTATGCGATATGTGTATTTTGTTATTCATATGCCCTTTCTTCCTTCCTTGCCTGTGGTAGTGGTTGGCGGTGTTAAAATAATTGGTTATGTTATGGTTTTGTGCAGACAATGCCATATTATGATATTTAATTTATGATTGACTTTTACGTGTGACGACCCGACACTGAGAGATGGGATGGGCTAGAAAAACAGTGTTGTTATTTTTTTTTGTAAATTTCTATTTTCTCTGGTTGAATTCATCTCCTCCACCTCTGAAAACTTATTCATCCTTGGATATCATTATGTTGCTTACAGTTGAGTGCTCAAAGCAAGATGAGACCAAGGTCAGCAGGTCTGACAACACGTGAAATATCAACTGAAATGGACTGGCATGACCACAGAAGACACTGATTATAATAGATATTAAGAATGATGATTGGACTTTTCAGAAATCAAGCTCAGAGGTTTGGAGATATCTAAAATCTACCAAGTTTCAATACTGCCAGTTCATTAACACATTAACATAAGTTACAACACATACTTATTTTTCCTATACTATGAGTTCTTGCAATTTCTTGATTATTCCAAAGTACATGACAACAAATTATTATTTGTTGACTGAGGTACAACACTGTAGAGGCAATTTTCTATTTCTTATTTGAACTTAACCTCCTTAGAGCAGACCTGTTCAATTATATCTGGTTAACAATCTAATGAACTGCTGGACAACACTTGGTCCACAACCCAGTTTTTACCAATGCTTGGACCATTAACTATATAGTTTATATCCTCATGGGTCCATCACTTACCAAGGGACTCTGATCCAGAGCAATGAACCTCAGCCATCTACATACTTTAGTATTAGACTGAGGTGAGCTTGCTCAAGTTAACATAAGCTAACTAAAGTGACTAGTACATATAATAATAGGTATGAAATACAGTCCTTTAGTATCAGACTGAATACTGTTACAACTTAAGACTTAGGGTTTAGTCAAAAGAGAAAGCTTGTAAGGGTTTATACAAGAGAACTCAATAGAGTTCTAGTTACAAACTAGTCTACCTTATATACAACAGATCATGGTCTGTGCATACACTACAACTAATCTACCCTAAAGTCCATATAAGGCCAACATGCTGTACCCATGCTATAAGACATTATCTGTTCCAGAACCTTCTACAATCTTCTCTGTGTTATGTGACCATGTGACCTGTGACTGCATCTGACATTACACACTAACCCTAACCCTAAGTCCCAAATAAGAAAATAAATAAAATAAAAAATAAAACTGAGAAAGAAAAACATAAATAAGAGTAGAATAAAAATATCTATTCGTTTGTTCTTGACTCAACCCTTATTTATGAGTCAAATATAGATTAGGCCAAATAAAGATAAGAGTGGTCTCTAAAAAAGAGTTGACAAGAAAATCTGATATTCCAGTATAGAAAGAGTTTGAGAAAAAATCTTCAATTAATAGAATGTGTTCTAAAAAGCATTAAATTTTATTTTTATGTTCTGTTTTCTTTTTTTTGTTTTATAGACAATAAAGATGTATGTAAACAAAAGTTATATAATATATCACATTATATGATATCACAGAACATGTGATAATAATCACATGAAGTAAAATAATGATATTAAGATACATTGCTATAGCTGTTATGAACTAAAATCATTAGAGTGGGATATTAGAACAACTCTTGTATTAAGTAACACAAGAGAACTCAATAAAGTTCCTAGTACAAAGTAGTCTACCTTATATACTGCTACTCATGGTCTGTGCTCACTACTGTGCACCCTACCCTAATGACCATGTGTATGACATGAGGCCAACATATATTGTCCATGCTGTATGATGTCACTTTATTCCAGAACCTTCTACTCCATTCTCCTAAGTCCCATGATCAGTCTTGTGACTATGCCATCAAGTTGTGACTGATGTGACAGCGTGACAGATAAACCTTAACCCGAGTTGTTCTAAAAATAGAAAATAGAAAATGGATCGAAAAAGAAAAAGAAAAAGAAAGTAAAATGAAAAAGAGAAATAAAAATTAAGTCCACCTTCAGTGATCTTGACAATAGTATGTTATCCTTATATAGTATGTATAATAAACACATGGAAGCTGTATAGAGTAAGACTAATTAATGATAGTACCATGTGGAAGTAGTATATAGCTCTGTACAATTTACCTCTAAAGCAGATATCTCTTATATAATCTGTCAAGATCGTTGATGGTAGACTTGATTTTTATTTTTATTTTTGCATTTTAGTTTTCTTTTTTCTTTTATTTT
>Ga0157363_1001059_pt1 | contig 22359 bp, 11 predicted proteins | sample AttsexASBM1_FD_111477 | JGI IMG/M metagenome (GOLD analysis project Ga0157363, IMG submission 111477) | Fungus gardens microbial communities from leaf cutter ant in Ribeirão Preto, State of São Paulo, Brazil - Atta sexdens ASBM1 | ecosystem: Host-associated > Fungi > Mycelium > Unclassified ... | reverse complement strand
TCTTCAGCAGTAACGATTAAATACGATTAATTCCAACTCGAGCCATTTTTTTCTTAAAACTGTGTGCGAACGGATGTTGCGCCTTTGGCGATCGTATACGTGTGCACACACATATAAGTGTGCGCGTCTTAAAGTTTTTAACAGCCCCGCGGCTTTCATTACGTGTCTCGTTCGAGTTGTAGAATTATTGATCCTGAAATGGGAATTAGGACGGACTTCGAAACTGCTGAAATATCCTAAATATATGTAAAAAGCATAATAAAATGCTCGATATTTTTTCAAAAATCTAATGTAACGTAACATCAGATTAAAATTAATATAAAATAGACAAAAACTCAGTTAAGCAAATTCTTGAAACATACTTTAATCCGCGTGGAATAAAAATCAATATGTACGAAGTTATAACGAAGTGTCCAAATCAATGTTCGAACTATCTTTATCATACGAATAGAAAGCCCCACTATTCGAACATGTCTCCACGTCCACGTACTCTATTATGTCCACCCGGATATCTCTCTCGCGATTTCGGTTACGTGCTGTTTTCAACACGCCGCAACAGTTTCAAAGTTTTAAATCGACAGGTCGCACCATCCTACCAGCCGACGGGGCTTAATAGCGCATCTTTTACATAAACGAGGCAGCCCGGTCATACTTGGTGAATTCACGACTTTGATCCCTCCCGCTAAATCTCCTCAGCTTTTTCTCTTTCACAACTTGCAGAACTCAATTTCTATCCAGGATATGCGAAGAACGTACGGCAAACTTTTTCCCACGGATGCACCGAACGTTGCTCCTGCAAATCTATCAACTTCGGGATACGCCGGAAGGAAAAATTTGTAAACCATTTATGATGGGAAGAAATTTTAAAACGGTACGCTTGAAAAATGCCTCAAACAGTTAGTGCAATCTCTAATTTATTGCTTCGCAATTTACTTTTCGTTATCGTTTGCCATTACTTCTCATTTGATACAACGCGTATTTCAGATTTTTCAAATTAGAAAATAAAAAATATGAACCTGATACTCACCTCAGATCTCCTTTCTGCAGAGAAATCTCTTCAAAGACTAAACGGATTCTCTCCTTCAGCCTGAAATACGATTAAATAAATAAGTTACTCTGCGTGCGTTTTCCTAGATAGATAAGTTATAATGCCATTTGCTACTGTATAAAGGCCATTGTAAACGCTACATAACTCGCAATATTAAAGCTTGCATTTTTATGAATACAATATTATTACATGCATTTTTCGTCCAAGCGGTGCTACACGATGGTACACGCGCGCGGTTTATCTTGTTCCCCGCGGTACTAATGAAACAAGACGGGCGAGAGCTGTAATTAATTTCATTATAAGCGCACCTAGCGCATGAATTTGTTAAAACGACGTCGACGCTGGCGACGAAAACGGCGTCAGTAGCGGCTATGAACAATGTGACGTGAATCTTTTTGCGCAAAAAGATTAATAACTAAATGTCAAAAAGTACCTTTATATATAAAAATATTATAAAAAATTTGTATCGTTGGAAAGCCAAAATATCCTCTTTTCATTATTATATTTTTCTTCTTGAATAATGGCCATTGGAAGATTGACTTATAGCGACGATGGCGTGACAAAGGCCGTCGAGCCATCGAGAACACTGTAGTATGTTAATAGAGCGAGTGTCACGAATGCCTAACGTATAGACTGCATGCTTGTATACGTATACACATGTATACGTATCCGCCGGCTTTATAGTGGCCGGCGCGACGTTGCGTTGACATAACTGTTAGACATATAGGGCTGCACACGCTACTTTGATACAATTACTGTAATTAAGCAGCAACCCACAATACTACGGAAATCATATCTGCGCATACTGGCCCGGCGCCGCGATTAAATTCATCACGATTGAACGACGTTCTGATTCGACTCCGTTAACTATTTCCTTTGATCGTTGTACATATATCAGATATCCACGGAAGTCAATGAATCGTGTAACAATACGTAACAATACGTGAACTATGACGTTTATACAATAGAAATGCAAAACTAAAAATTCCATGAATAAAGGATAAATAAGTAAACTGCATATTCTCCGAAACAAATTACGAGAGAAAATATTTTTTTACATATCCTGGGAAATTAATATTATCGCTTGTTATCATTTTGTCGGTTAACATTAAGTTGCGTGAGTTACATTTTCATACGCAAATCGCGGAAAGGTCTAGTCTCAATATTGTTTCGTGAAACCAGTTAGAGAATAGCAATGCTTCCTGCGAGGGATCATGCCAAGAACTTGTTGGTTTTTCCTCCGTTAGTTGCTTTTATACCGCTGTACTGCGAAACGGCTTGCGACAGAATGGACGTAAACTTTTGGCTGCTACGTAACAAGGAACCAAGATGAGGAACGACAAAAGTTGAGATGGGTAGGAAGCCAGAAAATTTTCAATGGAAGAAACGCGATAATATCAAAATTCAACATGATCTAATAATCTAAAACCGAATTTTAATGATATATCTACGTGAAATTATTTTAATTATTGATCACAAATCACTATGCCACTTTTTAATGTAAAATATTTATGGACAGAAATCATTAAATAATCGTTAGCAATCCGGCTAATGTTGATCATTTAGAATGATTGCGTTTTTTCTTGATATTCTTTTCGACCGCGTCTCGTATATAGAAAAATAATGCTATGACACACAGAGCATGCCCCTTCCGATTCGAATCTTGTCGTGCAAATAATAACAAGCGTGCGTACAATAGACCATTACGATACGTTCGAGTCTTGGCTACGTCGATGTAAACAATGAGCGGCATATAGCGCGCCGTGCTATCGTATGTGTTATCACTACCAAGTTCGGATATACAGGGTGCGTCACCAAAATCCGGACAAAATCCGAACAATTTCTTTAAACAAAATGTTTTTTTAATGAAAAATTAAGTATTACAAAAAATTCTTTTACATAGTACTTGGGGGATCTCTGTAGAGCACAATTCGATATATCCCATTAGCTTGAATGACGGCCTTTATTCTCGGTCTGAAGCGTTCACACGCACGCTGTAATGTAGCGCAGTCCATGCTGCCGACGAATGCTGCCTCAATAGTGGTCCTTAATGACATCACATTGGGATGCCGAGACTTGTTTGTGACCCTTTCAACTACGCCCCATACATAGTAGTCCAAGGGACTTAAATCTGGGCTGTTGGGAAGCCAGAATTCTTTGGACCAAAACATATCGACGTTGTCTGAGAATCAATTTTGAATCAAATGACTCGTATGAGTCGGTGCATCATCTTGCTGAAAAAACATATGGCTTTCCGGATTCCATTCACTACAATCAGAATGCGTAACGATCTTTTCGAAATTGTCCTTCATCCGAAATCAGCGCTTGAGCCCATTCAATGACTGCAGGGGTCCTCGCGGTGCGTTTTTTCGAGTGACTCTTCTTGGCATACTGAAATCTTCGTTGGACTGTTTTAAAGCCGTATATTTTGCCACAACGTCATAAACGGTTGATGTTGGGTATCCAAAGAATCGAATTATTTCCGTTGCTGAGCGCCTAGCGCGAAGGCCTTCGATGATCGCGGCTCTCCATATTTAATTTCAACATCGCGGCCATTATGAGAATATGATTGTTTTCTAGAAGCATCAGGCTTTCTCGGACACCAACAATAACTTCTGGCAGAGGCACAATAGCGGAAAATTTAAATTGAAATTTTCCAGATTTTGGTGACGCATCCGTAGGTATGAATGAATTATTCTGTTTTTTTGACTTTTTGGATAAACGATCTTTCGCGGTATAATATGCGGTTTGCTTTTCAAATGCGTTAATACATTTAACTCTTAATGCACTCCTTTAAGTCATTCGTGTCCTGCGCATTTTTTTTCTTTGAAATACTAATAGCATGGTCTGGTCAAATACAGGTCTCTTTTCTATTCCTAAAAAAAGTTTGGCTAGAGAAAAAGTTTTGTGCCGGTCTCAATTCATCCTTTAACTAGAATAACTCCGAAGTTTACCTCTCGGTCACAAATGACCTATCGTGTGTACAAAGTGTACATTTTTTGTAACAAAATTTTTACTTTTTTCTTTATTTTCAACTAATACGTTTTTCATTGGCAGAACTGATGCGCACTCAATGTACTTTAAAGTTACACAAATCGATATAAAGATGTATGTTTAATAAAAATATAGAAATAAACCGCGAAATTCTCAATACATTTTATTGTGATTGATAAAATATACATTGGATATTTTATTAATTGAGATATATCACTTTTACATTTATTGTCAGATTAAATTAACGTACAACAGCTTTAATGTGCACTGAAACTTTAATGTAAAAAAACGCTATAATTTTTATTCATATTGCAGGAATATTTCGCAAATTATTAAAAAAAGAATTTAATCCTAGAACAACATATTAGTCCTTATATAGTCCTTAATAAATATATTGGGTTTTGGCATCCTTATTAAATGTCTATAATATTATGTATTACGTTGTCTGTAATATTATAAAAAACGTTTTCACACAATAGTAATCATAAAATGCATTGCTTAAAATGTAAATGCAATATATCTTCAATTTATAACATTATTTCATGCATATTAAAAAAACATTTTTAGATTACTAAATAACTAAATTTTTTGAACAGCCGAACGCTTGAATTATATTTTTTTCTTTTGTAGTTTGGAATATCAACTTTAAGATAATGAAACATATTTTTCCTTTAAACATTTTTGTTTCAGAGTTTCACATTTTTGTAAGAAAAAAAGGCATTTTTTTCATTTTGTTAACTATCCAGATAGCAAAATGTCTGCAGTCTTCTAGCAGACTTAGCAGACTTAACAGATTGAGCAGAAAATGATGGCAGTCTGCCATCAACTGTGTCTGCATTAGGCTTGTGTTCTGTTAACATCGTCTGTCGACATAATATGAAGGCAAATTGTTGGCAGAAACTGAGCAGATATCCTACCGACATTATCTGACGCTTGCAGATCCTGTTACGTTTTTTCTAACAGTCTCTCAACAGTATTACATATATCTAATTTCTGTAATAATTCTGTTATTTTGTTGCCATAATGTGTAGCAGACATTTAAAAAATCTGCTTTCTACAGACTTGACTATCTGGGTATAGTTATAACAATTTACATATAATTTATTATAAATATACAACTTTACAAATACTTTCTAAAGATGTCAAAATATAAAAATTGCTTAATAATTTTTATATTTGTAAAAAAGATGAAAATCTAGAACACGAAAAATCTTTTGTATTTAGTAAGATTTAGTATCAAAAACTAAAGTATGTAATGAGAATTAATTTAATTAATATTCTTGAGACTTCCACGGGTGTTTTCTACATAAAGATTATACGTTTCGTGGGTTTTCTCCGTGTCCAGATCCATTCTTGAAGTGCCTTCTATTCGTATAATTAACTTAATTCTTTTTTAGACAGAATAATTAGAACAATCATATTAAAAATCACATTATAATCTAATTTAAAAATATATGCATATATGCAACGATCGTTTATTCAATATAAAAAGCTAAAAACAATAATTCGTTTGTATTTAAATCGAATTTGGTGACGTATACCGCAAACGTATACCGCAATGGCACGCGCGCGACATTTACCGCTCATTGTTTACATCGGCGCGGCCTTGGCTTTAGAACGTATTGTAACAGCCTATTGTATATACGCACTCGTCTTGTTATCATTCTCGCGCGAGATTCTTCGGAAAGAGCGTACTGTGTGTGTCATAGCATTATGTATTTTCCTATGAGACGCGGTCAAGAAGAATCAAGGGAAATCGTTCTAAATGATTAATACTAGCCGGATTATATGATTACTTAATGATTTCTGTCCATAAATATGTTACTTGATAAAAAAGCGAAGCAATAATAGCCTGTGGTCAATCGATCATTTGCTTTTTCTCACGTTAAAGTGGCAAGTGAACTACATTGTGTTGCCTCTCAGGTTATTCGAAAACTCATTTGAATGTTCTAATGCGTCATTCTATCTTTAAAACAAAGATAAAATGACATTCGGGCACTCAGGTAAAATCTCTAAATCTAAACGCAGTCTAATTATTGTGCGTAGTTAACGTGTTCAGTAAACGAATTTCACTGCCGACAATTCACAAGCGCATTAAGATTATTTGAGGTATCGAAGTTATTAATTCTTATTAAAGCGGTTATTTCGCACGTTATTACTTGCCTGAGATCGAAACAGTAGGAGATGGCAATTTTCATATCACATTTGAGAGCTTTGTGTCGATTTAAATAAATTACTTTGCTCGATATAAATAGAATTATTATCGGATTTGAATAATACGCGAACCAATGCTTGGAACGATTTGAAAATAACAAGAAAGCACGACAACTGATTAATGATACATGTAGTTTTGTTTGAGATTTGTGTTCTAAATACGTGTAATGCCAAATTTTGATCGTATATTTTCGAACGGACTTAAAACCAACGCAACGCGGCGCTGCGCCACACATTCTGAATGTGCGTGAAGTTAGCACCATTCTGAGTAAAGTTGCCATGAGACGCTATTTTCACTATTCGTCAGCCATTATTGTAACATTACGTGATGCAAAAAGAGTCGTGTTCGAATCAAGTAGCGTCGTGATTATCGTGAGTACAGTCGCGATCAATAAATTGGTCGTGGTTAACCTCGCATTTCAATTTTGTCGACCATGCAATGTAAGTTTCGTTACATCAGGGTTTCGTTAAAACTTACTACCGTCAATTCTCGAAATGTAGTGTCGCAATGCGTCGATGTATCGTGTTCGATAAATACAACCAAGCGAATCGTTCTATCGTTTCTTCGTCTTTTTCTTTTTCCGCGTTTACTTCCGTCGCGATCTGTCGTCGTGATAAAGATGACATGTGTCATTAATATCGGGAGTGCCGTATCAAGTAACGCGCGGTCGTCTTATTTTGATAATTAGCGTAAGTGTTAATTACTAAGTTTTCGTGAGTGAAGGAATCTGAGAGGAAGAGGCCTGGAAGGCCTCGGGCGATAATGGAGCAATCATTAGGTGAGTGTTTCATTGATTACAATATTTATGTGGCGTGTGCGTTATTATCAAAAAAAGAATTCTTCATTTCTGTTTAATTTTCGATCAGTCATTGAGATAATTTATGTAAAAAATAGAAAATTTTTATTTAAAAAATTTTACAATTTATATTTAAAAAACTAAACTTAATTTTTTCTCTAAAATTACAATATATGTATAATTATATGTACAATTATTTTATGAAATGTCTTGGAAGACAAATAAAGAATTCATTTCGCACAATAATTATTTTTCAGATATAGTTATTGGCGCGAGTGTTAATTACCGAATTTCCGCGAGTGTGTGGTTTCGAGGAAATTTGAGAGGAGGAAGAAACCTAGAAGGTATCAAACAACGACGAAGCAGGTGAAGGTAAATATCTCACTAATATTCTTGGGACTTCCACGAATGCTTTCTATATAAAGATTATGCATTTCGTGGGTTTCCTCCGTGTCCAGATTCATTCTTGGAATGCCAACGTTTCGTGAATCTTGCAGTCCACTTTATCAGGGCGAGAAGCAGCCTGATACTTCTCGTCCTGATGAAGTGGACTGCAAGGGTCACGAAACGTTGGCATTCCAAGAATGAATCTGGACACGGAGGAAACCCACGAAATGCATAATCTTTATATAAGTGTCTCACTCTTATACGTTATTTGTGTGTATTATTTGCAGAAAAAAATCCTTAATTCATGTGTAATTTTACCTGCTGGGATAATTTATATTAAAAATTTATATTAAAAATAAAAAAATTTCGCTTTAAAAATTTTTTAATTTACTTAAAAAATTGAATTAAAATTTTTTTTTTAAAGTTATATTATATAATTATTTTTATGAAACGATTGCTTCAAAGACAAATAAACTTTTTAGATATTAATTATTTTGAACGCAAATATAATTTGGATTTAATATCTATATATTACAGATACGTAGTTACAATTCCGCTGTTGCGCATCGTATCGGTGAGTCACAAATAATCTTTCATTTAATTCGAGATAATGAATCTGTGAATCTTACAGATGGACGTAATATTTCATAGATTCATTGCTACATTCACCAGAAATTAAATCTTCATTCATGCAACGCCATGCAAAATGAATACGTTGAATCCGATATGATCGAACGTCCCCGAATACGTTAGATTAGGTGTTAATGAACTACGCGCAGGATTAGAGACAGACTGTCGTCATTAAATGCACTAAAGCACCAGATATATGATGACGGCGGAGATTAGCAGCGGAGATGTATTATATATGGATTAGATCCTCCGGAACAGAGAGCGCGCGGGTTCAGGAGTAGGTCAGACTAGTTACCTTGCCCGGAAGAGGTAGGAGCACCGGATGTTCTTCGGATAGGAGGACGGGTAGCGCGGTGAATAAAATCGTCCATATTGAGGCGTCGATTGCGAACTGACAAACTCGTGGTCGCACATCGTACCGGGCACCAGCAGACCGTCCATTTCGAATAAACCTGGAACAAAAAGAAAACGAGGATCACGTTACGACATCGTCGACTTTGTGGTCTACTTGTCGACCATGTCCCGACTATCTATCCCTTTTTACTTGTCATTTTGTCAAAGTTATCGCTTTTGTCCCAGTTCTTTCTAGCTTGTTAGTTCATTCAATCTCTATATTTGAGACTACTATTGTAAAATCTGCATTTTCCACATAACAAGTTAAAACGTTTGACAAGTTAAAACAGGCCTGTAGCCGAGTTACACATTGCCTATCGTAACCCCACTTTTTTGTTTTATAGCATTTAAATTACGCGTGGAGACATTAAACGCTCGAACTCAGGGATGCTATTAGCCGTAACTCATACAGGGCACTATAAGGCTATAGGACTTTGAAATATATTGCCTCACATTTACTGTTTACAAATTTTTATTACTGTAATTATAATTATAATTATTATTATGATAGAAACTCAATTTATTATGTTGTAAAAATAACACTTCAAAATAGAACACATGTTAATGAAGTTTGCTAAAAAAAATATTTAAAAATGATTTTTTTTTTAAGTGTTATTTTTGAATTTCTAACATCATAATAATAATAATGACAACAAAAATTTGTAAATAGTAAATGTGACGCAATATGTTTCAAAGTGCCCTGTATGAATTAATATCATTCCACGAGTGTTTTATGCTTTGTGCATGGTCTAAATGTATAAAACAGAAGGAGTGGGGATGACAATAGGTCGAAATGTGCAACTCGGCTGCAAGCCTGAATTAAAAAATAGCGTTGAACCACTATTTTTAAAAACAAAAAAAATATGTGACATATAAATAACTTACAAAATACTTTTACACGTTGGCAAAAATTTTGTTTTGTAACTCAACTGTGCTTTTAATTATTTACAATTTTTCATAGAAATTTTGTATATTCTATTGTAGTAAAAAAATTGGTTCCTAATTGGTGATTTTATTTCAATTTTTTTCTCACTGCTTTGAAAAAACTATTGATAAACATCAGAACACGTGCAGAATTCTATTTAAAACTAGTCTTCCGGAAATGGAAATCGAGATGAAATAAAATTAACGATTGCCAGCGTCCTTAGAGCGTGCAAATATACCTACTGAATCCGTTACGTATTGATTAACTAGTGGCGCGTCCCACACTCCTTTCAAAGGCGTCGCCATGGTAAAATTTAACTTATAACTGAGTATCGTTCCTTGCTGTACGATTAACAAAAGTATATAACGGTACAATACACAAAATCGTAGTTAATTCTAATCTTTTTTTTTTTTTCATTTGCGCAACCGCTCGTCTCGTTAGTTTTTGCAGAGTAGCTGCGCACGTTTCAAAATAAAACCAAATAGCAACCGTGTATAACGGATATTTGTGCAATATAACTATTTCGATGTAACGTTCGGGACTATGTACAAATATCTCGAATACGCGGGTTAGCGCGATAACGACATCGCCGATACTGACCGATTTTGTTAAAAGCACAGAGAATTATCACCGTTTGTGTGTGTACAAAGGACTTATACCGTTTTTAGATTCCACGATTTCTACGGGATATGTACGGGCAATTACATCTCTGGCTTGCACAATTCAGAATACTCGAGATCATTCTTTTGTGCTTGAAACAAAGACGAGAGGGAAAAGCGGTAGTTTCCGGAAGATAAAAAAAAACAGACAGGAAGTTGAAGAAGCGGTCGTCGGCCGCATCTATCTGCTAGTAAAGAGATTTCGTAAAAGAAATGTCGAATTCCAGAACGAATTAATCGTTAACTCGCTCATCGACATAGTCTTATTGTAAGTAATGCGAATAGCAGTCAAGAAGGTCCAATATACGTTTACATTACTCGATCAATTATCATGATAAATGGGACCCTCGGCCTTTATGATATTCGAAGAGCATAATTAGATTATAAAATAATGATCTGTCGACCTCTTCAAATATGCTATCGGCATTGAGATCCGCGAATTAATATAGTATATAAAATGGAGAACAAAATTCATAGATATATGGAAGTAATTTTGTGAAATTGACAATGAAACTCACAGACATTGTATTCAATAGTACTTCGTATTATTTCTTCTACCGCTAGTTCTCTAATTTTACAATATACGTTTGCATTATATTCGATCGACAGATCATTATTTCATAATCTAATTATGCTCTCCGAATATCATAAAGTCCGACGAGGTTTCATTTATCACAATAATTGATCGAGTATAATGCAAAATAATTATATATAGAGAAAGAAATACTTGTTGTTAGAAATCATGGAGAATTAAATTGAATGAATTTTTAATTTAATTATAATTAACAGAATGCTTTTTGCATAAAACAAAGCAGGTAAAATTAATCAATGTGTTTCCCGGGGAAAGCAAATTTTATTGCATCATACTATCGTTTCAAGTGCACAATAAAACGCACATAAGACATAAGAATCGCAATTTCATCTGCCATCAACATTAATGAGATAATTTCGAAATATATATAGAATGTAGATCTACTTATGTCATTCCTGTTACAAGTGATTTAAATTCTCGAACAAGACTCAATCTATCCTGTCAATTTCAGATTTCAGACATCGAACAAAATTATTATCTACGTTTCAAATTTTAATCTAAAAAGACATAAACGAAAAAAATTCTAATTGCATAAATAATATTTCTATTTAATATTCATTAATACATTTCATCGTGCCTGTGCAGATAATAATTTTATAATATTTCTCTCAATAATGATAAATCCAAAAGAAATACAAAACTTTACTTTCTTCACCGAAAAATAATGCTTTTTTACCATTGTAAATTAGAAGCTTTGATTAATTTCATTCAATTTTTAAATACACTTTTCCTTCCATGTTCACGTCATCCTTCTTCTCGGGATTTAAACGAACTATTTGAAGTTTAGCGTCAGTGTATTTCAAGATAGAACTATATATGATCGATTTTATACACACATTCATGCGCATAGTATATGGTATATCTCGTGAGGAATCGTACGTGTGCTGAACGCTTGATATCGTCTTGATATCCGATGTCACGTTGCGATTTGCGAACAAGTGTGGATTACACGAAATAATAGAAAATAAATATCAATAAAAGGATGTCGAACTACTTTTTTTCATAAATAATAAGACAAAAAATTAATAAGCGAAAAATAATCAAAATACTCATGAGAAATATCTGTAGTTTTCATATATTTGTTTTTATTTTTAAGTCACATTTATTTTTTCCGATTGAATAATCATACCAATTTTGTTTCACTTTTAAATTCGTTCCAATCTTCTATAAAGCTCTTTTTATAAACCGAATTTATAAATGGTAGCGCATAACGTTCTTCACGAAAATTGTATAGCACACTTAATGACGTCGGTTTTCGCTCACAATGTCACGTTGCAGATTGCAAGAACATTCTGTCTTGTTACGATAGAAAGCGGAGTATTAGAGATGCAAGAAAAACAAAACATTCTTATCAAGACAATAGATTTTGATATACTTTTAACATTGAATAATTCTATTTTCAATAACATTCACAAAACAAAAGCATATAATATAATGAAAAAATTTCAATTGCATGTTGTGTAAATTATATGTTATTTTTATATTTCTTTTGATAAATGAAAGCAAACGGTTATTTTGTCAGTATTGTATATGTACTATTGTAACGTTAATCTATCGAAAGACGAATAAGATATCTGTCATGTGTGGTTGAAATTAACGACGTGATTTCCCGATATATACACATGTGTTTAATGCGCGCTGTACTCTCGACACTGATTTATTTCAAATTTTTGCGTTATCGGGAAAAGCCGTGCATACGTTTGAATTATGAAACAGCTCCATCGGGATACCAGTCCCAATTACGAGTCTAGTGGCAAGTCAAAACTCTCTCAAAGTCATATCTCACGTTGGCCTGGAATTACGATCACGTAGTTTTAAAATGGTGCACAGTATGTTTAATTTTCCCATATTTTTTTCTTATTGCATTTTTTATGTGTTACTGTTACAAATTAATGTTCTTCACCAAATAAAATACCGACATTAATACTTTTTCACTATAATTATGAGATTAATTATGAGATTTTTTTTCTATATTTTTCGTAATTGCAATTCGTCGAGCTTTTTTTATGAAACCACATATAATCTACATTGAAACATTTTTTTTAATTAATAAAGCTCGTGCAAGAATGATAAATTAAAATCCCTACGGAAGTATAGGTCGATGTTGGCATCGTCGATTTCCAATTTCCATAGAGCGCATTTTTATTTCCCACGCGTACACATGCTAAGCTTCCGAGGGTGAAACCGCGTACCGACAGATCTTATCTGAATATTTTATAGACCAGTCCGCGCCGGAGGTGACAAGCATAGCCCGGTGCTGATGCATAAAATTTCACATTCTCGGTCATTCGCAGGTAAGACAGAAATAAAAAAAAAACAGAAGCATATTCTCTAGGTGACATTACGTTTCAAAGTTTTGTTCGGAAGTATCTCGCTTGAATAATGCTGGAGTCAATGTTTTTGGAGCTTCCAAATGCACTTTGGTCAATAAGATGCATTATTCGTTATGGCTGTGAGACAATTTTGCATAATCTTCAATATCTTCATATTTATTTTAACAATGCAGTATCAACACACATAAAAGCTACCGCGTAAAACACTGACTTGAAATGATTTAGATAACGTGAACTCAACATATATAATTTTAGTATAAGTTACATAAGTTAATTTTATAAATTAATTTTATTTATCAATTTATCAATTTTATAAATAATAGTAGTTGCAATAAATTCAGCAATAACATTGTATTTAATATTTTAATAAAAAGTTATGTAATTAATAATCCTATAATCCTCCCTCTCTCTCTCTCTCTCTCTCTCTCTCTCTCTCTCTTTCTCTCTCTCTCTGTGAAAAATTATGAATGAGCTCTCTAAAAGTGAATCGTGTATTATTACTGACTTCAGTAATAACTTATATAATATACACTTATAACTAATGTAATCATCAGCACGTTATGATTTTCTCTATTATGATTTCTGCAGATTTAATCTGTAGAAAACATAACTTCTAAAAATGAATCAGTTTATTATTACTAAAAAACAGTAAATATTCGCTGATGATTACAGTTATAAGTAGCATTGAAGTCAGTAATAATACACTGATTCACTTTTAGAGAGAATGAAGATCATAGATTCAATCTTGTCACTTCGAGAGATTTAAGTTCATAAATGAAAAAATATGGAAGGAGAGGGAGAGGGGGAAGAGAGAGAGAGAGAGAGAGAGAGAGAGAGAGACTGAATGTAGTATTCTATTGACGGTCGCGTACAAAAGGGGATCAATAGCTTGCGTTCATTTTCAGTACAGCGCACTGGAGATCGTGTACGGCATTTTACATTAGCGTCTTACAGCTACTCTCATCTCGGCGTAATTCTCTTTGACCTCGTCTTTACGTACCATCTTCTTGATTTCTTTATAACTACATGAAATTTTCCGCAAGCGTAAAGTCATGCGCGCGAATAGATATAAATATATAAAGTAAACCGGAAAAATATGAGCTTATTATACTTGCATGGTTCACAAATGTGTCGTGAAATCTTGAGATCTTCATCGAATATCTTTCGTAAAAAAAATTATTACGGAATAATTCATAACCGTTGATATTATTCATGCGATCACGTATCAAACTCTTTTGACAAAATCTAAACTGTGGGCTTAACAAAAATGATATAAGCCAAATTTAAATATTTCTTGTAAATAATTTCACGCAAATCATTTACATAATTGGCTTTAATTATACAAAGACGCAATAAAATGTTTGTGAAGTCCTTCGATACTCTATTAAGATACTCTATTAAGATACTCTATTAAGAAATATAAATAATATAAATAATAACAATATACGGAATATTTTCTAAGATGTGCTAGATCTTGTGAGAGAACAATAATAAAAAAAAGTTAATAAAGAAAAACGAAAAATCATCTCTTAAATTCTTTTGTTTTTTGGAAAAATAGATATAGAGCGACTACTGTCACACATAAAGCAAAGAACATTGTCCGATAAGAAGGTAAACAAGTCACAGATCGCGGTATCGAGTAAAGCTTGAAATGCGTTCTTGTAAACAATCCTTGCACACTCATCGTAGTAGTAACAGGTTAAATTCACCAGTACTTCAATCCTGTATTACTTATAACTTTCTTAGTACATGTACAAATTTAGGTATATATATATATATATTATAATACGAGATATAATAATACGAGATTCTTATTATTCTTATATTATAATGTACTTACAATAGATTTTTTATGCTATGTATATGTTTCAGATAAATAAAATGCACAAAGCATTCAATTTAAAATTGAATCATTATTATACAAATGTTGAAATAAAATTCATCCGTTCCAAGATTTAGTCCCATTTTATTGCTGTAACGCTAACAATAATATTTCTTGTTATATTTTAGTTTTTGCATGTAAAGTCAGAATGGGCGAGGAGTTGACTCCTTCTTTTTATAGTTTCGCGTAGCGCAGTAAAGCCAACAATTCTTATAAACCGTAGCTAAGTAATCCTATTTTATTGAACTAATAAAGCGGCCTATGTAAAGAAGACACTTTGAGTGCACAATAACCATGTCTTACTCTCTGGTAGCGCAAGAAGAAGCTACTTGGCAGAGTGCATACGCTTGCCCGGGATGATGGGTCCCGTATCTTCATTTCACTCGACTATGTCGCATATAACTCCTCCGATCCTCTCTCAAAGCACCATTTGCGCAACACTTCTTCCTTCGACAATCTCGAGCCTCTTATGTGCCATTTATATTTATCTTGGATGCATTCCTCCTCCTCCTGCTTTCCGCACTTATTAGATTACTTCTCGTATCATAATTAAAAGCGAAGCTAACAATTTTCTAGCAAATGAGTAATATAGGAAAGGTCCCTATTGAGATACCAAGTTCATTTTTGGATAAATGCTAGAAGTTTATGGGTAGAATTTAAAAAAATAATAGAACATTTTGAAGGGAATTTAATAAACTGTAATGTTATATAAAATTTAATACAAATTTTTTTAAATTAAAGAAATGTGTAAAATGTGAGCAAATCGCGAAATCAAAAAATTGTGCTCCTAATATCAGATGTGAGAAATCGATAAAACGCAAGTACATCAGTATTGTAATTAAAAAATTTTATGTAATGTTTCTAAAATACAAACAGTCACAATTAGTATACGCGTGAAAATGAGCATGCAATGCATTATACCCAGAACCCGTCTTCAGATAATTGGAACTAAGCATCGCAGAAACAGGTACTTGATGTTCATTCCGATTGTCCTTTATTATTGTACAATAATATTTATATTTTAACAACGATTTTCACTATGACATAGGTTATTCGCATTAGAAATATCCTGAGTATTTTCATATTATGATTTCCATGCCTTATGGTTTTATGATCATCAAATTTAATTCTGTAATTAAGCAATTCAACATATTCCGTATTTTTTTAGGACGAGCTTATTTTGTTACTACTATGAAAAATTTATTGCCAAATATTTATTAAATATTTATTTATTAAATATTTATTAAATACTTATTAATAAACAGGATTTAAAGGCTCATCTCAATGAAACGTGAAGACATCCAAATTCTAAAATCTTTTTTTACGACTACAGGAAGATTTAATGAATTCCACTAAATAGTTTTCAATCTAAGAATAATAAATTCATAGTGGAACCATAAGATAGCGTTTATTAGTTTAGCAGAAACGCTATCTCATATTACTTTCTTCTATATATAGCTTGCTTGTGAAAAGAATTCGTATTATAGTATTATACATTATAGTATTATAGTATTATACATTAAATTTACAACAGAAATATACGTAAAAAGCAAACTTATATATATATCTATATATAATATCTCTTTTAAATTAATTTCAAATATTGCATTACTTACTTTGTAATTATGCTAAAAGATCTAGCATACCATGGTGTAATAAAATTAAAGTAACATAAAAGTAGCTTAAAATCCCTGTTACTCTCCTATAGAAGAGACATGCTCTTAATAAAAATAAATCAAAGGGAAATCTTGATTGCGGTGACACCGAGAGGTCGTAAAATTATCCTCACATTGTTATCTCTCAGAAAAAAATTCAATCGATCTATCGATACATTATTTCGCTGTGATCGTCCTGTACAATGCACGACTATATGTACAATATCCGATACTCGACGACTGGACTGTAATAGTATCACAAAGAAAGCGGGGAATTTGATCTTCTTCTATCAGGAAGTAGCTGTTTTAAAGGAAAAAGAATTTCTGCGGACGAATCTTACCGACAAGTGAACCGATACTTTGTTATCAGTCGATGACTTGCTTATAACTTAACTTTCATTAATATTTCATTTTAGTAAAGTTAATAAATATAAAAATTTAAAGTTAATTAATACAAAAATGTGAGATGTGCACTTATCATAGATACACTTTCTCTCTCTCTCTCCCTCTCTCTCTCTCTCTCTCTCTCTCTCTCTCTCTCTCTCCTCCGTCCCTTCACTATGTACGTGCGCGTACATACACACAAAATTCTGATTATTTCAACGATTTATATATTAATAGTACAATAGAAAAAAGATATACACTGAAATGGTAATTGTTTTCTATGATAGTATTCTCTTATCTCTCATTAAAATTAAATAAAAAATATATTAAGTAAATTAATAGTATATAATAACGTTATAATAAGAATTAGCTAACTAAACAACTTAAACAAGTTTAAAAACAATAGTTAAAATAAAGGATAAAATTAATAAAATAAAAATATTAAAATGTGTCACAATAAATGCAAAGAAAATAAATAGAGAGATATGAAACCATTATGTGTGAAATCCCTATAAAGATACATGCTTGTCATAGTATGACAGCAAGAAGAGACATTTCACGGTGGAATATCGATGACAACAAGACGATAGCATTTTCCGATCAATCTGCCTTCTCTTCGTCACCATTTCACTCGTCCAACATCGATTCTACCCGTTTGAACGTACAGACGATTGAATCTTGAAAGATTTTTCTTATCAACTGGAACAAACAGAAACGTTATCTTGCTCATGCGTCAATACGCGCTGTGTCTTGTTTTCCGAAACTTACAAGCAAAAAATATACTTAAAAATACGAACAAAGTAATCTTTTATTCGTGCTTTGTCAACGCCCATCGCCCAACAAAGGTTCGCTATTTCATCTTCATATATATTTCTCCGTTACCGGAGAATAAAAGCAGACACTTTCGCTTGACCCAGTTTCTCGCTTTGAACGAAAAAGGTACCAGTCGTGATGTCTGAGTTCTCTACACCTTGGACGAAAGAAGCCAACGTAATCGATATGTGAATGCTACATTTTATTTCTCTAAGCGGATTGCATTCGGATATTCGGGATTCACGGAGCAATGAAAAATGTCTCCTTTTTGCTATGAATCGCTACTTTAAAGTCGACAGATTATAATTTAAGTTATAGCGAATATATTTCGTTATTATGACATATATTCTTATTCTTCTTTTTATTTAATTTATTTGCTTTTCCTGAAAATGTTCAATAACAGAGAATTTGTGGCTTAAAATTCATTATATTCTTGAATTTTGCATGTCTTGAATTTAATTAACTCTAAGATGATAACACCGTGTAAAACGGAACAGTATATAACTTGAAGCAGAAAATGTTCTACTTTACTTTAATGTTTATCAACTTTTGTTGCTACAAATTCTCGCAACTTCATCTCTAGTTGCACTTGTTGAGACAAAGGGCTGAAAGTTTAAAATTTTGTCTATTTGGTATGGCCGGATTTCTCTATATTATTCAAGGAAATGGCGCCGGAGAGAAAGACTTATTACTATTATTTTCATAAATGTGAACATGCTCTTTTAAATTTTTTTATGGATATTCACTTTTTGAGATGTAAATAATGTAAAACAAAAATGTTCATAAAACGTTCATATTTCTACATTTCTATTTACAACTTCAAAGATTTGTGTTTAACTGTAAATACGCACGTATCTCAACGAGAGCAGTCGCTATTTTTCTTCTTATTCTTTCTGTCAAGTACGTAATCGTCGTCTTAATTCTCCATGATCGGATCAGGATTACAGGTTTAAACTGCAAAAAGCGGCAGAATCCTCTATATGTGTAGCGTCTCTATAATCGGATTACTGTTACAGTCGGCTTTCGATCATTGAAAAGAAACCATCTACTCGCTTTTACGGCATTGGCCCCACTAGTGAAAGGAATAGAAATCAAGTTCTTAAGGTTATTAAATTTTAAATTACAAACCTGTGCATGATACACCTGTATCTTGTATCTTATCCACTCTTTTAATTAAACGAAATGTAATCTAGGATGTAGCTAGTTGTATATACCTGAGACACAACTTTTCACGACATTCTTCAAATTACAGAGAAAAGTCTTATTTAAAAATTTAATGAGAATTTTTGTAATGTGTGCTTTTCATATTAATATATTATTGTAATATGCACAATATAAATACTTAATAATTTCTATTTATATCAAACAATCATTAATCTTTCATAGATCTTATTGTTAATTACATAACAAACTGATAAAAAAACATTTAAATGATCGTCATGTCATAGAAATTGCCGTTAATCATAAACAAATTTAATCATGAGATTAAAGATTTTGTATCGTGTTATCAAGACAATATATAAGAAACATTTCGATTCTCTAATCAGATGGTAAAATTGCAAGCGTGAGAGATAAATATTTGACAGATAAATATCTAATGTGAAGAAGTTTGCAATTTAATAAGTATCCTGATAAGAATAAAACTGCGACAGGTTTTTTTCTAGTAATCAATAGACATAGTTATTCGTGGAATGGAATTTCTTCTTTATATAAGGAAGGAGGGAAGTATTACAATCGTAATTTTATTTATACGTATCGCGTTGCAGTCTTCAATTTATGCAATAAAAAATATATTACAATGTCATCTCTTCTGAAAATTCTGAAAAAAAAAATGAGTATGCCTGGCACGGCCAAAAAAGTAAAACGAACAACATAGACAATGAAAAAAGGGATGATACACGTCGCAATGCAACGACGAATAAAAAAGACGTGCATTCATCCTCGGCAATTTCGAGAGATGCTCAAGATGCATCGCGAAACATACATGTCGTACGTTAAGCGGTGATATTAATTTTCTGGTGAGTTTTTCTTCCGCAACGTGAGTCCGGTACCTTTGTCTCAGAGAGTCCCAAGTTCCATTTTATAATTGTGGCGCAGTTCCAAAGTTACTTCGAGACACAGTAGCGGTTTTCCTCTTTTCACACAGCTGCGATTCACGCGTTTTACGTAAAAACCAAACGTTTTAAACGATGTTCACGAGATGCCAACTCATTCGCCATTATTTTAAAATTAGTAGCGGACGCACTTTATTCCACTTCGTACTTCAAACAGTGTATATGTATACCTTAGCAATATATAAAATATATAATACATATTGAAGAAAACTTTTTCTATCAAAATTTATTTTGTCAGAGTATTACATTTTGTAAAAAAATTCGCGAACAAATCTTAAACCGTAACCATTTTACAAAATGTAGTATTCTGACAAAATAAATTTTGATAGAAAAAGTTTTCTTTAAAATATGTTACATATTTTAAAATTTATATTAAATATTGCGTGGTTGGTAACACAAAGCAACATTTATAGAAAGTCACCAATTATATATAAACGAACGTAATAACGTGAAGAGAGAGAGAGAGAGAGAGAGAGAGAGAGAAAGAGAGAGAGAAAAAAAGAGAGAGAGAGAGAGAGTTTGTATCGCAAAATGATACCTGCTGATCGTGCTGCTAAGACTGTAAACAATATTAATTAATTTTTTATTCAATAAATCTTAATTTAAATTAATATTGATTTATTTAACAATAAATAAATTAATAATAAAAAAGCACTCTTCCGATAAGTTAATAACATTTAATGGTAATATCATTCATAATTATTAAATGCTTTATATTAGGTGTAATTAGATTCCTTTATTTAATTCATTTTCCATCAATTTATTATACTTGATTAACTCTATCAACGATACGTTTAACTATACAAATACGCGTTTAATCAAATACATACATTATAACAGGCGATAATATTATTAAACTCAAAAATATGAACGATATTAGAATCGTTAAATGTGTGGTGTAATATATACATGTTGCCATTCAATTAACCGCAAATATAAAAAATAATAAATATATAATTCATATATGTATGATATAATGATATTATATTGCTTACTCTATTTACGGTCTTTGTATAAATAATCAGCAAAGAAACTTTGTCTTCGTTCATTCTTCTTAGAATAAATTGCCGCAAAGATTTTTATCAGTAAATCCCGGTAAATAATGTCATGCTATTGTGATAATTCACGAGATAATAATTAAGCAGAGTTATTGCTGGCTGTGGTTCGCTCTCAATGATATGCATACAATTCACTTTCAGGTTATTATTTCTCGCGAATGGTGTTTCCGCAAGTAAAAGGAGTGTAATACTTTTATCACCTAAAGTTCACAGACTCAAACGATGTAACGTTAAACACGGTACAAAGCCGAGCCGTGAATATAAACTGAGCTAGTATGCGCGGCCTTAAACTCGTGTCCTCGACACGGATTATAGAGAATGCTCGCCTGTGTTTGCGAGGACTAAAGAAAATGCTTCTTTCGACGCTTAAGCGGAATATAAATTGGCGGAAAAATGGGATGCGAAGCGCGGCATGGACAGGAAAGATGGAAAGAGTAAAAGGGATGGAAAAAATGACAAATGCGGCATCGATAGCAGCAATTTTGCAGCATAGACGCGAATCCCTACTTAATATACAGAATGATTTTTATATATATTTCTTTATTTAAATTTTATATACACAGCGTCACGTAATAATAAAAAATGTAAGCGTCGAAAACATAAGCACAGCATTATCATTTGATACGAATCGCGTAGATGATACATTCGCGTGCTTTCACTCTTCATGATGGAACGATCTTGTTGAACGCCAGATATTGTCGTTTATACTGAACCACGCTATCTGAGAGATACCAGCTATGGTAGCTATCGGAAAGACACGATAAGCGAGATAATTACACTCACGCCTGATAATGGAATAACAGTGCGCCTGCTTTTACGGTAAATAACGCGAATGGCTTCGGTGTGGCAAGCTGTCCTCGTAGTTGGGCCGTAATTGTAATTTGCATTGTTTAAAAGCAGATAAATAGCGGCTGTTACTATCGATCGACATTATTTAGAGTGCCGAAAGTATCGCGTACGTTTACGGCCTCCTCCATATGTTCGCACGAATGCATTTGCAAACGTGATGTCCATTATGATCAAAATTGCTGTCCGGCTAAGTGTTGACGAAACCAGCATAAAGAGCAATGCAATTTTAGAACAAGCATGTTAGTTTATATCAAACTTAGTTAAATATTAGTTTTAGAATAGCTATTGTTTATCGCAATTGTGTATATATTATTAGTATTGTAGATATCAAATTTCATAAAATTGATATTTAATTATCAATTTAATTAAATATTCAATTTAATGTTAAATTACAATATATATATATATACACTAAAAAATAGAACAAAATTACTTTAAAATAAAAATTTCTCTTTTTTTTTTAAAAAACGGAAATACAATAAGTCATATGATAGACATCAAGTAGATACCAAGCATATTAATGGTTGATAATTAACAATCAATAGTGCAATGTTTATTAATCCGTGTTCATTTAGGAAAACACTAAATATATTTCTTTAAATTAAATCTGTATTTAATTTATATTCTAATTG
>Ga0157363_1001058_pt1 | contig 22360 bp, 6 predicted proteins | sample AttsexASBM1_FD_111477 | JGI IMG/M metagenome (GOLD analysis project Ga0157363, IMG submission 111477) | Fungus gardens microbial communities from leaf cutter ant in Ribeirão Preto, State of São Paulo, Brazil - Atta sexdens ASBM1 | ecosystem: Host-associated > Fungi > Mycelium > Unclassified ... | reverse complement strand
TTCAGAACCAGCCTTGAAGTGAATGAATTAGAAAGAACGAAGAAGTAAGGAAATGAGACGACTCTTTCTTGAACTATATCATAAACAGATCTTCCCCTCCACACCAATCACGAGTTTTTCTCCATTCCTCTCGTATATCGTCGTAACGCCCTTAATACTCGGTTTTGAAAAAGACTTTTCATGTCATTCCCATTTAGGTCCGATTCGGATCCCTCCGTTGTTTCCTTTTCCTCCCGCACCTTTTCCTCGAAATGAGAAAGAAGATGGTACACTCGAATTGTATTATTTAAGTGCTTATTGCTTGCCAAAGATCCTACTTCTACAATTGGTAGGTCACCGGGTTATTCAAATAAGTTGTGTTTTCTGTGGTTTTCCCATGTTACAACTTCCGTACCAATTCGGTCGATCCGGAATGGATCGGTTAAACATTCCATTAGGGAGCCTGGTCTTGACTCTTCTGTGTGGTATTCATTCTCGTTTGGCTCTTGGAATCACATCCAGCAGTGGTTGGAACAGCTCGCAAAATCCAACCACTTCACCTACTTCATTGCCCCCAACCGTTTCTCGTACCTCTATTGAAACAGAATGGTTTCATGTTCTTTCATCGATTGGTTATTCCTCTCCGTTTGTATCTCTTTTTCCAATTTCGGTCTCGATTAGTTTACAAGATTGAATGGCCAATTCTCCTCCGGACCCTCGATTCGATTGTTTTCCAAGAATGTTGAGCCGGGTATGTAAGCCATGTATCTGGAAGGAACTTAAAAGAAGGGCTTTCGGTTTTTTGCACCCTGTTTTGGTCTTGCAGCTATTTAACTAATAAATATATATATATATATATATATTTATTTAATTTAGAATCTCTTTTTATTATTTAGAATAAAGATTATATATATGTCCAATCTCTAGTGGTGGTGGAACCAACCAAGATGTATGTCGTCCAACCCGACCTCAGACTCTTTCTTCCCGACCTATTTTACTCTCAGGCCGCAGTTATTTAGGTGGTATCCCGAGATTGAAGAGATCGAATTCCTCCCGGGAACACACGAAACAAAGATATGAACTAGGTAAATAAAAATGGAAAAGAGATGTTTCCAATTCATCAAAATCAGAAGCTTTTTCTACATCCATATGATCTACTAAAGTAGATCGATATTGCCCATATAATGAAAGCAGATCTTGGTCCATGGAGTCCCAAGAAGGTAAGAACTCCAACCTGTCCGATGCTTCTTCGGCCAAATACAATATACAAGTGGGACCTGCACTATGAGCAAGCTGTGCGAAAAACCGCTTCTTTTTTCCGGTTTCGCAACAACTTGGGCGAAATGGGGTTCTACCGGGAAACCATGGATTTTTTAGTTTTCGCCATTGGTTACTGGTCGAGCCACTGGAATGGAATGAGATAAGAATCTCTGGAGATCTTTCCTCTCCACTTACTCGTAACAGGCTGCTTTCCCTCTGTAGAAGACTTCTTCCGAATGGCATAATTGTCCGACACTACGTTCCTCGATCTTCAAAGAAGACTGACTCCTCCTGCTCCTCCTGCTCCTTTAGGATAGGATCGTCGTTGGTCCTTCTTTCACTAATGATCTCACCATTTTCTAGTAGTTTCGCGCGAACGCGCGAGGGACTATCCTTTCTATCGCTTGCGCTTGCTTTTCACTCTCAAAACAACGGTCTCTCTCTTCTATAAAGCGAAGCAAAGCGCATGGCGCTGAAGTGAAGAAAGCTCAATAAACACACACGAACACGATGCAGGGCATAGCATAAATGAGACCGCTGATCATTTCATAAAACATATATGCTTGACCTTTCTCGATGCTTTTTTGGGGGTGACTCACCAACCGACCCAGCAGTGATCGATGACAGAATGGTACGAACAAATCAAAGTCATTGGATTTGGTAGTTCTCCATTGACTTCTCTCTTTACCCCTTTTTTGCATATGTTCCTAAATGGGTGTGCACCTCCAGATGGGCAGGGGCCGGCCTCCCACTCTCTTATGCAGCATTTATTAGCTTAGCTGAGTTAGGCTTTTGCGTACCCAATTAAATTAGTACTCGTCCGTGCCACCTTGTGTAATGCATAAAACCAAATCGCTGACCGGTGGGGACTCTCCCATCAATGAATGAGGTGCTTTTTATGCACTTCCCAATTTTCTTGGTTGGTGGAGATCTCGACCTCTTGAATGAGAAGGAGTTGAATCACGCTCGCCCGAAGCAGAGTCAATATACTTCCCCCGGAGAGAGAGAGGTCCGCGTGCACATTGAATTCATAGGGGGCTTCAATCTCTCTTCAATTAGCCCAGGCACCTACGTAAAGCCCAACTTCTTCCGATGTCGATCACGGAAAGTGAAAGAACTCCATTACTAAATGGAGAGGATAAGTGCTATTCAAATGTCTAACCTACCGATTCCGGTGATACATTTAGGGCTAATATGCTATGCTTTATTCCTTTCATTTAGCGGTATATAGGACAGGTTCTTTTTGGCAATATGCCAAAAGCCTTGGAATGCCACCCGGCTCGAGCCATGAACTGGAGGGAGGACCATCAGCAAATAATGCATTGCTCAACTCATCAGATTCTTGGGTGCCATAGGCCAGGAGATAATCAGTATGAGGCGGTAGCCAGTCCCAGTATAGAGTTGCATCACCACATCTCTGATGTCAAGATTCCTCCGGATAAGCAAAAGTTAATCTTCGGTCGGATCCTTTCCGCATATCGTCAAGCCATATCAAAACAAGGAATGAGAGGGATGGAAAATTTATCGGATGGAGCAGGAACTGCATTAGACTAGACAGACTGATTAGAGGAGTAACGACCACCGGTACTTAAATCAATAGGCGGTCCCAAGAGATATTAGCCTCTACAGACAGTTGCCGGATAGGAAAGCCTTTTTCACGAGATTGGCCAATAGCTCCCGGAAAAAAGTGAATAGATAAACCAAATGGATCAACACTACTGAATGAGGCATCCACGTCATCAAGGAAACGATTCCTTTTTCCAAAAAATCGAGGAAACATTGATTAGCTGAGGAGTGGGGCCGTCTATCGATCCATTGGGAAGTGAGAAAAAAGGTGGAATTGAGCCCTATTAAGTCACGTAAGGGGGGGGGCATCAAGGAATAGATAGGAATGACTCACCCTACCCTTCCTTCTCCCAGTTACTGCCTATAACGAGTTAGTTACCGGGTCATAAGCATGTGATAGGTTTGGTTTTCTATAGATTCAGTACCCCTTTCATTTGGTAGCCTCTTTTCCCGACTAGGAAAGAGAACTTTCTGGCAACAGGATCCACTCGAATCAGTCCTCCAGTATCTCCGGTTTCGGGATAAGATAGGCTTCTTTACCCACCCGAGGAGTTTACTTCTCGACCGATAGGAGAACGGCAGCATATTCGACCATTGATCGGAGGGAACTGGAAGATCTTTCCTATGAAGGTGGGAATGAAAGGAATGCACCAGCTTCTGCCGATCCTCCCCCTTTTATGGAGAGTCTAGAAGATTCGGATAGTGATCAGTACCCCTCTCGTTCTTCCCCCACATATATAGGGGAGCTTCTTCTATGAAAGCAACTAAAGGTTTACTAAAAGAATAGGCTCCTTGAGTCATGCTACTGGACCTTAGGCATCTCTAATTTATATGAACATTCACCTTCGAAGCTGAGAAGCTGAAGATGGATATCGGGCTCTGGGATTAGTATTTAGTATAGCGGCTAGTCTCCGGGTCTCTTGAATAGGTAGGCTCAGTACGCTAAGGAAGCTTGGTCTGCTTAGGGCGGTTTTACAGAGAAAAAAAAATGAGATGAATCTGCCCTTGACTTTAGGGCTAGAGGGTGGGCTTTTGCGCGGTTTACTGAGACTCCGTTCTCATTATACTAAAATAGAAAGAAGTTGGTTCCTTGACAAGGTCCTATCCTAGGCTTAGAGCTGAGCTAGACCCCTAACTTACTTCGGAATGATTTAGAGAGCTCCGAATCAGGCTTTCGGAGTGGTGGCAAGCAGGGCCAAAAGAGAAAGTCCAATCTGACCCTAAGCAGATGCTTTTGACATCTTATTCCCATCCGCTTTCAGGTTTGACATGACATTAGAGCTTTCGTCAGCTGTTCGGAATTAACCTGATTGACCTAAGGTGAGGAATTCGAGACTTTTAAGAGAAAAACTATGCTTAACAAAAAGCCTTATAAATCCTTCTTCACTACGGCCGAGGAATGAAAGTAAGAATATGAGAAAGACTCCTCCAAGTCAGCCCAACTACCAGCTGTTTGGATTAGGTCTCCAAAGTCAGGAACCTTTATCTTTCTGCCAAAGCAGCTCAGGGACGGATTGCCCTCAGGTGGAATTGACGAGGAAGGTCAGAGGCAAGCAAAGCAGCCCCTAAGCCTAAGCCCGGCAGAACCGCTCATACCAACTCCACTTGAGCAATTTGACATTAGCCCCATAAGGCCGGGGGTGAACATGGGCAAGTCTTTCTCATTCACAAATCCATCTTTGTTTATGCTACTAAGTCTCACTTTGGTCTTACTATGGGTTCATTTGGTCAAGGGAGAATGCCACTTTAAGGGGGGGAAGGAAGAATGGAAAGGGGGGCTGGGGGTCCGGAGGCTTTGGGATTGCAATGTTGCTGCGCTACTTTAGCATGGATGGAATAGACTTTCCAACAAACCAAACCTTGCTTATGGGTCAATAGAATCCAGGAACACTACATTCGTGGGAGCACCTTCTGGGATGTACGTCCATCCTACCACACCTCCAACATTTTGAGATCGATCCTCTCGATCAGAGACGTTCTTTCAAAGGTATATCAGATCCATCATCGGGGATGGCTCGAATACCAACGTTTGGAGCGATATTTGGCTTGAAGAGGGAAGCTTGATCGATCTATTCGGAGAGAGAGTGATCTGCGATTCTGGCTCACCCGGAACCCGGGACCAGTAGACGGAAAATGTGGGAACCATAGTTTGATCCTAGAAAAGAGAACTTTAACAAGGTCCCGATCAGGCGCTGTTAAGCCCTTCCTTTCCCTTCTGGAGAAAGAAAGTACTTGAGAAATCCACTACATCACATCGGTGAATTTGTTAAGGCGGGGGACCACTTTCCAGGCATGGTATCAGGAACTGCGCTCGCATCTGCTTCACAGTGGACCTGGAAGGCTACCGGACTCAATCAACCTGCTAAGAGTACTGAACGGAAGGGGTTTTCCTAAAAGTAGCCGTCCCTTACCTTCCCTTCTATTATATTAGTAAAGGGCGATGGAGCTCTTGCCGGGAGAACGTTCTCCTCCTCTACACGTAACGGTTATTATAAAGGGCTACAGCATTCCTCTTTCCCTGATCGATACTGGGGTTGAATTTTTGCCCATGTTCCACGCTCCGATATCTGGACATCCCAGAGTCAAGTCTCACCCCATCGGACATGACCATTGCTGCGTATGACAGTTAAAAATGGTCTTCCATCGGGCTTACGCTTACACAGCGTAAGGCTTGACAGCGCCTCATTCAGTTGGACATCAAGTTCGGGCCGACAGTAGTCCCAATCGAATTCTATGTGCTGGACATTGAAGCATCCTTCAACCGGCATAAAATGGTTATAAGTCATCAAGGCGTCCGCAACAGATCTATCATAAATAAGGTTCTTTCATATCCCGTCCCTCGAGGACAAAGACCTTCTCCCTGACAGTAGCGGTAGCGCCATATACCGTCTGTTTGGCTTACAGTCGCTTCAACGGCTGAGCTGCTTAGACTTGGTGTACCAGGAAAATGCATATTCTAAATAGTGAAAGTGGCATCTTTCTTTCAGACTGGTTTACTTAGGATGGAGTCCAAAGGCTTCCGTCTCTGGCCCTAGGTTAGGTCTCCGCTCCATTGATCACTGAGAAGGGCCCCTGAAGATGGAGGCACAGAGCACCGGCTTAGTTGAAAGCCCAACATGGATGAGTGGTTGATCGAAAAGTCTATGAAAAGATTCGAGATTAAGTTTCCAGGAAATATTAGCACTGCTCACCGTCATAAGTGGGAAAGAACTCCACGTTTGAATCCTTCGGTTCATTCTTCCGCGGCTGTGTCAAGCGCCAGAGTGCTTGGGCCCATGGGGGATTAGCTTATCCCAAACTATGGCTATACTGACCTATTAGTTAGGGATTCGATTCGATAGCTTGAGCGAACGCATTGGACATGGAATCTCCAGAAGACGCGCTCCTTGGCTCTTCTAAGATAAGAGCTGCAGCCCCCTACTCTTTTCTTCGGGTGTAGAAAGAACCATACCTTGGAATTTCGTATACAAAGAAAGAAAGCAAAATCAATGTCCTGTCGGGTGTCACTGGTATCAATAGAATAGCCCGCTCACAGAGTTTGAGTTGACTCCTGAATAGGTTGGTCCCAAGCGAACAGCTCAGTGGCTCGAGGGAAAGGTAAGCACAAACGGAAAAAAACCTCGTATTTCGAAAGGGCTATTAGGCTTCAAACAAAAAGGGTAAAAAAGTCTCTCATAGAAGCCATTACTGAGTTAATCCGGGGGGGCTAAGGGGTTAGTAAGCTTCTCAACCCTGGTAAGAGTTGAGTTCGTTGATCCCAGGCCAGGTCGTTGCACGGTAGGCGGCTTGGAGTAAAGGCAGTCAGGGTTGACGTCGTCTGTAAGGCTTCATTCAGACTATAACAATGAGATAGGATTACTTTTAAAGGTTGCTAAAGTAATCCTATCTCATTAGATGATAGGGCAGCAGGTTTTAAGAGCAAAGGCTCAGGGGCAACCATCCACCAAAGCCCAACCCGGGATCTCCTTTACCGCTCCGTGGGGTTTTTAACACATACGAAAGAGTATCTAGCTTTATACCCCAATCCACACACAACTTCTCCATTCTGGAAAAGGAGCTGAAGAGGAACTTTCCGCCCACTAGTGGTACAATTCTAATTCTTCTGCAAGGGAAGCAAGCATAGCACTCGAAGATGAAGCAGGTGTCAAAAGCTCTTTCAATCATAAAAAGAATAATTAGCTAAAGCCTCATCTCTACCTGTGGAAGAGTCACCATTTCCAAAAGGCAAGGCAACCCCCGATCTTGCAAACCTCTGGTAGAAACAACCTCTCTTACTCTTTCGGATTCGATCCTATCTTTTCTTTAAGCCTAATAGAAGTTCTTGCACTTGAGAAGGAATACCCTTTCTAGTGTCTTTCTCGAGTTATCGATTCTTTGACCATTTATATACCGAGCTTTAAAGCCAATGACATAGAGGGAGTCTATCATTCACTCTATCTATCGATAGAAGGCTATTTTAAGGCAGTGTAGTACGATTACCTTACTAAATTTGTAACTCAAATGCAACTTTACCTTCAGCCAGAAGGAAATTAGAAACTTATTACCAACGCGGATTAGTTCTTAAGACTGCTCCGCTCACTAGGATACCGTCTTACGCGGTACCCGGTCTCAGACCGGACAGAACGAAACTACTCTCTAGCTCTTTCTATAGCTAATCGAGGAGAAGTTCTCTAGACATCCCTGGTTGTTACCGTTTTTTTAAGTAAACTCTTGTCACTCCTACCTCAGGTTATCAGGCCAAAATAACCTCGATTTTTGTTTTCAATAGAGGGGAATTACTAAATGCCATAAGATCTCGTGCTATCAGAGATCTAGGCACAAGCTCCCATCCCTACTAAGTCTTAGCCTCTTCTCCATACAAAATCAAGGGGTCGACTTCAACGAAATTCGGCCCGCCCATCAAACAGAATGCAGACGTGTCGACCAGTTTTCTGTTAGCACTTATGCAGCTAACTAGAATCTTATTAGTGGATTCGGCCCTTACGTGATAGGGGCCTGACCGTTGGACTGGACTTCTTGTGCATGATCATAAACAATGTAGTTAGGCAGTGAGGTTGTCTACAAAGTGAGTACCACGATAACTTTGAATCTCCAACGGACAACCGAATTCGAACTTCTTCATAGAGGAAGATTGTTGTACTCCTTGCTGAGTTGTCGACCAATGCCCTTCCTTTTAGCTACTAGGGCGTCTTCGGCGTAAGGGGGGTGCATTCATGTGATATTGGTCTAGTTTAGGCAGCTTGAAGTCCCCCCTCTCTCTTCTCATTGATTCATTGCCCATCTGAGATGAAAAAAATCCAGAACGGTCATCGGTCCCACAACCCCTTCTGGAATTGAATATTCCTTTTCACGTGCACAAGCCCTTCTTTTTGCTTTCAGCTCTGTCAAACATCCGACAACAGCCTTTACCCCGGCCTTTACGTCGTCGATTCTATGCCTTCTTCTTATATTAGACTATTAAACCTCCTGCTGCACGAGATGAGGCAGTTGGTCAATCAGTTCCTTTTACTCATATTCATGTGCTGCGGATTCTCGAACAAGAACAGCAGATTCAATGCCATCCTCTTCTACTTGTGATTAATGTGCGAAAACAGCCTCTTCTGGGCATGTCCCTGAGACTAGTGCAATCCGGGCATTTCGGGATCAAACCGTTAGCAAGAAATCCCTCTCGCCAAGATACCGCAGTTCGGTCTCTGATACGATTCTCAGAATTTACCTGCCCATTAGCAACGTATGCTCAGTGATTATTGTATACGCAATAAGATAAGTGAAGTGCGCTAAAAGAGACCTCATAGCTCGCAAAGTCAAGTCGATTGGGCATTCCTATGGTTGAGAAGCTCCTACTTCTTCTTCTCCTTTCCCCACATCTGATTCGGGGGATTCGGGATAAATAGGTGCTGTAGCCCCGGTTCGTTAGCATTCCGCCCTTCAAACTTGGCAACACCAGAAGTCATCATTTCAACGGCAAACTCTATTCCGCCTTCACAACACGTTCCTAAGCGCTTGGTGGGTCCGGGTTATCCATGTACTGCCCAGGATTGCGGGCCCTTTCGTACACTGATTTTAGGGCATTTAGCTAGCCTATATCTCCGCTCTCGCTTCCGTACTCTTTTTCCTATCTCTCTCTCGATATCCTTCTTTCATCCTCGCCATCTTCCCAACGAAATTGATTGGTACACCATCCATCCTGTGCTTGGTTCATGGGAACTGGACAATCAAAGGTTGGGATATCTCATTTGATCTCAGCAAACCGCTTCGCGCTCAAAGCGAAAGTCATATCTTGAAGCTAGGATGCGTGAGAACTAGAGCTTCAAAAGAAGCCGTTGCGAGGGTTGGTAGTGTAGCCAGAGGCCCACTTGCTTCTAACCTTCAGCATGGTGATGGGCATCACATTTAGGGCAGCACCGTTATCCACAAGCACTCTTGAAACTGGGCAACCGTCCATGTGCACAGTGATGTACAAGGGGTTTGAGGTGCTTGTTTCTCACTTGGCTTCTCAAAAACAATCTTTTCAGACTTAACGGGCTCTGGGTTCTTATCTGGTTGCTGTTATACAGTCTTAGTTCCTTGGTGCGCCCTGCCAGGCTTGGTTCTACGGGCTTAGCAGCAGCTTCTTGTGCTTGCTCTTCCTCAACTATGTCGATCCCGGCCCAGAAAAGTTACCGACCAGAGCCCTTTTAAATTAAAGGGAACAGAATCTGGAAACAAAACCCTCCTATCTACTATACGGATCCCGATTCATATGTTGATTTGGATGTCTCAGTGCCCGCCTCTTGACTACTTCTCCTATTTAGATTCAGCCTCTTCAAATCGCCTTAGCTTAGTAAAAGCGAAGGGTCCAGGAAAGAATGCACCGAGAGGTAGAAGACTCACTATCTGTTATTTACGTCCTGCGGTAATCAAACATCGCCTCTCGTAGACATTCGCGTTCCTGTGCGGTTATCAAACGCACTTGTATGCCTTTTTGTTTTGGGGCTTCCCCTTTTTCAATCACCTCCTACCTTATGGAAAGCCCACTGCTCTTCTTCTTATCGCTCTGCTTCTAGCTATTCGGATAGACCACACCTCAGAAAGAAAGTCCGCTATTCTATTCCATATCATGGCAGCAATCCCGGGAATGGGCATCCATTATCAGATGTCTAGGCACAAAAAGAGAGATATGCCAGAAAGACAGGATACAGGTACTCTACGGGAGAAGGGATTGGATTTGGCACGCTGAAACCCTAAGTCCCCTGTTCCCTTTCTTATGATAAAAGAGATTGTTGAGTCCAATTGTGGGTGGAGAAGGCGTCTATGCTTGAAACTGATCCTTAAGATTGGAATCGTTTAGCGTCTATCTATTCCGTGTATTCTTGTGAGGAGAAGCCCCCTTTCCCTGCTTTCTAGATCTTTATGACGAATAGGTTTGATGATTCCGTTGTCTCTCTTTCCTAGGCCTGTTCCAGGTGTGTACCCGGATCTAAGCTCCTAGACCCGCTTTTCTTAAGCCCGACGTCTGTCACTTTCAATAGTAAGCTTATTCTATGTCCTCCATCGCTTGACCTATTTGAATTGAACTAGAGCTTTCTTTCTTGATTGACAGACAGACCGGATTTCCAACTAGATTCCTATTGAGACCCTTGACGACCTACCAGATGATCATCCTAGAGTTCCCTCTAGCAAAGTTTTGTCAAAAGACATAGCCCACTACCAGAGGGAAACAAGGGCGTGGCATTAGTTCTAGCTCTCATTTCTTGCTATTTATAGCTAACTGCCCAGACAAAGAAGGTCAGAGAAGGCTCAGGTATGATTAAGTCTCAATCGATTCTCACTACCGAATCGATTTCTCCCAAGGCTAAAGAAAGCACTGAGCCTGCTCCGAAAATGCTGTGAGAAAGAGGATCTGCTGGTTTAGGAAAACTCTAACTTTTGGTTCATGAAGAAGCGGCCCCTCCGCATCAAGATAGTCAATCGATAGAGGTGTTGGGGTCTTCTTCCTCAAATCGGTTATCGGTGAAATGACTCTCATTGGTTGGAAGTACCAAAGACTCCCTAGCTTCCTGAAAACCAAAGTCAGAGCATCTTCTTCTTCAATTGCGCTAACAGCTCAAATAGCAACGATGGTAATGACGATAGCTTTACAGGAATTGCTTTAGGGATTCTATTTGAAAACAGTATAATGCCACATCTGACTCAACAGCTTCTTCTTCCTTTTCTTCTTCATGTGCAAAAGCCCTTCAACTATATGCAAGCACTTTTCTTGCTGTAGAAAGTCTAAAGTCTCGCAAGTAAGGCAGCTTGAAGAAGAGGAGGCTCGGCCATTAACAGTTGCGTTAGAATTGCCTCTCCATCCGCCGCTGAAGAAAGAATCTCACCCTTCCGCTGTCCCTACTATTCGACATTTCCCGGAGGAGTCAATCAGTGAGGGAGGGAAGATTCAAGACTGAACAGCCTTCCAACTCCATTCTCTATCCTCCGAATCAATCGCTAAAGTAAGGTCTCTCTTTTCCCTCTGCTCATCCCACCCCAGTCTTTGGTGAAGTAGCAGGATGTAATGAATAGAGAAGTTCCATCTCTCCCCATACCGGAGCAGCTTACCGAATGAAAGTGTTCGTACAGGTAAAATACAATGGTTGCAGCTAAGCGAGCAGGGGAAGATGTGGCCTATGACTTAGCTCTGAAGTTAAGGTATGCGGCAGTGGTCAGTTTGTGTCACAATACCCCAGCCTTTGCTTCATTTCAGTAGTCCGAACGAGAGTCGAGTCTATGTTTTCTGATGTCGGCATCATCCCCCAATCCCAAACAAGTAAGAAAAAAGGATTTCTAGTTGTAGTCAATTCCTTTCATCTAGCCTACTTGATTGAAAGGTGGTCAGGGCGAATCCCTTCAGGCAATGAATAGCAGAAAACTAAAATGAAAATGAGAGCCCCCTATGTTGAGTAAGGGGTTGAGGTTTCACTTGAAAGATAGGGAAAGAGGGAGAAAGTTAAGTATCTATCTGTATAAGGAGGGCTTACGCTGCTTCCTTCCCGCCTTCTTCTGCTTATGCCATGCCACCGATTCAGTAGGTAGATTCAGGCTCTTGGTCTAGCCTAGTCTTTTATGTTCCCGATCTTCTCTTCAAGACTGACTCTTTCCTTCCTTTATCCTGCCCTGGGACTGCCTCTTGAGGTTGAGGTGAGGGCCCAATCAGGTTATGCCCATCAAATCCGTTATCTTTCTTACCTTCACATCCATAGGAACTGATCTTCATACATTCATAGGGGTAGCCCTTTATCTCACATGTCGGTTCACCCGGTGGAAACGACTTTCATCATCAAATGGCGTGGCGTATAGAACAGACGATTTGACTTGTTCCTCTCGCTCGAATGCTTTTAGTTTGGGCTTTGCCAGAACTCTTTCACCTCTTGGTCCCCAGCTCAATCCCAAGCCCCTACGGTCGAAACGAAGCCATGATAGAATTTGCTCTTCGGCTCATCCCAGTTTCTCTCCTTGTGGGTGAAGCTAATCTGCCGCTACTGCTACTGGTTTTCTTCTAGTTCTAGCCTTTTCTGACTAATCCATGATAGATAGCGGCTAGTCTATTATCTTAGTCCTTTGGCTCTGAAACCCTTTGAGTTTTCTGATGGCTTGAAGTGAAGCTCTTCTCCCGACTATCATCAAGCTATGATGTTTCCCACCACACCAGGAAGGCATAGGCAATGACGATTGTGGCCATATCCACTCCTTCCCTTGAATGGGATGGGATCACTACTCTCATACAGCTATGAAGGTCGAAGCCGATAAGACGATGTGGAATTTGCCTGTTGCGCCTGTAGCTGCGAACTCAACTGTCTCTTTGATTATAGAATCAGATCCGTTTCGAACTGAACTAATACTGAGAGTGCGCCTTGGCTTTATTTTGAAATTGAGCTCAAGGGCAAAGTCCTCCTTCCGGGCATACGACGCGACGCCTTAGGTCAATCAGACCCACAGCTTTCCAATCTAGAAGAGAACTGGCCAATTATGATCTCTTTTCCCTAAACTTGACTTGTTCGTTCGTTTGTTAGTTTTTGAAGAAAGGAAAGACCAGACGAGCCTTATTAGAAGAAAAGGCTTGCTGGCGTGGTTGTGTTTGATGGCAAAAGGGCTTGACCGATGCCCTACGGTTGAGATGGAAGAGCTGGAAGAAAAGAAAGGATAACAAGACAGAGTGGCTTGGAGTGGAGCTAGGCCAAAGGTTCTAATCCTTCCCGGCTCCTTAACGGCTCTGCGCCAAAGCACAATTAGGAGTTAGGATTTTCGCTACACTAGTGGTTCTATGCTTTATTCCCTAAGCTTGGTTGATAGGTGAATTAGGGTTGATGTATCGGTATCGATCGTAAACCAACCTCAACTGAAGCCGAGGAGCTGAAATCGAAACTTGAACGAAACCGGGGAAAATTGGCTTGGGTAGTGCCCGCCTTGTCTTGATGAATTTCTTTGCTCAACTTAAGGTAGCTGTCCTTGTAAACTCATCATATGCTAGTCGAGATGTCTCGAATGAAAATGGACTAGATGCCTGAACCTCGGTCTTGTAATAAGTAGTCTCCATCATTGGAGCTAGGCCCTTCCCGTTTTGCAAACAATCTATTGGTGCTGTTAGGAAGCGAGGCACGCCTTTCTCCGAGCTTCCCAATGGCCGGTGCCTTCTATATAAAAAAAAAATCCCCTGGGGCAATCCAGTAATAAAGAATATCCTGCTCGTAGGCCCAGGCCGACTAAGACCGGATTCAAGATAACCTCGCTCATGAACCCATTTATTTGGAAACTTAGAACACCCCTCTCAAGGTAAGGTAGTGAAGTCACCCGATTGAAGAGGAATAAGAGATTCTATTTGAAAAGGCTGTAAACGCCAAAGCCGGATGGATTGCTTGACACGACACCGATTCCCAGATCAGGCCATATCTGATACCAGTTGGAGTTGGACATATTTCTTAGTGAAGGACCAGGCCCATGCCAGCAAGGAGTTTTGATTAAGCAACCCCTAAACCTTTTAACTCTTAGCTTCTTAGACCGAGAGTCTATGGTTCTAACTCTTCAACTCCACCCGAAGGACAGGTGTTACAACCTCTAATCCCCAAACTAGAGAAACTCCTAGCTACAGGTAGAGCTTTAGTTAGAAAAAATAGGGATTTACCCAGGGAATGGTCCTAAACCTTCTAATTACCACAACCTGGGTACCGGATAGAATCCTTTCATTTTTTTTCCGATGTTCCGGCGGTTTTGAAACTTGAGTTACCGAGTCCCAGCCCCGAAGTCACTTCACTTGATAGAAGAGCGAGGCATAGCGTCGCCAATGGTGCGAGGTCGATCCTAACCTAACTCCCACATACATCTCCCTCCTTGCTTCTTACAGTGCCATCAGAAACCTGCCGTCACTAATGAGAAAGAAAAGAGGGACATTGGCTTAGCTTGGCTTTAGTTTATAGGGACCATTTACTCTGCCCTAAGTGCCTTTCTTTCTTCTGGTTTTGTCCGTATTGAGCTTTCGTATCGTAACACGGTAGCCTTTGGGAAAACCTATGGCCTATGACTGGATTGAATCCCTATTGCTTAAGGCAAGTCAAGGCAAGGAATCTATTCGCGTTGACCGGGGAGTGACATATAAAAGAGGAAATGAAAGCGACGTGTGTAGCTGACCAATTGCAAGCAAGGGATGAGCTACCGCAGGCACGTATCGAAAATGGGGAACTTCCTTCGATGATCCGGGAAAAGGATGAAGTATTTTATGTCGGCTGAACCGGAAGACTATTAAAATCAAAATGGTAACGATCGAAACCAGGAGTCCTATCATTTATCTTTTTGTATTCTTTATATCTGCTCCCCCCAAAAAGGGAGACTTTCTCTAATAAATATTAGATAGAGTTGTGGTTGGTTGTTGACCAACAAACAGAAGGCATGGGATTGGGATGCACTTTTTCCTTTCGAACCATGTCTCTCGGAGAAGCGCTCTTTCAGCTACCCTCTCCTCGAGGTACGATCTTGTACTAATCTAATCCATTCGGTAGACTTCACACCAACCCAATCTCGACAAATAACGAAAAGTACAAAAGCAATCTAGCCTACTAGCATACCGTCTAATCTAACCTAGGCTAAGAGCTCCTTTATTTTATCTTTTTTGATTTTTAGTTACTTTTCAAACAATGGTTATTTCAAACACCGTCTACTGTCCCACCAACTGATCAGTGGGTTCATGCCGCACAGAAACCGAGACCTGAGAAGGAGGCTGTAGGAGAGAGTCCAGCATAACAGAAATCATCTAAGCTGACAAGGACCCAGAAAAGGAGGATGCTGAGGAAGAAGGCTTCAGTGAAGAGGAAAATACAGACTGAAGCAGAGAAGGCGACCGAAGGGAGGTCTGATGGTGAAGTACCCAGCAGAAGGTAAGGCTGGGAAAGACCACAAGAAGCTGGAGAAGGGACAGACCTCGTCAACGGAGTTTTCTGATGAGCTTTCTTTCAGAAGGATTGGCTCCGGAAGATGACCTGATGGAGGAAGACTTGAAGGTTGGTGAGTCAAGCAGTCAGACCCAGGTTAAAGAAAATGAGCCAAAGTTTCAAGTTCAGTTAGGTAACTTACCTGATAAGGTGGATTGCAAGATGATCCTGACTTTGCCAAGAGAGTTCATGGCAAAAACCAATCAGAATGAATCTTTGGAAAGGGATGTGGTAGATACTCAGTAAGCTTGCCATGAGGTAGTGATGCCAAAAGTGCCTCGAGGAGGTTACCTGAAGAAGGTTCTTCTCATTATCACTGACGGTCTAACCAAGGAACTATGTATTGGAGCTTACCTGTTCTCCAGGTCTGTTATTAGGATAGGACGGAAGTCGGGGTGGCTGCACTGCGGCGCTATCACTTTGGAGCGATAGCCGGAACTAATGACTGGTATTAGAAAGAGAAACCTAGGATTCTACATAGCCTTTAAGTTAACAAAGGAAGGGAAGAAGGGCTTGCCTAGATCTCGTATTCCATCTGCCATAGACGCTTTCTTTTTCCCGGTCTGAGAAAGGCAAGCAAGCCGGGGATTTACTTAAGACTTTGAAGTAGGAGAATCCGCTGCTCCTGCTACCGCCCCTAAATTCCCGAATAAGGAAATACGGCCTTTACCTTATCCTTATTAGCGGTACCCTTGGCTTAACAACATCAAAGAGGAATGGGAAGACAAGAGAAGAGAATGCCCTGAGAGAAAGGAACCGAGTCTTCTTTATTGATTACTGAATTGGCAGAGGATACCACTTCTGTCACTGACTCAGTAGATGGACGAGACAACCTCTTTCACCGAGTCGGGTGCCGAAAAGTCTGCTATCGCTTAAGATAATAAGATAAATAGATAAGCGGGCTTACCACTTCATCTGTTGTAGCTGAATTCTATGAAGATACATAGGATGTGGAAAGTTAGCAAATAAGCTCCGTTACGGGAGAGTACTCTTTAGAAGACCCGTAGCTGGCCATAACTCGAACTGGGCATTCTAGGCCTGAGGATTCTTTACTGACTCGTCTGATGTCTCCGGCCCTAAGCGTCTGGTGAAAAAGGGTCTGCCACCACTTTTTAGGATGCTATTGCTCAATTGAATTGTGTAACCGAATCGGATGTCTCCTTATCCATAAGCCCTGAGATCAGAGAGAATAGTAATACATAAGCCTAGCCTAGAATGCCTAGGCAACAGAAAGAGAATGAATAGGAAGAGAAGACTAGAGAGGATAGTTCTAGTAAGAAGAAGAAGAATTTTCCAGTTCGAGAATAGGGAGCAACTAGGAGACAACATCCGAGTTAGCAACTTTCAAAGCAATTCGGTAAAAGAATCTTTCTTTTTCCCAGAGAAGAGTCTTCTTTAATAAATAAATAAAGACATAGGGTTGCCCAGAACAGTTCTCCCTGCAAGGGGAATCCTAGAGGAGGAAGAGGGGACAGCACAGCGCAAGTTTTTACATTCTTTCAAGTCAGATCTTTCCTCCTTTATCAATTAAAGAGGCTTTCTCTAAATAGCTTAGCTTCAACTTCAAAGCTTCCGGGCTTACCTTACCCCTTTCTTTAGTTTAGTTAGATTGAAGGCTTCCTTCCCTATAGGAGGGACGGTACTCGACATTCTAAATAGTAAGCAGAAAAGTAAGTAATAGAAAACAGGAAGGGCACTGATCCTTCACTTAAACAGTAAGGCCTTTACTTACCTATAGCTTTCTTTTCGCTTCACCGGAATCAGATGCTGTAGATGATCAAACTTCTGCCGCGGAGTCGGCTTCAGTATTGGATACAACTTCTATCACTGAATCATCTAGGGAAAAAGAGTCCTGTCCTGCTATCGCTGCATCTTCCGCTGTCCTTTCCTTTTCTTAAGAGTCTACGTTAAGCTGATTCTCGTCTTTCCCTAGCTAACTCCTAAACATTCTCCTATCTTCAAACAAGTCTTTATGTGTCAAAGAAAGGAGAGCCTGCAAGCTTCCACCAATGCCATCCATGGCACAATTCATTGATGAAAGCGGCGAATTGGAAGAAATGAATCTCAAAAGTTCATATGAAAAACACATGCCGAGCCTTGTTTTCATTTTCAGAGAGCTAGGCAGAAGCCAAAAGTAACTTTTCGCCTGTTTTGGTGCCAGCTGGCTGTTGAAAGCGAGAAAGTAAAGGCCTTACTGTTTAAGGGCATATTCTCTTCTTTTTGAAAGACAGCCAAGACCTGTGGCATTCCCCCCCAAGGACTAAGTTCCCTAAATCGGGGAAAGACTGAGTGTCTCGAAGCGAAGTCTGAACTTCCTATTCTGAGAGCAGAGCTAAAGGTGCCACTCCGGGCTAGTTTTTTACTAGGAATCCTGGAAAAAGAGTCATCAGCCTAAAGAAGATTCTGCAGAGGTTTCCCGTAGACAAAGACTCCGCTTTAAGAATGACTGAACCCGCCGCAAGAATAGTTGAAAAAGAAAGGGCTCTTTCCTCTACTTGCTCTATAGAAAGCAAGGGAAAGCCTAGTAAAAGACTTTAGAATAGTGTGTTTGAATATAACTCTAGGAGAAAGACAGGGGACACCCCCGCTTCTATCTTTTTTAATAAGAGTCAGCGGCGCAGGTCTTGAATTCATTCCTTTTTTTATGGAATGTGTTCCTGTCCTGCTGCAAGAGTGGACAGGGATTGGAAGAAAATGGCCTTGCCTACTATAGTTCTATAAAAGATAAGGAGAAAGGTAAGAAGCCTAGATAATAAATATTCTGCAGAGTTTGACTGATGAATGGCTACATTAAGTCAGACTTTTTTCGACCGAGTTTGCTATAATTGGCGTTTGGATTCAGTTACATTGGCTCCCACTTCGGGTTCAGATTTCACTCCAACTGCACTGCAAGGTGATTTACCGGCAGAGGATTCAGCCGGCGAATACAAATAAATGCTATTTAACCAAGTCGAGGCAACGGTTGAAAAACCACTTCAATAGTAAGCAGAAGATAAGAGGGAGAACTAGAAGATTAAGCCTCAGGACCGGAAGAGGAAGTGTCGCTGGTCTTTACTTTGCTTGTCTTTTCTTCCTTACTCTAAAAAGTAAGCAAGCGCTACGCCCCCTTAAGAAACCGGTTTTTTTCGGCACCCCTATTGTCCAATCCAGTCCAGTCAAGTTCAGTTTACTTTTTCGATTCGGAACTCTTAGTCGAGCTGATGGCGAGATCGATTTTTTTGTTCGAGGTTCCAGAAAAAAGAGAGGAAGCCATTGATTAGCTGAGGAGCCTATGGTGCTTTTACGAAAGTACGGTCACCGGTGGCTAATACCTTCTCGACACTATCGAACCTGAAATCCACTCTCAATCGCTCTTTTTAGTGGGGTTTTCGGAATTCTTTTTTTTTCCTGGGGCTTTCAATGGGACCATGCCTTGGATTTCAATCCGAGATCATCCCCCTTTATCATTGGGGGGTTAGTTCATTCTCTTGCTTAGTTTATTCCATTTACTGCCCCTCTTTTGCTTGATGAAAGACATCCTGGCAAAGGCTGTGTATATTTAAAAAGGGGACTTTCATGGGTCCGATGGCTCTTTGACTGGTGTGCCTGAAAATGTGATGGATAAATGGGCTTTTGAAACTCGATTTGTCGCAACAAGAGGTATTGTCTCCGCCTTTTCAAGTAGGGATCATCTCTCAAGTGTTATGATCCTCCATTGCTGCTCGGTAGTGGCCTTTACTTGATAGGGCTCAATGATTGATCTTCTGCGCTAAGGCTAGCATCTCATCCCATCTTTCATCTTATTGCTTTGAGCTCTCTTCGGAAAAGTGTAAAAGTGTAACCTGCTGCTCCTTGATTTCACATAAACAACTGAGTGCCTTCTGCTCCTTTTTTTTGGTCTTCTCTTTCTGTGTCTATTGATCTCCTGCCCACTCACATTCTCTTTATCGAATCCTTCTAGGCAGATATGACTACTCCTGCTTGCTCTTGGCCTTGGCTGCTTAGAGACATCCCTTTAGTTCGTCTTAGAGAATGGAATTTGGAATTCGATTTTCGGGTCGGTCATCTGTTCAATCTGGAATTCCATCTCTTGTTTGGTTTCTGGTACCGGTTTAAGTTCCTTTGTTCAAATCAATATCTATGTCAGGCTTCCCTTCCCGGTTGTCCTGTCCTGTTCAATCCGTTGTTCTTCTGTCTGAGGCAAAGGCGAATCCCTTTTACTGTATACGGTCGAGCTGGCTTGGCTGGTACATCAAGCATATCGGCATATTGCTTGTTCGGTGTGGTACACATATCTGTCAATGTCAATCAAGTATCAATCAAGTAATAGAATTCATTCCCCCCTAGCCCTATGTGCTGAGGAAAACGTGAAGAATTGCCATTTTATGAGCTTGTAAGGCTCGTCGTTGAAGTCCCCGAATAAAGGGGAAAGGGCTATAAGTAGGCCGTTTGCTATTGCTATAAGGGCTGCTCGCCTTTATAGCTTCGCTTTATTCAAGCGTTTTCGCACAATGAAGTGCATCCGGTGTCCGCGAGGCGAATGACCGGTTGTGAGATGGCGGACTCAGTCCGGGTCTTACCCATCTCTATATTTGGTTATTTAACCTCACTCTGATGACACTCAGAGTCCTTTTCTTGGTTAGAAGAGGTGCCTCCCCTCGGCTGTTTCTACAGCCGTTTAGGCGAGTCTTGGTCGTTTTCAAGGTAGAAGTTTCTTATAGATATCCACCTCACGGTGGGATCGGACGGTGACCCGGAAGCCAGTCCAGCGGTAAGCTAATACCACTGGTTTGGAATTGGCTGTCGCGCCAGGGCAGGGCGTACCGGCTAGGAAGCACATTAGGAAACTAATATGAATCCTACCCGATATCCATTTGATAAACTTCTATCCTTGAGACCGATCAGGTGGCACAAGATTTTGGAAAATCTTGCACTACTAGTATCAATCTATAAGAAGATTATACTAGTGGTAGCTGATGGTCTAACCAAGGAACTATGTATTGGAGCTTACCTCGTCGCCAAGCAGGTAATTTTGCTAAGGTCCCCTGTTTACCGCACTTTATTTAAAGCAGGCCTCGGTCTGTTTACAACAAGCGTATGCAGGTGTGAAACAGCCTCATAGCCTATTTATTACCAGTGTAGGTATCTCTTTTGAGGGCAGGATATCCGAAGAGAATTCCTGCATTTCACCGTAGAATGATGATGGTGAAAGACGATAAGGCTGATATGCTAGTACGCATTTATTTATCATATTTGAGTTTATGTAGGGGGCTATCCGCCTTGCAAAGAAGGTTGATATATATTGCGATTGCGTTCTATCATATCGCCAATATATATTCCTGACAGAGCATCTCGGAGAATATCTGATAGAATGCTGTCAGCGAAGGACTTACTTCTGAGGTACTGTCCTGGTATGCTAACCACTCCCTTGTGTCAAGGGTTTTTGTGGGAACCCACCTGGAAAGCCCTTCCTTCAGATCGATCCTCTTCGAAAAGAGGTGTAAGGGGAATATTTTTGAACCTTCACCATGAACTATTTTTGTTTATCACCTATAGCCAATATGCTAATTTTAACACAATGGCATATGGGGATATCTATGGGTTTGGATATCCATTATGGTCCAATTTCAATATAATATTAGGACTTTCGGGTTTCTTTGCTACCAAAATTTATCTGCTGTTGCAGCTCACAAACTCTCCCCCCTTACTTATATATAGGCAACTGCATGTGTCTTCTTAGGATTTTAAGATCACTAGAAAGGATATCGATGCTACTCGAAGGCAACAGGCAAAGTTATTCTCTCAAGGCATTTACTTTTCATGAGAATCACTTTCCCTTCGTGGTTGGTGGATCCAACCACTTTGTCGCCGGGTGGTCCGCTGTCCGGTCACTCGGAGTTCAAATTCGATCCATTAGGTTCTTCGATTTGAAAAGAAACTCACTCAAGAAAACATCTTTGATTACGATTAAAAGACAGTGGAACTGGACTACTATACAACAATGAAAAACAAAAAAAAGGAATTACAGAACCAAGTAACATTGCAAAGGCATAATGATTACCTATTACGACTGGGTTTAAAAAGATTGTCAAATTCCTTTTTTTTGGGTATTCATTAATTGAGAGAGAGTCAAGGACAGATTTTTTACCGCATTCCCGCAATTCATGCAGCCTTTCAGTTAAGACTGGAAGACTGTATTCAGTCAGTCGATCGCGGTGAAGGATTGCGTTACGCAGCAGAGACTCTCGGTACTCATCCCAAAAGGCCGATCTGTCAGGGTTAAGTTTGGCCATCTCAGAAAGAATTGTGTTTTTTAAAAAAACAAGGGCTTGAGCCTTTATACGGCTTGGCTTCGCTATCGCTCCTATGTAGTGGTCGGCCTTAAAAGTAGTATTCCTCCCATAAAAAAATGCCTATTATCTAGTGCTAGAAGCTTCGCCAGAAGCAAGCAAGACGAGGTCGCTCTGCTTCGTAGACAAGGCTCGTTCCGTACTTGACTTACGAGCTCGTGTAGTACTCGCCCCTATCTCTAAATAAAAAGGGGCTTATGCACTCCACTCGCTGTCTACTAAACGAGCGTTAGAGCGAGCGAGCGAAGCCTTCCATTTAGTGGCTTCCCCCCTTATCCCTCACCCTACTCTTTCATTTCCGCTTAAGCTTCCCCGGTTTGTGGGATTAATTGATTGGATACCCAAGAACCATAATCTTTCCTAGGAACAGCTTCTACGACGATAGATAGGGGTCAGGTTTGTTTGGCATCTATGCCCCCCTGCCCTCCAAACAGTATGGGAGCCTTTCAGCTCGTACTGCTCACACTCCTAGATCTTCACGGCACCTCCTCCACCATAGTGTGAGCTGGGAGCAGCTCCGAAAAGCGAGGCCTACAACCAAATTAGCTTTCAACAACGTCAACAACACCACGAAAAAAGTCAACTATGGTTGCCCCCTTTATTAATAGTCTGATCATAGGTGAAATCCAACCCCTTCGCCTCTCGGAAGCGAGAAAACGAGCAGCAAGCTGAAAAAGCCCTAAACCTTTCCTTTCTTCTAACCTAATAGAATAAGGGGCTCTAACAAGCTCTAATCAGTAGCAAGAGCAAGCTACCTTAGCACAAGCACTAAGTAAGCCCTAAAGGCCA
>Ga0157363_1001057_pt1 | contig 22379 bp, 24 predicted proteins | sample AttsexASBM1_FD_111477 | JGI IMG/M metagenome (GOLD analysis project Ga0157363, IMG submission 111477) | Fungus gardens microbial communities from leaf cutter ant in Ribeirão Preto, State of São Paulo, Brazil - Atta sexdens ASBM1 | ecosystem: Host-associated > Fungi > Mycelium > Unclassified ... | reverse complement strand
GTAGTCTACCTTATATACTACTACTCATGGTCTGTGCTCACTACTGTGCACCCTACCCTAAATGACCATGTGTATGACATGAGGCCAACATGTGTTGTCCATGTTGTATGACGTCACTTTATTTCAGAACCTTCTACTCCATTCTCCCAAGTTCCATGATCAATCTTGTGACTATGCCATCGATTTGTGACTGATGTGACAGCGTGACTGATAAACCCTAACCCAAGTTGTTCTAAAAATAGAAAATAGAAAATAAAAGAAAAATAAAAAAATAAAAATAAAGTAAGAAAGAAGATAAAATGAAGTCTACCGTCAACGATCTTGACACCAGACACTTTAGTATATAAAGTAGACAAATCCTGTACAGAGTTCTCTATTGAGTTCTCTTGTGTAACCCTATACAAGGTTCTTCTCATTGACCAGCACTAAGATCTCTAAGTTGTAACACTTACTCTAAATGACTATGTGTTATTCTTAAGGCCAACATATGTAAAACATGCTATATAATGTTATTGTTTTAGAACCTTTTATATCTTTCTATCATGACTATATGATTGTGTAACCATGACATCACGCTAAACCCTAACCTTAAATAAAAAAATAAAAATAGAAATAGAAATAAAATAATAAAAGAAAAATAATAAAAGAAAATAACAAAAGAAAAAATAAAATAGAGCTCATTGTTCACAACTCTAATAGATATAAGAACAATATTGTTGAAAATATAAGTGGATTGTAATACTCTTTCAACAGTGATAGGAACATTGGTTTCTTCAATAAGATATAAAATGCCCAAAATCTTGAGATACAACTTGGACTGTGATAGTCTAGACAACATGACATTATTCAAGTCAACTACTTCAATATTTTTAATATATTTTTCTATATTGTTAAGATCTAAAGTGAACATGACTTTTTTAGTAGTAATCATGAGTCCCTTACTATCAGATCAAATGAAGTCAGCCACAATGTCTAACTTGATGTCATTAAGTACCTTGTTAATGTTAGCAATGTGCTTGCTAAAAAGTACTATAAATTTTTCTGAGTTATTAAAACTCATCGGAACAAGAACTCGTTTTCTTAATAGGCCCTTGGCTATCATGTTGAGCCTTGGCTTATCCTTCTTAGGTCTATTCAATACTTTGTGAATCTCTTCAATCTTCTTTGCTGAGAAGTTTGGAAAGTCTTCCTTAATCTTTATAATATCCTTGATGTTACTCATAGACACTTAAGCATACAAACAACCTTTTTGAGAGTTAGCCTGAATATCAGTAGATTTGCCTTTGCCTTTATAATATTTGGATTTCTCCAAAAATTTCTTACTCAGTCTTAAAGGAATAGAAGGAGGAATTCTGGAGATGTCAGCTTTCTTACCAGGTTTAGCTGACTCTTTGTTTTTGCCCATACTATTCCTTGAGTCTTTTGGTTTGAATTGTGTTGAAACACATTGCCTGAAAGATTTGTTATCCTTATGGGCAGTTAGTTTATCCCATCCTGATTCATAAATAGATCAGATGAAGTTCCAGGTGTCATATGCCAAGTCCACCCATCCAAAAAATATATCTATATGTATATGGTGATACTGCCTTCTCAATATCTCTTATACAAGGCCATCTTCCATAATGGCCACCTTTCTTGCAACATGTCCATGTGGCAGTGATGCAACTATTCAGGTATCCCATCTTTTATGACAGAAATACTCCTATTCAACCTATTCAACTCAGTCTCCTATGGCAGAGTCATACTCCTGTTAGTATTTCACCACTGAAACCCCAAGCATCTCCTATATTAACTCCTTATATATAAGACTAGTAGTTATACTGTAATTTACTAGTCTGATAATCAACAAAGATAATTCTTATTGAACTCAATCTCTGGTATTCAACAGCAACACACCAATCAGTACTCACTTCCATCTTGGACTTCTTCCCTTCATCTGAAGTTGCAACCATATGGCAGACAGACAGTGCAGCACATAAGCTGAAGCCAAGGTCATCCTACAAGTTTGCTGCAGACTTTCACTCCCAGTGTGAACTACACCTGACAGTAGGCCACAAACCCAAACTCTGCAATCTAAGGGATATCCTCAGCTGTCTTGTCTTCTTTGCCTGATAAAAGCCACTATCTTGTAAAGGGAGCATCCTATATTCTTGGCATCTCCCTCTAAGTATTCATTTATTCCAAAGATGGAGATTGGGCAGAAACTACCATCCCACAGAAGAGAAGAAAACAAATACTAACACTAATTAAAATGTGTAGACACTAAAGTTATATAAATAGATGACACTTGAGCAACTTTGATTGCAGCATGAGTATGAATAAGCAGAATGTTTATTCAACAAGGTAATTGCTGTAAAAGGCAAGTTGCATATACAACAGACGACTTTTTTCTGGTATATTACAGGATAACACCTATTCTGGTGCAAAGGCTGTCTGTAGGGACAAGCTGGGACTGTTTTATAGAACTACAGTCTACGCTTTCTTGTTCTCTTCCTCTTTCTTGTGTTTATGGATGACGATATAATGATCGGCGCCTTCACCTGCGGGAACTGCTTCAATATTTCCAGGAATCAGTCCGCTTCTCTCGGGTATATACCTCTTGCGCTCTTCTCGTAAAAGATCGAGGTCATGGGAGAAAAGACCGTGTCCAGCTACTGGACCCCAATAGGAGCAACCAGCTAAAGAACCTATAATGCTGGAGTTCTATGGTCAGATGAGTTGTTCCAAAGAAATAGGAGAGGATCCGAGGCATACCAGGTTCCTACAAGAATAGACAGATAGAATCGATATTGCGAGTACCATTTGGGAGCTATAGCCGAAGCGCTTCAATATACTTATAGCCATTTAAACATTCTGAAATAACTCACTCCAACCACCTATGGTAGCTTTGGAGTCTGCGAGCCAAAGTCCAGTAAAGCCAGCCCACTGAGTTACGAGAGCCATTGTTGGTTGCATTCCAAGTGTGGCCCAAGCAAGCAACATGGGAGCTGTCCCTAGAGCAAGGCGGCTATATCCCTTTTGGCCCCCATAGGCAGCCATTTCCATACCCCAGTGTAAGGCACCTGAAAAATTGTTATGAAGTACACGATCTGCTCAGACATTGACAGAAATTGAACGCGAACATCCTTACCTAGAAAAGAGAGCATGACAGCTCCGTATGTCACCTGAAAGTTAAGAGCCTGATCGAGAACGGTCAATGCGACTCCAGGATCGATGCCGATTGTAGCACCATGAATGGCTAGCCTCGCTTCATGAGCCAGCCAAATAGTCGTGAGAGAAGATGCAACGTAAGGAATGCCACCTTTCCAGATAATCCTATCGTTTAGACTCTGAAAACTGGGCTGAAAGCCACTTACCCACTAATCCAAGCATCAGGACAGGGCGGGGAACTGCTTTCAGATTGCTGTATGTGATACCAAGCTATGCGACTAGTTAATGGAAAAATTGTCTATTTCGAGCTTTAAACACTCACAAAAGACTCAGTGCCCTTCCCATCAGAAACTGAATCCGTATTAACGTTTGCGCCAGAAATGATCTTGGCTACATCAGAAGCAGTACCGCCGAGCTCTTCCTTGACATTGATTGTTGCATGTTCCAATGTCTGGCTTCCTGGTCTGTTGGTGACAGAACTAGCAGCCAAACGCTTTTGAAGAAGCGATGTACCTGGGATCTGAGGCCAAACGATCGGCATAGGTCGTCTCAAGGCAGGGATACCTGCTCTAGCTATGATACGAGAGTTTCTGTAGACGCTAGTGCGCAACAAGGGACGAAAGATTGTGTTCATGGTTGGCTTAAGAAGAGTGTTGGAGCTAGTGAGTGAGTACACAGTCAAGACCATAAGTATAGTTCATGACGTCATATTATGAGCTCTATCAAAAATAAAAATACAATACAATAACTGTAGTGTAATGTACAATACTCGAATAAAAAGGAATTAACCCACTGAAGAAGATCGAAAAAGATTTTAGTAGGTACTTGATAGGATAGTGTTAAAATACTAAATTGTTAATGTAGATGACTGAAAGCCACGGTGACTTTGTTAGTTCTGGCTTGTCGGCTGCTTTTTCCTCAATGGAAGAAGGCGAACTTGTCTATTCTTTTTAACAACCATTCCATGTGGGCCGAAATAGCGCTGGGTCTGGAAGCTCCAGTGAAGAGACCTAGCTGCAGTGTGAGCATAACGTGCGGAGTTGTTCGACTATCCTGAACCCTACCCAACAATCCAGTCCTGGAGCCCCTGTATATAGGCCACGACAATTTTGTCGGTTTCGACTCCCCACGAAGGAACAAGTCCCTTGTGGAGTTCAAAGTTGTTAATTGTATCAGTGCAGAGCTGTCCGACGTAGTCAACGGCACTTTGGAGACTATGATTATGATGTTTCATCAAAATTACGATCATGTTGTGAGTATCCCCATGTGACTGTTCCACGTTATATGAGAAGAGGTCCTGAATTAATGGTGACATGAATCTTCAGGAAACCTATCAGGGTCGAGTTGGACACTTACATTAGACCAGGTCACCAGGTCGTTTGTATACTGGCCTAGGGCTTCGATGACGGGGTGTTCAGCAACATAGTCAGGTAGGTCAATGCCGACCGCGTATCTGCGAGAAGAGAGCAGAAATGAGTCAACATGTATGATCCTTGACTGAAGTATAAACTCACTCAATCAAGGCCCAGCAAGGCTTGCAACCTAAAGCGTCATCCATCAGTGAAACCTAGTAGATGATCTGATAGGCACGTACCCGATGTATCACGTCGAACATCAATGTAAGATTCGAGGGTTGGAATTTCACCTGAGTCGCGAGCTTTTGCTTGGATATTCACAGCCTCAAAGAAAAGTCCCATACTCTCCCTAAAGCGTGCCTGTGCGCCTGGACCACAGTCCTTGATGCATCGGGCCCAGAAGCTGAGGTTCAAATAAAATCGACGGTCAAAATGTACCGACGTAAGGTTCAAGAGAATATGACGTACTCTCTTGCGAGCTTGCCAGGAGTGGGCTCATCAGGAAATTCCTTCGTAGGCCTGTATTCCTCGGGGAACCAAAGCGCATTCATGACGACATTAGCGAGAGTGGCTTCCTCACGAGTCTTCATTCCGTCGCTGATATTGTCACTGGGATCGGCACGAATATAAGGGATTAGGGAGTTAGGAGCAGAAGTAAACAGGAAACATACAGATGGAACAGGTAGCCAAGGAAATCGGCTATAACACGGAGGTGTTCGGCTGTCGCAGAGGTGTAGGTGTAGGCAGTCAGTTCACCCGCCTGGAGACCATGCATGGCCCGACGGGCCTTTGGGCTAAGCTCAGGGCAGCATGTGTCGAGCCATTTGACATGTTCCTTCGCGATGTCGTCTCCGTGAGGGTTATATGCGAGTTTGTATCTGCAGTGAGAGACGAGATCGGGGAGGATGAAGGAAGCAGGTTGCCTGGAGTAATCGATGCGACCCATGTCCAAGTGGGAGGGAACAATTGGGCAATAGAGGACGGATAGGAGGATGGAGGATGAGAGTTCCCAAGAATTCCAGAGTCGGTTTTATAGGATTCTGGAAGTTCTGCTACCATCAAAGATCTACTGGACATGGACATCTGTATCCCTTGCCCACAGCGTCATCAATTCATAACAGGATACCGGTTGAACGGATACAACTTGCCTGGTCCTGCACTAAATCGATCGCAATCAAGTTTCATGTCAAATCTCGTCTGCATCTCATCATAGAAAGACGCCTACCGGTCAAGATCCTTCCCGCAAGGTGGACATATTTAGCAAATCTCGGTGGTATCATTGAATCGTGTAGTGAACCGCAGTCACACCTTGATTAATGAGATTGAACATTGAGATACGAATTGTTCGTACCCAGATTCACTTATGTTCACCAAGCGCTCGCACGTCGGCCTTTTGGACAAGTCTCCGTTTCCCTTGCAGCGCCGAGAAGTCCCCGTTCTCCTGCAGTTACAGAAATCAGTATACAAAGGTCACAATGAGTCAAATTTATCAAACAATAGGGTGTAAGAATTTATTTATGGTAAACTTGGATTGTCGTGATAAATGATGTGACAAATTGTCACGCAGGCAACCAAGTTTGCGGCATTGCGACGAGATGAAGCGAGATGGTGCCGAGATTCGCCGCCCGGCACCACCAGTGCACGAGTAGGTTAACCTTCGGGGTGGACGAGATTGTCAACCTGTGAACTGTCATTTCCAGACAATTATCAATTCTACCCTGAATCACTCAGGGCCGCCGTCAATTGTAAATGTTTCACACATAAGTTGAATCATTTTTCCGTTGATGTCTTCTTTCTGACTGCCGGAAACATTGGATCCCAATATTATGAGCATAAGCTACATTCAGAGACTGAGTGGAGAAAAGCATGATCGAAAGAGGACAAGCATTCGGACGGAGCATAGAGAGCTACTGGATGTCAACCTCGAAAGTAGTCCGAATTTGGGTAAGTGCATATGTGTGTTCTACACGGGTTTTTTCCGCCGTGGCACAAGTTCGATGGCCATCATGGGAGACTTTGCACCTTAATTTCTCATCGTAATGAGACTGAAGCGTTTAGTCTGGCCCGCACCGAGAATAAGACACTTTTATTCCTCTCCTGGACAATTATCATGATCCAGTCACCTGTCACACTTATTTTTATTTTGATACTACTACGTGTGCAGTATTGAAACAGTACTAAACTATTTAACACTGTTTCAATACTACATGTGTATTATTAAAATGTGATGTCTCAGTACTGCACATGTAGTATTGAAATATATAAGTCTTGCTTATAATTATTGGCTGACTGTGTAGAAGTATTTAGTCACAATCATCATCTATATCTATAAAAATTCTGTTGGTTAATTACTTGATGGGTTTTGCTTTCTTAACCTTGAACTATGACTTGAGCATTCATCTACTATGTTAACAAATATTTGTAGTATAGTCAGTAAATAAGACTATTTTCAACTGAGGCCAACACACTTTTGTGAAGTTAGAACTCTCTGATATGAATGTTTATCTCAACATTTTCAATACTGGACTCTTGTTTGATCTATCTTACTACATCTGTTATCATACGTCGTTTTAGTGACTACAAATGGCAGATGACTTCATACAAAAAATGCATTGGTCAAATCAGCACAATGCCGTTGAAAGATACCTTTTTGACATTCATCCAACATTAATGTGGCGCAACTTGTCGTGGACAGGACAAGTGTGTATGATATTCCGTTAGGCAAATTGGAGCTGTAACATAAAAGTTCTAGTCCGCTGGATTATTTAGCAACTCAAGTATTCAGCTGTCGTGTGAGGACCCGAAATGGGTGAAACAACAATAACCAGTCTCGGCACGCCATGTCAATACAGTATTTCTCTTCAAATGTGGATGATTTCTAGGAATGAATAAATTCAATTCAATCAAGCAGTCATTCTATTTGTTGACCGCTTTTGCAGACCAAATTTTTTTCATCAGTACGCTGGGATGACCGACAATATACTAAGACCTCAGTGCTGAACTACCCTATCCGAGCAGAAAGCTGATTTCATTCGGTGAGATATGAGCCAGAGAAACGACTAGAACAGCGTAGAAACAATGATGGCATGGATAAATAAGGCAAGCGACGGATTTTCGCTGTGTTCAGCCATGGCCCTTCCTTCGTCCCTTCCTTCTTCCACTGCAAACTGGCATTGGAAGAACAAGAACATCACGGATTGGAGTAGGAGATGGATGGATAATGAGCTAACTTCCATTTCCCTCACCGCCGAGAAGGGTATCGTGTCGATCTCCGCCGTGACAGAAATGGACGGAGATGTTGAGCTTGGCCAGAGAAAGTCCAAGTACGTACTTTTCGGGTGGTGTTTTCGTAACGAGCTTTGACTCCTCCGCTGCTTCAGACTTATCACAATTTTCGACACTCGTATCTCGTTGTCCTGGATTGGAAAGACAAGCAATGGAATCGAAGTCAATGGCTCTTTGACAATCCCAGAATTGTCGCATGAAATACTCTGTGATAAGCTGTCTGGATTTCAGGTCATCACGCCCAGCTTCTCTTATACTAGAGTGAAAACTAACTTTCATATTGTGGCAGTATCAATGGTCTCTCAACACACCACCATCGGCGGAAGTTAATGCACTTTTCGCCTTCGCTCAAATGAGCCTTCCCACCGCCCTTGAAGACAAACTTTCTACGTTCCCTCAGGCTATTATTGACACTCACGGCAGAGATCTCACTGTCAGTACTGAGCCGAGTCGGACTGGTACACCGACCCCTTCCATGTCCACCGATAAACCCGCAGCAGCGGTAGCGCGTTCTGCACTTTCTCAGCCCATTCGTAGTGGTGCAACAGCCAATGTGAATACCACCACAGTGACGGTTTCTGCTAACTTTCAAGCTTCCGCCGACGACCTGTTTAGTCTCCTTACCGATCAAAAAAAAATCCCTTCGTGGACCCGTGCCCCTGCTGTTTCCGTCGCACAACCAAATTCAGAATACTCTCTTTTCGGCGGCGGTGTTCAGGGAAAGTATACTTCCCTAGAACCTGCTAAGGAAATTGTGCAGACTTGGATGCTTAAGTCGCCAACCTGGCCAAATGGACACTACGCGACTTTGACTACTTCATTCGACCAGTCAACTGATTCAACAAAAGTTACATGGAATTTGAATGGCATACCTTTGGGATCTGAGGATGAGATTCAAAGAAACTTGAAGGGCTACTAGTAAGTAATCACGGTCTGCATTGCTGCGAGACGCGCTGACCGACTTCTGTCAGTATCCATGGGCTCAAGTCAATCGGGTATGTAGAATTCTTCGTTCCTGAATTATCCTACGTTCCTTCCAAGCATGTCTCGAGGTCACCTCCACGGTCGAGAAAGCCTTCTAATGAGGCATCTTCACCTTCGTATTATCTACCAGCTATCGTCATTGGCGCACTTGTCCTCACTGCGGCATTTTCGGTACCTTACCTTTCTTCGGCCCCTGCTTCTAAATAAGTTGTTGGTATTTCGGAATAGATTGCTGAGACATATTTCCGTTTTCGGCAGGTTGGGTTCCGAGCTCTAGTTCTCGTTTCAAGGTGCTCTCAAGTGATTGTCAATCATTGATTTGCGGACAGTGCTCGTGATCGTGGGCGTGATGGTTAATGTCTTGGTGGGAAGGAATGGGAATTAGGTTGGCATAGAAGAATAACAAAAGTGTGTAAATTGTCTAGAACTACATTATCTTGAAGCAAACAATGCAACATTGAGAAGGCCGCCCCTTTTGTCCAGGAGTTGTTTCATGACTTGAGCCTTGTAAAGGCTTCAAACACGAAAATTTGCAGTATGATAGTTAAAGGGTCTATTTATACCTATTTGCACCATCCAAATTTACGTACGCCGAAGTCGTACTAGCGTCAACAGTCCCCTCAAAACCAGCCTCTCCTTTCCCTTCTTCTACGTCCTTGCGCCCACTCCAACAGCGTTTGTAAATCACCGAATGGCTAATACCGAGGAGATTCGTGCTCAGTCTTATGTCGGTTTTGACTCTATCACTCAACAAATTGAGCATAAGCTCTTGAAGCGCGGTTTCCAATTCAATGTTATTGTTGTCGGTGAGTGAATCACTATAGCACTTTTCTCAAGGATGTGTCTCAGAGTCCGACGTGGTTGGACATGAGTGTATCATCTGGACTAAGGATTTTGGATGGTGGTGGTCGCGGTGGACCAATGAGTGCAGCAACCGTCCTTCATGTGGACTAGCACCCACTAGTGCACGTCATATAATTCTTCTGATAAATTCGTCTTTTATATACAGGTCAAACTGGGCTCGGCAAGTCGACGCTGATCAATACAATTTTCGCGTCCCACCTTATCGACTCGAAGGGGCGTCTCGTATCTGATGAACCTGTCAGGCAAACCACCGAGATTCAGGCCGTTTCTCATGGTGTGTTTACATTTTATTTTCTCTTTGGAGTTCCTTTTTCTCCGAAATTTCTGTTGTAATCAGGTTTATTGGTTGTCAGCGTACTCTACGTTGTCATGACCAGAGATATGATCGGTTTGTGAGCTGTTGTGACGTATAGCCTCCTTCTATGTCCTTATCTGTCTTCGCAAACTTGAGTCTATAATTCGATTGAACTTTTTTTTTTCGTCGGCCTCATGTGTTGATGTTAATTTTCTATCCCAGTCATTGTCGAGAATGGTGTCAGGCTGCGCTTGAACATCGTTGACACCCCTGGATACGGCGACCAGATCAATAACGAAGGATGGTGCATCACGTTTCAGCTTTTCATTTGAAGGAGACTAATGGCGGTCTCAGCTGGGATCCTATCATCAAATACATCAAGGATCAACACTCTGCTTATCTGCGCAAGGAGTTGACTGCTCAGCGTGAACGGTATATTCAGGATACCCGCATTCACTGCTGCCTGTACTTCATCAACCCCACTGGCCACAGTCTCCGCCCCGTTGATATTATCGTGATGAAGAAGCTCAGCGACGTTGTTAACGTCGTCCCTGTCATCGCAAAGAGTGACAGTCTGACTTTAGAAGAACGTGACCGTTTTAAGACCAAGGTGCGTTTCTTTTCACTCAGAGTTTGTTTTTGAACCCTGCTAATATCGTTTCGTATGTTCTAGATTCGCGAAGAGGTTGTGTTCAACAATATCCGTCTCTACCCCTTTGACACTGACGAGGCTGATGAAGAGGAGGTCCAATTCAATGAGTCCATTAGGGTAAGTACCATCTAGTGGTTCAGGATGACTGGACCCCTTATGTGAATACCAGGCTATCATTCCATTCGCCGTTGTTGGTTCAGAGAATAGTGTTGTGATTGACGGCAAGTCTGTCCGTGGCCGTAGGAACCGTTGGGGTGTTGTTAACGTTGAGGATCCTGACCACTGCGAGTTTGTGAGCCTCCGCAACTTCCTCACTCGCACCCACTTGCAAGACCTCATTGAAACGACTGCTCAAATCCACTACGAGGCCTTCCGGTCGAAGCAACTCCTGGCCCTTAAAGATGGTGTACAGCAACGTCCTCCTCAACAAGCTATGTGAGCAGTGTTCTCTGTGGTAGGGACAGTCGCCATAGAGAGGAGACAAAGGTTCCTAAATGGCGCACAGTCAAAATACGATACCCTTTCTTCTGTTTGGATCTGAGACTATGGAACCATCTTCTAGCTTGTGGCGACTTTCATTTAGCCGACTTTATTTTTTCTTGTTGGTCGAGTAATCATATCCTCCAATTGCCACTCGTTTTCTGACATTTGACGTCAGGCACCGAAGAGAAATAGGGACGGATCAAACTGTCTGAGTACTGTCTGAGTCTGAGTCTGAGTGTGGGGTGGGGTGGTGTGATGTGTCAGCATACCACAGCATACCACTTTCTCCACTTGTCCTCATCCATGGTCTGAGTCTTCCCCATGATCTCCTCTTCCCGCTCTAGTATCCTCGGTTGCTGGTACTCTAAGCTCGCTGTGTTCAAGGTCGAAGACCTCTTCTCCCGCAAGCGACTTCCCGGGCCCAAACGTACTGTCTTCATCAACGAGAATCTTCCAGACGACTACTACGATAAGCGGGGACGAGTGAACAAAGAACATATCTATGCCACGAACCAAGTCATTACCTCCAAGTATACCATCATCACCTTCCTTCCGAGGAATCTTCTTGAGCAGTTTAGACGTATTGCCAACATGTGAGTTTCAAACTACGCTATCATATCACTGATGACACATTTTCCCTCTAGCTTTTTCCTTGTGATTGCGATTCTACAATTTCTTCATGAGTTCTCCACGATATCCCCGGGGCTGGTGCTTCTGCCGCTACTGATTGTGTTAGCTATCACTGCGGTGAAGGATGGATATGAGGATGTAAAGCGGCACCATTCAGATCGACAGGTAAATCACACGATGGTGCGGTTGTTGGCCGGTGGAAGCTGGATTAATCCAAATGCAATGGCTCCGAAGAGCAAGACGTTTGTCCGGGGCATCATTCCAGGAACCCATGCGCTGCGAAGGATGAAGACTAATCCGGATGGAGAGGAGTTGAAGGGTGTCACGACAGTTCGGATTGAAGATTTTGTTGAGTATGATGATGAACCTCAGCATTTGTTCTCGAATTCCCAAGCTCGGCATCACCATATAATGAACCGACATCCTTTTGCCCGAGACGACGCCACGGCTCGACCTCATTGGAGAAAGACGTCTTGGGAGGACGTGGCTGTAGGTGATTTTGTCAAGGTTCTTGATCACGAGTCCATTCCCGCCGACATCCTCATATGCTCAACATCTGAAGACGAGAACGTTGCATATGTCGAGACGAAGAATCTAGACGGGGAGACCAACCTTAAGTCTCGACATGCGGTGGCGGCACTGACTCATATCCGAAGCGCAGCTGATTGTGCCACATCGCACAACTCGTTTCGGATCGAATGTGATAGGCCCGACACGGATATGTACAAGCTCAACGCGGCAGTTCGGGTGGACAAGGATGTTTTCCCCGTGAACATGCAGACCGTACTATTACGAGGCACAGTACTTAGGAACACTGGCTGGGTTATTGGAATCGTGCTCTACACCGGAGAGGATACTAGGATCGTAATGAATGCTGGTGGTACTCCCTCGAAGCGCAGCAAGGTGGAAAGGCAAATGAATCTCCAGGTGTATGTCACATCACATTTTGTGTCATTGATATGTTGACATGTCATGTTGACAGATTTCTGAACCTTGTTCTCCTCGGTATCATGGCTATCGTTTGTGGTATCGTTGACGCCGTACTAGAACATAGAGACCAACCGAGTGGTGCATTGTGGTTATATGCCGACGATCGTCAGGGAGATAATCCCTCAATCAACGGTCTGATCACTTTCGTCTTTGCTCTCATTACGTATGTTTCCCCTACCACTGATTCCATTGACCTAATGGTGCTCACTTTACATTACAGATTCCAGAACATCGTTCCCATTTCATTATACATTTCAATCGAATTCGTACGAACATGTCAGGCAGCATTCATCTATTTTGACTCTGAAATGTATTACGAAAAGACGAGGCAGCGAACGCTTGCAAGGAGCTGGAATTTATCAGATGACCTCGGGCAAATTGAGTACATCTTTTCGGATAAGACTGGTACATTGACTCAGGTTCGTTGATGACTACTTTGACTTCACTTATACAGATATGGGTACTTCTTCCAGAACTCCATGGTCTTCCGTAAATGTACGATTGGCGGCAAGGCCTACAATGGCAGCGATGATGAAGGCCACACGATCGAAGTAGAGAAGTTGCCACCTGTGATCGTCAACGGAGCTACTCAAATCATGAAAGAGGCCCAGGTATCGAGACAGAATTTGAGTTCGCTTGCACCTCCTGTCGAAGACATTTCCCTTTCCGAATTTCGCTCCTCTGGTTCTTCGACAGCCGTTAACCCATCCCCTCAGCATCCAGGTCTCCACGCTGTTTATCCTACAGGCCCTGACGGACCTGACATCATTAATCCTGTTGACAGCAGGACTGTGAAGATTTCTCAACAGTTCCGTGATCTAGAACTCGTATCAGACCTTCAACAGGCGGTTATCGCTGAACCCGAATTCGTAAATGCAGCCCATGCTCGAAACCTCAACGGCTTTTTCACTGTCCTTGCCCTCTGCCACACGGTTCTAACAAGTGTGGATCCTGAGACAGGCGTTATTGAATACAAAGCCCAATCACCTGACGAAGCGGCCCTGGTTCAAGCAGCAGCAGATATGGGTTTTGTCTTCCGGGGTCGTGACCGTGAACTCCTTTTACTTCAAACTCCTTTCTCAGTAGACGAAGAGGGGGAAGAGGTACTGGAGCGATATGAATTGTTGAACATACTCGAGTTTACGAGTGCAAGAAAGAGAATGAGTGTCATTCTAAGGAAGATGGATTCGGATGACGAGAGGATATTTTTATTGATCAAAGGAGCAGATGACGTGATTTTTGAAAGGCTACGGAAAGATGGTGGAGAAGAGGCTGAAAGTCTGAAGAAGACGACAGAGAAGCATTTGGATGAGTTCGCGGGACAAGGGTTGAGGACCTTGACTTTGGCCTATAAGGTCATAGAAGGTACGATCCGACAATTTATCTGCACTGATCAAATTTTTAACGGTATGATACGAGCAGAGGAGGAGTATGAAGCCTGGAATGAAAATTATAATGCGGCTTCAGCTGTTCTCGATGGACGCGACGAGAAAATCGAACAAGTGTCCTCGGAAATTGAGCAGAATCTTAGACTATTGGGCGCCACAGCCATCGAAGACAAGTTGCAAGAAGGTGTTCCGCAAACAATCGCCGATCTCAAAAGGGCAGGAATAAAGGTATGGGTGGCGACAGGAGATAAACTCGAAACTGCTACTGCCATTGGACACAGCGCCAATCTCATCTCTGGAGACTCTAATATCATTGTAATCAGGGGTGGAATAGATGACATAGCGAGGCCTGTATGGACTCAACTGGTTCATGCTGCACAAGAGTTCTTCCCCGAAAATAAGCTTGTGGATGAGCAAGGCAAGTTGGTTGATGAGGCTGAGTATGAGGTAAGGGTTCGCGTGCTCAATATTGGACTTCCGTCGCATATTGGACCTCCGTCGCCATATCGTGTACAACAACTGGGCGGTGATACGTACAATCTGAGGAGAATGGACACAGGTCTCTCTTCGGTTGTTGGTCATGGAAATGGAGATCGACCAGGCGGTTTTATTTTAGTTATTGACGGTGCTGCTCTCGACAGCGTATGTCTCCATGTCAATATGTCTCATTTGTTGATTCATCGAGCATTTTTGAATTAGGTTTTTGGCGATGAACAACATAAAACCCTCTTACTTCGTCTTGCCACCCTTTGTGAAAGTATTATCTGTTGCCGCACGTCCCCGCTCCAGAAAGCACTCATAGTGAAGCTCGTTAAAGATGGTCTGGGCGTTATGACTCTTGCCATTGGTGATGGTGCGAATGATGTCAGCATGATCCAGGCCGCTGATGTTGGTGTTGGTATAAGCGGGGAGGAAGGGTTGCAGGCTGTTAACTCGTCGGATTATGCCATTGCTCAAGTACGACTTGGCTTCGCGGATCTTTATGTGTAACTCACTTGTGCAGTTCCGGTTCCTAAAACGTCTGTTGTTCGTCCATGGCCAGTGGTCGTATGCCAGAAATGGCAATATGATCCTCAACTTCTTCTACAAGAATATCATGTGTATAGGTGTATTATGGTGGTTCCAGATTTACTGTGGCTGGAGTTCAAATTAGTAAGTATTTGTGCTCACTTGATGTATTATACACTCTTGACTTTCTTATCAGTGTATTTGAGTATACATATCTCCTATTCTGGAATTCATTCTGGACGCTTGCTCCTGTGATCGGCATTGGTCTTTTTGATCGTGTCACAGGTGATTAATTTGCTGACTACTCTCTTTCACTATGATTAACTTCATGTGTAGATGCCTCCGCCCTTATGGAATTACCTCAGTTGTATTCATACAGCCGCAATGGAACTTGGTTCGGCATGAAGTGGTTTATTACCTATATGGTTGACGGTATAATTCAGGCAAGTTCGTCGTTCATTTTGTGAACAAACCAAGTTGATTAGGTGGGCAGTCTGCCATAATATACTTTGTCATTCTGTACACATACGCCACGACCACTTCACGACCGGACGGCTTATCCGTTTCGTTGTACGAGTCCTCAACGGTACGTAGCATTCCAGGGACATCGATGTTCGTGTGACAATTTTCAACAGACAATGGCATTCGGTGCCGTCTTTGCTGCCAACTGCTTTAACGGTCTCAACACGAGCGCCTGGACTGTATGGGTATTCTTTTCCGTTTTCATTGGTGAGGTCCTCGTATGGGTTTACACCGTAAGTCGTTCTGCGAATCTGTGGTGTGGTCCAACATTGAAGAATCGTCAGGCCATTTATAATGTCATATCGCCAGGGTGGTTCGTTACATCAGTGTATGGTAATAATGATTTCCTCTTCAGATCCGCATACTATTGGCTCTCGCTCCCTCTCGTCGTCATCCTATCTCTTGCAGCCAGGTACCTTTCCAAAGCGTACAAGTTTGCCTACCACCCCAATGATATCGATATCATCCGATACATTAGGAAGAAGGATCCTCAATACGATTTCTCTCATGAGGCCGCAATGCACTCTTCATCTATTGCTTACCCATTTGGTCCTTCGTCTGTTCCTTCGCATACGAGAACGAACAGTGCCGCTTCTCTTCCCCGGCCCTCGGTAGATCTACACTTAGCAAGTAGGACAGATATGTCGACCGGAGCTCGGTCCATCCACCGTGGATTCGACTTCTCGACAGAGGAAAACGGTATTGCGATCCGTCGGTTACAGAGTAATCTATCGGAACGCCGTGTGAGTAGCCGGAGTGTGAATGTTCAGCTACCCGGACCGGCACCGAAGAGGAAGAATGTGTTATCTCTGGGTAAAAACTTCCTTCTTAAGAAGGCTTCACTCAAGAAAAAACGTTCCAAAGATGAGGACTAGGTAACTCATTTGGTGTATTAGGGTTATGGCCACTTTTTTCCTTAACTACTGGTTCGGGATTCTTTGTTATAATTTGTGGGGTTTACGTGCTTGGATTTTTCTTTCGGCTCCACCTACCCTGGGGTTTCTCTTTTGCTTTTGTTGCTTTTCCATCCACTTCCACTTGCAATATGCCTTTGATGTTTGTTGTGAAACGTTCTTTTCTGAAAATAATTAGTTAGATCACCGCTACTTATCTATTTCTTCATCTCTGCCGTGTATTGTATTGTTCCCGTCGTGTATTGTTCCCGCTCGATTTGTACCATCATCTCTCTCATTTTACAGTGACTCCCCCGCTGCCACATGAGCCTATTCACGAGACGAACGCCTTTACGACAGATATATCTCTCTTCTCTCATCTTAACGTTCCTGCCATGACTTCAAATTTTATAACACTGTGCATAGATGGTTCTACTTCATGTGTATGTAGCCTAATTAATTGATGTATCGTAACGAAAGATCGAAGGATCTTTCAAATGGGCTCAGCACATAAGTCCTTATGCAATGGGCAGTTGGTACCTGGATAAGGAAATTGGATGATTCAAAGGGAATGACGTGGGGCCTGGTGAATACCTCCTATCATTCACCAGTTGGCTGTGATGTCATAAACCCATTCTTCTACTATGGATCATATATTTGTTTTCAATACTAGTTACATAGCTTGTTGGGATGACAAACCGGTTGCGATTCCATCATTCGGATCACCCGCTTGGATCACCCACTTGGACCTTAGTTACAGGTATTGAATACACCTTAGTTCTCGTGCTACTTCGAGTGACTGAGCTATTACTGTTTTCTTACAGGTTATGGGCCCCAGCCATTGCTAAACCTTAAAAAAGAATCCTGTTGCGCTCACTCGAATATTTCTGGAATTTTTGCTATGGGCTATTACAGTGGATGATCTTCATCTGTACCAAAAATGGATGTGTCAGGAACGAATTGGGCAGTATTTCTACTGCGTTTCAAGACAGCTGTCCAAGGAAAGGGACTCTGGGGGGCCATTTCAATAGCAGTTGTCCCTACCCAAAGCAATCTCCTCTCGGGTCCTTACCCTCACCCACTATACCAGCAGCTGTCGGTCCTAAAGATGCTGGTGCCAGTCCCAAAACTCCTCCTCCTCCTATTTCTGCTATCACAGTCACCCCCAAAATGATTGAAACTTTGAAAGTCTTGCAAGGTCCCTACTAACGCAGCGGATTCTTGACTCAACCTTAATTGTGGTATCAGCCTATAGTACTGTCCAAGAAATGTGGAATGCCATTGTAAAGGATTACACTTACAAAGGAGCATTCTTACAGGCACATTTGCAGCGTAAATTTATGGCTAGTCGTTGTCAAGATAAGGGAGATGTCCAACTCTTCCTTGGAGAACTTTGTTTGAAGTGAGCTGAGCTACTTGCTATTGGAGTCACTATTAATGACAATGATTTTTGAAGCACCATCTTGTCCTCCTTACCATGTTGGATTTCAAAATTTGCTTCTGCTCAGCTATCAGCTACTTGTCTTCACTTCTCTCTAAACCATACTATTGATCCTGACATCCTGATCATTATGGCCACTGATGAATGGGAGTGATTACATACCAATAGAACCAAGTCCTCTTCAAGGACTAAGGCAGATGATGCCATAGGTGTTGATGGAGGAGGGCCTGGAAGAAAAAGGCCCTTCAAGAGGAAGAGGAAATGCTATGAGTGTGAAAGCACTAATCATTGGCAAAAGGAATGCCTGAAGTGAAAAAATTGTGGGCAGAATAAGACTGGCAAGAGTACTAGTGGCCAAGATGGCAAGAAATCTGGTATAGGAACATCAGAAAATATAGTAGAGGAAAGCAATAATGCTTCTTTTGCTGTTACTGATGAAGATGTGCTCAATAATGAAAGCAATGTTGATGATGATGCTGACTAGATGTCAACATCTGTGGTAATGCAGGTTGGTAAGCTTGAAGGAGAGTGGGATTTGGAGGCTAAGGAAGAGCAATTAAGGAAGAGCAATCACCTATTGATGTTTGTGACATCAGCAAAGACAAAATCACTGTTGGCCAGATACAAGGATCATTTACCTCCACATGAGTCAAATTTTTGACTCAGGCACCTGTTGTCATATTTCCCCTTATTGTGATGCCTTCTCAAACATCTCAGATATCTCCCCATGGTCTCTATGTGCTGCAAACAAGCAGAGTTTCAGCGCTGTTAGCAAAGGTGACATGGTGATTGATGTACCAAATGGCTCAAGCATATTGCAGTTGAAGTTAACTGAAGTGTTATACTTACCAAAGGCTGGCTATATTCTAGTCTCTGTTGGCCACCTTAATAAGGCTAGCTTCACCACCACATTTGCAAATAGAAAGTGTGTTATTCATGATCCAGGTAGCACTTAAGTTGCAGAAATACCTTGCAATAGTACTGGTTTGTACAAACTGATAAAGAAAACAGACAATGAAGGACATATAAATAGTGTTGTTGAATCACTCACCTTGAATCAAATCTTAGTCACATTACACCTACTGCAGCTCTTAAGCTTTTTCATGATAGAATAGTCACTGGCCTTCAGTTGGAGTCTGAAGGCAATACTGACTATTTTTGTGAATCTTGTGTTGTTGGTAAATCTACTTGGATACCAATTATGAAACAGAAGCAGGGAGAAAGGTTAACAAAGATGGACAAGAAGATACATAGTAATGTTTGGAAATCTACAAAGATAGAGATGAAGAGAGGTCAGAAATATTATATGACATTCACAAATGATTATTCAAGGTAAACACATGTTGATTTCATCCAAAGCAGGTATTCCAGTAGCTTACAAGCAATCCAAAGTATGGTGCAAAACATAATTTAGCAAATTAATCAAGAATTTTTATTTTTATTGAGGTAGCAAGTATACTAGTGGGGATTTTTCAAAGCTATTTTTGCTTGCAAGAGACACAAATCAAGCTTATTGTATATAATACACCTCAGCACAATGGGATTGCTGAATGACAAAACTGCACAATAATGGATTATGCTTATACTATGAATTATCTTCTTTGATTGTCTAAGTTTCTGTAGGCAGATATAGTTAGCCATGTTGTTTGGTTGATGAACCAAACAAGTATCAAAGCAGTTAATAAAAAGACCTCTTTTAAGATAGTCTGGGAATGAAAGCCAAACTTGAGTAAACTATATAAATAGAGTGAAGAGTATTGGATTTATGGCTCAAAAACTAATAAGCTTGAGAATTGAGCTTGAAAGGGATATTATTTGGGCTATGATAATAAGAGTAATAGGATAAGAGTTTTGAATTCTATTACTGGTACTGTGAGAATGGAACAAGATGTCAGATTTGCTAAGTTTTCAAATTTCAAAGAAGAGGAAAAGTCAACAAATGAAATTTGACATAAAAGCTTACCTACCAGTTCCCTAGCTAAACTACTAAAAAATCCCCACTCTTCCCACTCCAATACTATCACCACTCATTAAAACTGTATTCAATAATTCCCTTGCAAGTGATTCAACTATTGAAGCTATCTACAAGTCTATTTATGAGGAAACCCAGTCTATTGCAAATAAGTGTTCATACTATTCACAAAATCCAAGCTGAAAAGCCTATAATATTCTTGAAGACTATACTGTTATAGCTATTGAAGAAGAAGACTGGAAGAAGATTTGGTATTTCTCCATTGAGATGGATGGAGCAGAGATCTTAGAGCCAAAGACTTTGCAAGAAGCAATAAAACGAGCTAATTGGGTGATGTGAAAAATAGGTATGGTTGAAGAGTACAAGACATTAATAGATGCTGTTACATAGAAACTTGTAAATTGTTCACCTGGTACCAATATTGTTGGTTTATGATAGGTGTTCAAAGCCAAAAAACATGCTATAGGCATCATTATTTACTTTAAAGCCTAGCTGGTTGCTCAAGGTTTTTCCCAAGTTCTTAGAGTTGACTATTTTAATATATATATACCTATAGCAAAATTGACATCCATTTAGATGATTCTAGCACTTGTAGTAGCCTTGAACATACCTAAATAAAAAGCTATCTGATGATGAGGTTATCTATATGAAATAACTACCTGGTTTTGAGAATTCAAAATTTCTCTATTATGTGTGTCATCTTTGAAAGACATTATATGGCCTGAAGCAGTCTAATAGGTATTGGTATTAACATCTATCTGAAATTTTAATTGATCTCCTTAGTTTCTCATATGCTGAGTTAGATACATGTGTATTCTTTCTCTCTTGACTACCTGATCTTGCTATCATTACTGTATATGTTGGTGATTGCACAGTTGCAGCCACAAATGTCTCTCTCATTACTTGGATCAAAGCCAGAGTTTAAGAGTATGTTGAAGTAAGTGACTTGGGAGAAATATACTAGCTTTTAGGAATTCAAGTAAAAAGACTTCAAAATGAAGATAAGTTACTACTGTCTCAATAATCATATATTAATATATCACCACAATGTTATGGCCTTGAAAATTCAAAGCCAACTAGTTCTCCTATGAATTTCTCTATCCATTTCACCTCTGATCAGGCACCTAAGTCAAAGAGGAGTGTTGGGATGACAAACTGGTTGCAATTGTTGGATCTAACACTCAGATCACCCACTTAGACCATCTACTTGAACCTTAGTTACCATTTTGTTTCATATATATATTTAGTGCTGTAATGCTTGTATATCTCAGTTCTCATGTTATTTTGAATGACTGAGATATGGACAATCTTTCTAGATAACATGATATCTATTACTGTTTTCTTACATAACTCACTTTTAAATAAGATTTTTGGAGATGATAGCTACTCTAAATATGTTATGGTCTATTCCAATCTGGCTGTTGAAGAGGTGTAACTACTGAGAGGGTATTGTAGACAAGTCCAGTTTCTAATCTTACTTTCTTATTGATCATTTTATTTCTCATCTTTTTGGCATGTACTTACAACTCATGTGCACTTGCTAACTAAATACCATACCATGCTGACAATTATCATAACAAAACTATATATTAAATAGGGTGTTATGAACTTAAGTCTTTAGAGTTAGACAAAAGGACAAACTCTTGTATTAGAATAAACACAAGAGAACTCAATAGAGAGCTCTTTACAAAGTATTCTACCTTATATACTTATCCACATGGTCTATGCTAGCTACTGTGCATCCTACCCTAAAGTACTATGTGTAAGATATGAGGTCAACATATGGTTTACATGTTGTATGACATCACTTCTTCTAGAACTCTCTATATTCTTCCATGCATCATGTGACCTAACCTCAAGTTCTAAAAATAGAAAAATGAAAATAAATCAAAAAGGAAATGAAAATAGGAATAAGAAAATAAGAAAAGCTAAGTCCACTTTCTGCAATCTTGACATAGGGTGCAGATGATGAATAAGAAATCCTAATAGCTATAGAAATTAATCAGACAACTCAGGAGTTACCCAGTGAGCTACAGACAACTGTAAATGACTAAAAGTCATAAAACACATTTACAGATATAGTAGTATATTGTCATATCCCAAACTTTGAAATATGTCTAAGACATGTTTGACTTCAATACAATATCAAATCTCCATGGTTATTTGGCCTTATTTGTGCCCAAAACTCTGTTTGTGGTTCAATACTTTATAATGGACTTAATTCCATCAAAATTCCATGGTTATTTCACTTTATTTGAGTCAAAATCCATGGTCATATTTGTTATAAACTTAGGTCTTTAGAGTTAGACAAAAGAACAACTCTTGTATTAGAGAAACACAAGAGAACTCAGTAAGGAACTCTTTACAAAATAGTCTACCTTATATACTTCTTCAGATGGTCTGTGCTAACTACTGTGCACCCTATCCTAAATAACCATATGTAAAGCATGAGGCCAACATGTGGAGT
>Ga0157363_1001056_pt1 | contig 22381 bp, 20 predicted proteins | sample AttsexASBM1_FD_111477 | JGI IMG/M metagenome (GOLD analysis project Ga0157363, IMG submission 111477) | Fungus gardens microbial communities from leaf cutter ant in Ribeirão Preto, State of São Paulo, Brazil - Atta sexdens ASBM1 | ecosystem: Host-associated > Fungi > Mycelium > Unclassified ... | reverse complement strand
TGCATATCTGCGAGAGTGGCATAGCCGGTGTGATTAAGTACCACATCAAACACCACCCGTATCCCCCGCTGATGAGCAGCATCAACCAGAGCCTTCAGATCGGCCCCTGTTCCCATATTGGCATCCAGTCGGGTCCAGTCCAGTGTATAATAGCCATGATAGGCATAATGCGGAAAATCCCCTTTGGTCCCTCCCCCTATCCAGCCATGAATTTGTTCCAGCGGTGAACTTATCCAGAGTGCATTCACCCCCAGCTGTTTCAGATAATCGAGTTTGCTGGTGAGCCCCTGTAAATCTCCGCCATGAAAGGTAGCGATTTCCTGCATGTTGTCATTCTGACGTCCATAACTGTGATCGTTCGCCGGATTGCCATTGACGTACCGATCCGTCAGGACAAAATACACCGTCGCATTATGCCAGTTAAAGGCGGCAGATCCCGGTGTTTCTGCGGCCTCAAGCAGCAGCAAACCATCGCTGCCCGGAGCCGGCTGTAACGTGATATGCCCCTGATGTACCACACTGACCACGCCGCTATAAAATTCACGAACCCGACTACCTTCAGCAAAAGTGCTGCTGACATCAACACTCAGTGGCTTACCATCCCAGACCGGGCAACGCGCAACCGTTACGGCCGACGTTGCTGAAGCTATCGGTTGTACCGTCATTTTCATTGTCGGCGTACCGCTGCGGGTATCCAGTTGCAGCTGATAATCACCCTCACGATATAAATGCCATGAAGGAGCTACGCCATTACAGGTTCGTAAAGAAAGGCTCTGATTCAGTCTGACCGAAGTCTCAGGCTGCCAGCACTGATCATCCAGTTTCAGGGTTAACGGCCGGACACCTTTTGACAAGTGGGCTGAAGATTCATAAACGCCAGGTAAGGTCTGCCGGAAAGCAGGAAAGTCCGCAGCACTCCAGTCAGCCAGCACCGGAACAGGCAATATCAGCAGCGATAACAGCAACGGTTTCATAGAGGGCTCCGCCAGGGAGGGATGACGCAGTGTGGCACAGGTGCCACTCTGCGCCATCCTCCCGGCAGAGTTTTCCACAGGGGGAGCCGGCAGGATGAGTGTCGAAGATCACAAATCACAGGGCTGCAGGGCCCCTCCCGGGTGGAAGGTCAGCCCTTTTGCTGGCGCAGGCGCGTCAGGCAGTGACGCAAAGTTTCATCCATTGGCGCTTCCAGGCGCAAAGTTTCACCGGTCGAAGGATGAGTAAACGTCAGGGCCGCAGCATGCAGGAACAGACGATTAAGCCCGGTATCAGACAGTTGCTGATCAAAGGCCCGGTCTCCATAGCGATCATCAAAGGCAATCGGGTGGTCGGCATGTAACGTATGTACCCTAATCTGATGGGTTCGGCCGGTGATCGGGCTGGCTTTGACCAGGCTGGCGAACTGATAACGTTCTTCCACTTTGAAACGGGTTTCGGAAGGCTTACCTTCGGAACTTACCCGCACCACCCGCTCTCCACTTTGCAGAATATTTTTCAGCAAAGGTGCCTTAACCGATTTCACATGGGATGGCCACTGACCTTTGACCAGCGCCAGATAATCTTTTTGCATCCCTTTATCACGCAATTGCTCATGCAGCGAACGCAGTGCTGAACGCTTCTTCGCCACCAACAGCACGCCAGAGGTATCCCTGTCCAGCCGGTGAACCAGCTCCAGGAAACGTGCCTCGGGACGCAATGCCCGTAAGCCTTCTATCACCCCAAAGCTCAGACCGCTGCCACCGTGCACCGCCGTTCCGGAAGGTTTGTTCAGCACCAGAATGGAATCATCTTCATAAATAACAGCACGTTCCAGTTCTGCCACTTTATCCAGCTTCGGCGAGACCTCAGGCACCTCTTTTTCAGAGACACGGACCGGCGGCACCCGAATTTCATCACCGTCCAGCAACTTATATTCGGGTTTAATGCGTTTTTTATTAACCCGTACTTCACCCTTACGCAAAATACGGTAGATCATACTCTTGGGTACCCCTTTCAGAAAGGTACGCAAAAAGTTATCAATTCTTTGTCCGGCGTGTTCCGCCGTGATGGCGACAAATTGTACGCCCGGGTTCTCATTTTTCATGGCTGAGATTGTAATAGAGACAGGCTGCCGGGTGCTACTTATTTGTAGAAACTGACAACGTCGCAGGCAGTCATGACGGCAAAGCGCAGGCTTTTTAAGCAATATCCTGACATTGCCGTCCGGAAGATCAAATAAATAACAAATAAAGTGATCTCTACAGTGAAAGTCACCTTGCTATATTCGTATCAGCAATGGAATAATGCTCAGGTATCTTTGCCGGGAAAGCCCGGAAAAAAAGATCATGTAAGAAGAATTTTTGCCGGATTGAACAGACACGCAGCAATGGCATAAGACGTAATGTTTAATCAGGCACTTAGCGGGCTGCGGGTTGTAGCCTGGACGTAGTGGGGTGTACGTATCACTGCCTTTATAGTGGGTTTCTCCTCATCTGGTCGCGGTTTCTGCCTGAAACCTCACCTCCGACATTTTTTGCGCTCCTTTAGCGATCGACAGCCGTGAGGCTGACGTGATTGCAATAAGCCACGGAGCCATCGGTTAATCGTCGTCCAGGGCAATGATGCCCGCAGCTGAGTCACTTATGAGAAAATGACGAGTACCTCAAAATGAAAAGAATGTTAATCAACGCAACTCAACAGGAAGAGTTGCGTGTCGCCCTTGTAGATGGACAACGTCTGTATGACCTGGATATTGAAAGTCCCGGCCATGAACAGAAAAAGGCAAATATTTATAAAGGCAAAATCACCCGTATTGAACCCAGTCTTGAAGCAGCATTTGTGGATTACGGTGCTGAACGTCACGGTTTCCTCCCTCTGAAAGAAATCTCCCGCGAGTACTTCCCTGCTAATTATTCCATGCACGGCCGTCCGAATATCAAGGATGTGTTGCGTGAAGGTCAGGAAGTTATCGTTCAGATAGACAAAGAAGAGCGCGGAAACAAAGGCGCAGCCCTCACCACTTTTATCAGTCTGGCCGGTAGTTATCTGGTGCTGATGCCCAATAACCCACGGGCAGGAGGAATTTCCCGTCGTATCGAGGGTGATGACCGCACTGAACTGAAAGAAGCGCTTTCTTCTCTGCAATTACCGGAAGGCATGGGACTGATTGTCCGGACTGCCGGGGTAGGTAAATCGGCCGAGGCATTGCAGTGGGACCTTAGCTTTCGTCTGAAACACTGGGAAGCTATTCAGAAAGCGGCAGAAAACCGCCCTGCTCCGTTCCTGATCCATCAGGAAAGTAATGTCATCGTCCGCGCCTTCCGCGATTATCTGCGTCAGGACATCGGTGAAATTCTGATTGATAACCCGAAAGTTCTGGAACTGGCACGTCAGCATATTGCAGCCCTCGGCCGTCCTGACTTCAGCAGCAAAATCAAACTCTATACCGGTGAGATCCCGCTGTTCAGCCATTATCAGATTGAATCGCAGATTGAGTCTGCGTTCCAGCGAGAAGTCCGTCTGCCTTCCGGTGGGTCGATTGTTATCGACAGTACCGAAGCGCTGACTGCCATTGATATTAACTCCGCCCGTGCCACCCGCGGAGGCGATATCGAGGAAACCGCCTTTAATACCAACCTGGAAGCGGCCGATGAAATTGCCCGTCAGTTACGCCTGCGTGACCTGGGTGGACTGATCGTTATCGACTTTATCGATATGACCCCGGTACGTCACCAGCGCGCCGTGGAAAACCGGCTGCGTGAAGCAGTGCGTCAGGATCGGGCCCGTATTCAGATCAGTCATATTTCACGCTTCGGCTTACTTGAAATGTCCCGTCAGCGTCTGAGCCCGTCACTGGGTGAGTCCAGTCATCACGTCTGCCCGCGTTGTAGTGGTACCGGGACTATCCGTGATAACGAATCGCTGTCACTGTCAATTTTGCGTCTGATTGAAGAAGAAGCGTTAAAAGAGAATACCAAAGAAGTTCATGCCATTGTGCCGGTACAGATTGCCTCTTACCTGCTCAATGAAAAGCGTGAAGCCGTTAATGCTATCGAAACCCGTCAGGGGGGTGTGCGGGCGATTATCGTTCCTGATGATCGGATGGAAACTCCACACTATTCGGTATTGCGTGTGCGCAAGGGTGAAGAGACCAAGACCCTCAGCTATCACCTGCCGAAACTGCATGAAATCGAAATTGCTGCCATTTCTGATGAAGAGCCTGCTGAACGCCGTCGCCCGGAACAACCGGCACTGGCAGCCTTTGCGATGACCGAAGCACCTCCGGTGATTACTGAAGCCCCGGCAGTCGCACCTGTGGTTACAGAAAAAGCCCCTGCAACCAAAGGCAACTGTATCTTTAGTCGTCTGCTGAAAGGCCTGAAAAATCTGTTTAGCGGCGCAGAAAAAGAAGCCGTCAGCGAAGCGCCTGCTAAAGTAGCAACCCCTGCCCGCAGCAGCGAAACGTCTTCTACGGCCAACCGTAATGATCGTCGGCGTAATAACCGGAATAACCGCAACGAGCGTAATGACCGGACTGACCGTAACAGCGAGCAGAAAACAGAACGCAACGAACGCTCAGAGCGTAACGACCGTAATGAACGCAACGATCGTAATGAACGTAATGAACGTAATGAACGTTCAGGACAGACTCGTTCTAACGATAATGCGAACAGCCAGGATAACCGCCGGAATAATAACCGCCGGAATAATGCTGCCACAGAGAATCGTGACGAGTCACAGCCAGCTCGTCAGAATACGCCACTGACCGACGAAGCCCGTCAGCAACGCGAGCAACAACGCCGTGAGCAGCGTGCAGAACGCCAGCGTCGTCGCCAGGAAGAGCGTCGTCAACAGCAGGAGGCCACAGCCGCAGAACAACCGGCGGTCGTTGCAGAGGTTCAGCCAAACGAGGCAGTTGCGGAAGAGCCGGTGCAGACCAGCGTTCGCCGTAAGCAGCGTACTCTGACACAGAAAATTCGTTATGGTGTCGAAGAAACTCAGGACAATGCCCACACTACTGAGGTCGCCGCCCCGGTCGAAACGGTAACGGTCAGCGATGAGGCTGTTAGTGCTGAAAACACCCGTGATGATGGCCAGGAAAATCGTGAGAATAACGGTAATATTCCTCGTCGCTCACGTCGGTCACCACGCCATCTGCGTGTCAGCGGCCAACGTCGTCGTCGTTACCGTGATGAGCGTTATCCGCAACAGTCTGCAATGCCGCTGGAAACCGCAGTTGCTTCTCCGGAATTAGCATCAGGTAAAGTATGGATCAGTTATTCAGCCCCGGTTCAGCAGGATGAATATGTTCAGCCGGAGGAAGTACAGGAGCAACCGCTGAACGAAACTACTGTTGAGCCGGTGGTCGCTGCTGCTGCGGCAACCACTGAAGTCTCTGCACCACAACCGGAGAGCGAACCTGCAGTAGCTGAAGCGCCTGTGGATGAAAAACCAGGTGCCACTGAACCTGCCGCCATTCCGACTGAAACCCCTGCGGCTCAGGAAGAGATGACTCCTGTGGAAACCGCACCTGAGGCCCCGGTAGCTCCTGTCGCGCCGGTCGTTGACCCGACAACAACGTCTGAGAATGAAACTTCTGAACCGGCAACGACAGAGGTTACTGAAGCAGAAAAAGCCAGCCAGCCATTGGCGGCTGACCGGACTGAGGTTGTCGCGGCTCCGAAAACCACAGAAGCGGCGACTCCGGCAGAATCTGTCCCGGAAGACGTGATTAGCTCACCGCAAGTAGCTGAAACGAAAGAGACAGAAGCACAACCGGAGACAACAACCGCTGTGACTGAAGGTGTTAGCCCTGCCGTTACCGAAGTTCCGGCCCCGGTCAGTGCTGAGCCACAGGCTCCGGCTCCGGCTCCGGCTCCGGCTCCGGCTCCGGCTCCACAGGAAGCTAAGCCGCTCCCGGCTGCCAAAGCAACAGCAATACCGGCGACTAATGCTCGTTTCCACGCAACGGCTCCAATGACCCGGGCTCCGGCCCCTGAATGGGTTGCTGAGCCAGCACGTCACAGTGACTGGGTCCGTCCGGTGTATCATTTTGCAGGGAAAGGTGCTGCCGGTGGACACACCGCCAGCCATCATGCGACAGCTCCTGTCACCAAGGCTTCAGGGAACTCAGTGCAGTAATACTCCCGGGGGGGATTCACACCCGTTCATAAAAAAACCTGACTCTTACCGGTCAGGTTTTTTTTATGGCTTACAATTAGCTGTTAAGCTGAAACAACGATAACTTAGACAGGGTACTGAATGTTTTATAGCACGCCTGCAGAGCCGTTTCCTGCATAGTGTAATCGGAGATCGACTGAGTAATATCAGCATCGGTCAGTTGGCTCATCTGAGCACTGAGAATGACACTCCGATCCTGCCCCTGACTGTCCAGCTTATCCAGCTCCGACAGTCCGGTACCAATTTCTGAACGCACACTCAGAACATTATTTAACGCATTATGTAAGCCACGATTCACTTTATCCATGCTTTCACCAAACTGCTTAATCGTATCGTCAGAAGCGCCTGACTGTGGCACGCTCAGCGCCTGAATAGCAGCATCGAGCATATTAAATACGCTGGTTTCACTGGCGGAACCATCGGGCTCCGGCTTGGCATTACTTGTCAGAGACATAAATACCTGAGAACCAGGATGTCCGATAGTCATCGTTCGCTGGCTGCTGACTTTCTGGCTGATAGCGTCTTCCCCACCCTGATAAACCACTTTTCCTCCATCGTTAACAAATGGCGGCTGCTGGGTCTTATACCCGGCAAAAATATAACGACCATTGCTATCCTGAGTATTAGCCAGATTCACCAACTGATTGCGAATTCCTGTCAACTGCGTAGCAATTGAGGCCCGGTCATCGTCATTCAATGTCCCGGTTGCACCGTAGATCACCTGAGTCAGCGCTGTCTGAATACAATCACTGACACTGCTTAATGCATTCTCTTCATTAGACAAGGACTGACTGGCGAAGGACTGCGCCAGTGCAAACTGGGCATCTTTGTTTTGTGTCTGAGAAACGTTAACCGCCTGAGACGCTGAAATAGGATCATCGGAGGGTTTGGTGACCCTTTTTCCTGTGGAAATCCGCATCCCGCTCTCCAGCCAGCGGTTTTGCGCGTTGCTCATCCCCTGCATCTGCCGTGCAAAAATAAAACTGTTACTGAGCCGCATACTCGGCCTCCCCTAAGTTAGCGCTGCATCAGCCGGTTATGCCGATCAATGAATTGAATAATGTATCTGCGGTTTGCAGGACTTTGGTATTGGCGATGTAATATTGCTGGTATTGCATCAGCATGGAGTACTCTTCATCCAGATTGACGCCGGAAACCGACTGCTGACGCTGAGTCAGTTGGTCAACCACCATTTGCTGTGTATCACAACTGCTTTGCAAGCTGCTGGTTTTATTCCCGACATAGCTGACCATTGAGCCGTAGGCCTGGGTCAGCGTGGCCTTACCGCCAACCATTTTTTCGTCCTGCAACTCCAGCATTTTTTTCACATTATTGTTATCACTGGCCGCCCCTGGTTCCCCTGCCGCAGCAATCTGAGAACCACTGGTCAGTGCCACGGTGAAATCCCGGCCAGCCTCACTGAGAGGTTTCACCAGAAAGCTGTCTTTTTCGGCCGGAGAACCCTTAACGGTTAAATCCAGTCCGTCAAATGACAAATGGGTTTGTCCCTGTTCATTGCTTATTTTTGGGGTGAGCGTTTGATTATCGGAAAGTCGGGTCACCGTCCACTGGCCGCCCTGATAAGCGACACGATAATCTGAAGCCTGCAGGGCACTGGTATCTGAATACACCGCACTGACAGAGGTCTCAGAACTGTTTTTACTGTTACCGAAAATCACCGGTGAGCCAACGGTAAAGAAATCACTCCCTTCATTCCCCTCACTGTCATAACCCTGGTGCTGGATCTGATTCATCCGGGTGGCAAAGGTCACCGCCATTTGTCCCAACTGACTCTGTACCTTATCCAGATCTTCGCTGCGGAATTTTAGCAACCCGCTCAAAGAACCCCCGCGAAATAATTTATCCGGAAGTTCAGTATCTCCCGCCGTTTTATCGGTATAGCCAGGCACCAGTCGGGTTGGGTCTGCCGCCGATGGCATGGCTTTCATCTGCGTGGTCTGATCTCCATTGACCAACGTCAGACCATTTGGCAACGACACCACCATATTGCCGTCCTGCATGGAAACATTCACTGCAGTCAGGCTGTTAAGTTCACTCACCAGTTGATCCCGCTGGTCCAGCAAATTATTCGGGGCTTCACCATGACCGGACAGTCTGGCTATCTGTTTATTGAGTGAAGCAATTTGCCGGGTATAATTATTGACAGCACTAATCGTATCGCTGATTTGATCATTGGTATTGGTTTGCAGATTATCCAGGTATTGCTGCATGGTACGCAGCTGCCCGGCCAGTGACTGAGCATCACTGAACATCGCCTGGCGTGCCGACGGGTCTTCTGCATTATCAATAACGTTCTGGATATTTTTAAAAAATGACTGAAAAGCATTAGACAGATCATTGCCGTTCATGGTCATCAGATTATCGATACCCGACAATTGGGTATACTGGCTACCCGCAGCACTGTTCAGCGTGCTGGCAGCCCGTAACTGACGGTTAATCAGTTCATCATATTGTCTTTGCACACCATCCACTTTTACTCCATTGCCATACCAGGCATTACCATTGAATGTACTGTTCGCCTGTGCCAGTAGCACCAACTGCCGGTTGTATCCGGCAACGGTATAATTACTAATGTTGGCACTGGTGATATTGAGTGCTGACTGAGCGGCACTCAGCCCGCTCATTGCTGAATTAATCAGAGCTGACATGGTTGTCTCCGGAAATTGATGTTGCGACAAGCCGTCGCTGGCCTGAAACCTGGTTACCTTTCACAGTTATCGGTTAATTTTCAGTGAACCTGAATGAAAATCAGAATAAATCACGTAGATCCTGAGGGACGCTCTGCAGCACCTGTTGGCTGCTTTGTTTAAGCTGGCGGATCAGTGCGATCAATTTACCCGCATAGCGCGGATCGGTCGCGTAACCCGCATCCTGCAGCGCACGAGCTCCCGATTCTGCCGAATCTGCGGTCGTCACCTGGTGATAACGAGGATTACTGGTCAGCAACCGCGCATAATCTTCCAGAGCCTCGCGGTATGAGTGATAAACACGGAAACTGGCCAGTTGTTTGACCGCCTGCCCTTGCTGATATTCTGTGGTTACCACCCGGGTAGTTTCTCCCTGCCAGCCATTACCTGCTTTAATACCGAACAGATTAAAACTGGGCAGACCGTTATTACGCAATATTTGTCGACGACCCCAGCCTGTTTCCAGTGCAGCCTGAGCGAGGATCAGATGATGGGGTATACCACTGATAGCACTCACCTGACGCGCTGGCTGCAACAGCCGTTTCAGAAATTCTTCTGGTCCGCCAGACGCGGTTGAAAAATCAGGCACAGCCGCACGGATCTGTTGCTGTATCGCGGTGGCCTGTGATACCATGGCCCGCCGATCCGCGCCCAGTGGCATAGGTACAGTACCCGCCCGTTCGTCGGGTTTTTCGGCAGGAATCATCTGTCGGGCTATCATCTGTGCCATTCCCAGCCCACGGTTGCCAGCCATCTGAGAGATTTGCTGGTCGTACAGCGAAGTAAACAACTTACTCTGTTGGCTACCAAACAACGGATCTTCTGGCAGGGCCTGACGCATACTTTTCAGCATCATCTGCATAAACAGGCTTTCCACCTGACGGGCGACCGCCATCGCCTGAGTTCGGGGGTGTGCTCTGGCCTCCCGCCTGAGTTTATCCAGCGCGTTACTGTCATAGGCCAGGTTGCTCACCGTATCACTGAATTTCATTAAATGATCTCCAGTTTCGCCCGCAGACATCCGGCCGACTGCATCGCCTGCAGAATGGACATCAGATCATTCGGGGTAGCTCCCAGGGTATTAAGCGCACGGATAACACTGTTCAGACTGGCGCTGGCCTGTACATGCTGTAATGCCCCGCCCTGTTGCCGCATATCTATCGATGTGCGCGGTGTAGTGACTGTCTGACCTCCGGCCAGCGGAGTATCGGGCTGACTGACCTGCTGCTGCCTGTCTATCGTGACCGACAGACTTCCCTGAGCCACTGCACAGGTACTGAGCTGAACCTCCCGGTTCATGACGACCGCCCCGGTTCGTGAGTTGATAATTACCCGGGCATCTTCCACCGGCACTGTGACATCCAGATTCTGGATGCCCGCCAGCAACTCTACCTGCTGAGTGTGAGAAGGCGATGCTTTCACCTGAATCGTACTTCCATCCAGTGGTGCTGCGGCGGGGTAACCGGTATAACGATTAATGACATCCGCAATCCGCTGGGCGGTCGTGAAATCCTGCTGATTCAGTTGCAGTATCAGTTCATTACGGGTTCCAAAATCACTGGGCAGTTCCCGCTCAACGATGGCACCGGCAGTAATCCGTCCACCGTTTAACTGATTGACCTGAACACTGCTGCCACCGGCCTGAGCACCCGCACCGCCCACCAGAATATTCCCCTGAGCCAGCGCATAGACCTGATTATCCACCCCTTTCATCGGTGTCAGAAGCAAGGTTCCGCCCCGCAGACTCTTTGAGTTACCCATTGACGAGACAACAACATCAATCTTTTGTCCCTGATGCGCAAACGCCGGCAAACTGGCAGTGACCATCACGGCAGCCACATTTTTAAGCTGTATATTGGTCCCTCCGGGCACAGTAATCCCCAGCTGTGACAACATATTGGTCATGGTCTGAGTGGTAAACGGAGTTTGGGTCGTCTGGTCCCCGGTACCGTCCAGTCCTACCACCAGCCCGTAACCTATCAACTGGTTTTCGCGGACCCCCTGAACGGTGGTTAAATCACGGATGCGTTCCGCGCGCGCAGATAAACAGAGCACGCTGCAGATAAACAGCCCGGTGGTCCATCGGATTAAAGCCGTCATCAGTCTGGCCTCCTACATAGGGGAAACATTCAGGAAAAAGCGTTGCAGCCAGCCCATCTGTTGCGCTTCATTGATATAACCGTTACCGACATATTCAATGCGGGCATCAGCGACGGAGGTAGATACCACAGAATTGCTGGCATTAATGGTGCGCGGATTGACTACCCCGGAGAATCGGATAAATTCGGCGCCCTGATTAATCGCAATCTGTTTCTCACCCACGACATTGAGATTGCCGTTGGTCAGGACTTTATCCACGGTAACGGTAATGGTGCCGGTAAAAGTATTATTGGCAGTAGCGCCTCCTTTGCCGTCAAAATCGTGACCACCACTGCCATCAAAACTGGTTTTATCGCCCCCCAGCAGTCCGTTCAGGAAACGGGGAGTCGCAGTGAGTCCGAAACTGCTGCTGCCTTTACGACTGGCATTACTGGAAGAACTTTTGCTGGCGCTGACATTTTCCTGCAATACAATAGTCAGAGTATCGCCAATATTTCGTGGTCGGCGGTCTTCAAATAACGGCTGATAGCCGTAACTGACAGGAGCAACCCCCTGAAAAATTGAACCGTCCACCACCGGGTTACCTGGCGGTGGCGGCACTGCAGTGGTGGTACCTTTGACCAACGGGGTCGGAGGGATCAGGGCGCATCCGCCCGTCATCAGTAACAGGGTCGTGACCATTCCTTTATATAAAGCAAACTTCGCCACAGTAGCACTCGCTCTTCAGAGATAATACACCGGCCGCCTGCGGCTGCCGGTCGTCAGTGTAATCAGAGTTGTGTCAGACGCTGTAGCATCTGATCTGAGGTACTGATTGCTTTGCTGTTAATTTCATAGGCTCGCTGAGTCTGAATCATCGACACCAGCTCTTCGGCAACATTAACGTTCGAGGTTTCAACATAGCCCTGATACAGCAACCCGGCACCGTTCTGCCCGGGGGTGCTTTCTGTCGGAGCCCCTGATGCCTGAGTTTCCTGATAGAGGTTCTCCCCTTTGCTGTCGAGACCGGCATCATTCACAAAAGTATTCAGAGTGAGCTGACCTACCTGGGCGGCACGGGTTTGTCCGGGCTGTGTGACACTGACAACGCCGTCACGGGAAATGGTAATGCTCAACGCATTGGCAGGAATAGTTATCCCGGGCTGTACCTGAAACCCTGCGTTATTCACCAACTGTCCATTCTGATCCACCTGGAACGAACCATCGCGCGTGTACGCCGAACTGCCATCCGGCAACAGCACCTGAAAATACCCCTGCCCATTGATGGCAATATCCTTGGCATTATCCGTTTTAGACAGGTTGCCCTGCGAATGCAGCCGTTCGGTGGTCACCGGACGTACCCCCGTACCAATCTGTAACCCTGAGGGCAACGTATCCTGTTCCGAAGACTGCGTTCCTGGCTGGCGCAGCGTCTGGTAGATCAAATCTTCAAATACCGCCCGTGAACGCTTAAAGCCATTAGTACTGACGTTAGCCAGGTTGTTGGAAATGACATCCATATTGGTCTGTTGTGCATCCAGACCGGTTTTTGCTATCCATAAAGAACGTATCATTGTCAGTCGGTTCCCTTAGCTGTTTAATGACAATAACTGGTTGGCCTTCTGCTCGTTCTGATCAACGCTGCCTATCACTTTCATCTGCATTTCAAAGCGCCGGGCCTGATTAATCATTGCCACCATGGTTTCAGCCGGATTAACGTTACTGCCCTCCAGTACGCCGGGCATCACCCGCAAATTCAAATCTGCCGGTAATACGGCGCCTGACTGCCGAATCACCTGTGGGGTTGGCCGAAAAAAACCATCGTCAGAACGTTGCAGAGTGGCGGGGCCGGCATGAACCAGTTTCAGTCTTGCCACCTGTACGGTGGCATTAGGTTGATCTCCCGGGTTCAGGGCGGTAATCGAACCATCAGCAGCGATGGTCAGTTGTGCATTTTGAGGTAGCGCAATCGGCCCGTCCTCGCCGACCACCGGATGGCCGGCAATGGTCAGCATTCCCTGCGAATCCAGCTGCATATTACCGTTACGGGTGTAGGCTTCACTGCCATCGGCCATCCGGATAGCCAGCCAACCCTCAGGTTCGGCCGCGACATCCAACGGACGTTCGGTGTAATCCAGTTTACCCGCCGACATATCGGCACCGGGTGTGGATGCTGCGACTAAGGTCCGTGTAGGTAGCGTCGGCCCGTTGACGGGAACAGCCCGCATCGCGCTGAGCTGAGCTCTGAAGCCGGGTGTCGAAATATTTGCCAGATTTGCGGTGGTAACGGCCTGCATTTCCAGAGTCTGACTGGCCCCTCCCATTGCGGTATAAATTGCATGATCCATTGCAAAGCCCTTCGCTTAACGCAGGTTAACCAGCGTGTTAAGGATCTGATCCTGGGTTTTAATTGTCTGCGCATTCGACTGATAATTACGTTGTGCGACAATCATATTCACCAGCTCTTTACTCATATCCACGTTTGAAGCTTCAAGGGCTCCGGCGGTCAGTGAACCAAAGTTGCCGGTATCGGCAACACCGAGCGCCGGCTGGCCCGAGGCACTGGTTTCTGCCCAGACGTTATCCCCCTGTGACTGAAGCCCTTCCGGGTTGGCAAAAGATGACAACACAATCTGCCCCAGTAGCTGAGTTTTCTGGTTGGAGTATGTGCCTGTAATGGTACCGTCATCATTAATGCGATACCCCGTCAGATCGCCTGGTGCAAATCCATCCTGTTCAGGACTGCCAAAAGTACTCGCCCCAGTGTTCTGCTGCATACTGTTCAACAGGCTCAGGGTAATAGACTGATTAGCGGCAGCGCCATTACTGCCCTGAATCACCAGCGTTTGTTGCGGTGAGCTGGTCAGTATTCCATTTTCGTCAAAAGTCATCCCGAAAGAGGCACTAGCCTGGCCGGTGGTTGAATCTATCGGGTTACAGGTCCACTGATTATCCGCATTCTTCACAAAATAGAGGTCAAGCTGATGCTGATTTCCCTGTGAGTCAAATACCGTGACGGTACTTTTCGCATTGAAGCTATCCACATTGGTAGGATCAAAAGGTGTCACATCAGGAACCGAATCGGTCGAATTCAGTTTTGCCACTAATGAGGCTTTGGTGGTTGCATTGGCCTGCATCTGGGTATCCGGAATTTTCAACGGGCCCGGGTTAGCCCCGGTCTGAATCACTGCCGGAATCCCACTGGCCGGATAACCAGTCACGTTTAGTCCTCCGGTATTCACCAGATTACGGTTGGCATCCAGCGAGAACTGACCATTTCGTGAATAATAAACGTTACCGCTGGTATCGGTCAGGCGGAAAAAGCCGTTACCACTCAATGCCACATCCAGGGCTCGTCCCGTCGAGGTTGTCGCCCCGTCGCCGAAGTCCTGAATCACTTTCGACACTTTGGTCCCCAGCCCTATCTGCGAGGCGGCAAACATATCGGCAAAGGCTGCGGTACTGGCTTTAAAACCAGACGTTGCTGAGTTAGCAATATTGTTACCAATGACATCCAGATTCGCTGAAGCGGCATTAAGGCCACTGACAGCCTGTGAAAAAGACATAATAGCTCCTGAGTGAGTTAAAGGATTTGACGTACCTGATCGAGAGTCGCGTTGCCAAAAGCCCCGAGATTTAGCACTCCGGGAGTACCGTTCACTCCCGGAGTCACACCATAGACCTGGGCATAGCTCAGGCTGGTCACATCCACCGGGGTATCATCGGCGCTGGCACTGATAGTTACCGTGTATTTTCCTTCCGGAGCCGGGCTACCGTCTTCACCGGTCCCATCCCACTGGAAGGTATGTACCCCGGCATCCATACTGCCGAGATCCAGTTTCGCGACAACATTGCCGTCGCTGTCGGTAATAGTAGCTACCGCACTACTGATGCTGACCGGAGTCTCGACACCAAACGGGGTTGTAGTCATAGCCCCGTCATCCGAAGAGCTGTCTTTACCTGACAACAGTGTGTTGCCCGGCACCATCACCCCATGGCCAATCAGTAAGGTGTTTTCCATAGACTGGCCCGCAGAAATTTGCCCTGATACCGAATTCAGGGTGGTATTAAGCTGCTCAATGCCACTCAGCGTATTGATTTGTGCCAACTGCGAAGTCAGAGCACTGTTATCCATTGGATTGGTGGGATCCTGATTTTTCAGCTGGGCCACCAGCAACGTCATAAACTGATTCTGCAGGTCTGCCGCGCTGTTGCCATTACTGTTGCTGGCCGTGCTGTCACGTATTACCGGCTGGTTGTTGGCTCTGTCCACCGTCGCACTTATGCTCATTTTGTCTCCTTTACTGACCCAGGGTCAGCGTTTTCATCATCAGGCTTTTGGCGGTATTCATTACTTCCACATTGGCCTGGTAACTGCGTGAGGCTGAAATAGTGTTGACGGTTTCAGCGACCACATCCACGTTTGGCATCCGTATGTACCCTTGGCCATCTGCCTGAGGGTCGCCCGGGGCGTAAACTCGTTTGAACGGGGCAGGATCATCCACTATCCCGGCCACATGTACCCCACCAGCACCATTCGCGGCAGAAGCATTACTCCTGAAAATCACCTGTTTAGCCCGGTATGGTTGGCCATCCGGTCCGGTCCGGCTGTCAGCATTAGCCAGATTACTGGCGCTGACATTCAGTCGTTGTGACTCTGCTGTCAGTGCTGACCCGGAGATATCAAAAATAGAAAAGAGGCTCATGGCATCAGTTATCCTTGCATTACGCTTATCATCTGTTTGATTTGTGAAGATAAAATGGTCAGGTCAGCCTGATACTTCATACTGTTATCCGCAAACTGTACCCGCTCTCTGTCCATATCGACGGTATTCCCGTCCGCGGCTGGCTGATCGGGTACGCGATAGAGTAAATCAGGAGAGAGAAACGTTTGACTTTGCGCGGCAATATGCCGCCCGGAAGTCAGGCTCAGAGACAGTCCCCGGGCTTGGGGTTGGCCCTCACGGATAGCCCGGGTCAGTTGCTCAGAAAAATCAATGTCCCTGGCCTGATATCCGGGAGTGTCTGCATTGGCAATGTTAGATGCGAGTATCTTCTGGCGCTGATCACGCAGATTTAATGCCTGACTGGCAAAGTTCAGGCTGGCATCCAGTTTGTCGGACATAAGTTGCTCCGGTTAGCAAATAAGTCTGGTCACAATACGGGATCGGAACATCAGGAAATCGGCAGAATAGCCAAAAAAAACAACGCTAGTTTATCGTTTGAGAATTGCAGTTAATGTCTAAAATTAACCTAAATTACAGTCAATTAGAGTTACCCCGATGAGAAAACACCTGAGTTTACTGTTATTATTCCCTGCCTTTTTCGGCCAGGCCAACGATCTTTCACAGCAGCTAAAGGTGTTTTTTGCCAGCAGGGATCCAGGCTATGCAGCCCATATGCAGGTGGTAGTTCGCACACCGTCGAAACAATGGCCAGACTGCACACAACCAGTGTTTAGCTTGCCCGGGAACAGCCAGCGCTGGGGAAGAATGACGGTCAGCGCAAGTTGCGGACAACGACGAAATTTTCTACAGATAGAACTCCAGGTCACCGGTCAATATTATGTTTCATCACAAGCCATCAGCAGAGGCAGCCTGGTCAGCCGGAATATGTTGTCAGTACAGAGTGGCAGGCTGGACAAGCTGCCGGCACGAGCCTTGCTGGTTCCGGAAACACTGCTACCCGCTATCGCATTGCAGTCTGTTCCGCCTGGAAAAGTGATTATTTCCAGCTTGTTTCGCAAACCCTGGCGAGTGAAAAGTGGTGATAACGTGCAGGTCGAACTCAACGGCGAAGGATTCAGGGCGAGCAGTTCCGGTACTGCACTAAACAATGCCGCAGCAGGCGGGGAAGTCAAAGTTCGTACCGAAAACGGGCAGATCGTTAATGCAGTGGTCGATGCCCAAGGAAAGTTGAGCGTAAACATCAATTAAAGCAAAACCTAAGCCTAATGTTTTGATCTCCGTTGCCGATAACCTGTGTATCCCGCCTGAATATCCAGGTAGTGAACCCTCTGTAGTGGAGCGAAAATGATGAGCATTGATAAAACCTTGTCTGCCGCAGTGATAAAGGCGGCAGCAAAACCACGGGGCCCTGTTATCCTGAACCGAAATAGCTCCCCGACTCCTGAAACCCGGTCTCCGGCTCCAAGGATTAACCTTCAGCAGACACAGCAGATGCTGCATAATGACAACAGCCAGGATATCCGGCAGTCCCGGGTGGACGAAATTCGCAAGGCTCTGGCAGAGGGTAGTTATCAGACAAACAGCCGTGCCGTTGCACAGGGAATTGCCGGCAGCCTGATAAGGATGGAAAGTGATGCAGACTAATGTCCGCGGGAAGCTGAAGATCATTATACAGAATATGCAGCAGGTCCTTTCCTCACTACAACTGATGATACAGAGGGAACAGCAGGAACTGAGCAGTGCCCGGCCTGACAGCTACCGCTTACAAAGTCTGACCGAAGATAAACAGGCCGCATTAAATACCCTGGGTTATCTTGATACCCGTCTGACCGAGACCGGACAGCCTGTCGGGTTGACCGCGCCATTTGCCCGTTCCGAAGAGTTGCACTCAATGTGGCTGGATCTGTGTCATCAACTGTCAGTTTTACAGCAAGCCAATCAGCATACCGGTATGCTTTTACAGCAGCAATTTCAGTGGACACAACAGGCACTGGCTGTATTAACACCACTTAAAAACCAGCATTTCTACGGCCCGGATGGTCAGACGAAATAACGGATAAAAAAAGTGTCGTCATCCCTTCCCGGAACAGGGCGCTCCCCCTGTCCGGTGCTTTTTTGCCTGAATTTCCTGACCACTGTATTCTCCGACAAGGTGAATAACGGCATCCGAATAAGCCCCGGAACTCCGGGCGAAGCACAGCCAGATCTCCTGCGTAAAGTGAAGATCAGATCGCACGGAAGGGTAAAGGAAGGGAAATGACCGGCAGCCACAGAGCTGTCACTGCCGGTCAAGCCTAATCAGGTCTGGCTACGACGGGCAAAATCTTTCACTCTGAAACCCAGCAGTCCCAGACTGCCAAAATAAACCGCCCCGCCAATCGCACAAACACCGGCCAGCCGCAGGATACGCCACACCATTTCGCCTTCACCCCATGACGGCATGTAATGCAGGATAACGCATAACACGGCGGCCATAATCAGAACTGAAATAATCAGACGAATAAGAAAACGAGCCCAACCAGGCTGCGGCTGGAAAAAGTTTTTCTTACGTAACTGCCAGAATAACAACGCCGCGTTCAGACAGGCTGCCAGACCAATCGACAGGGATAAACCGGCATGTTTCAGTGGCCCGATAAATGCCAAATTCATAATTTGTGTCGAAATCAGGGTCACTATGGCAATCTTGACCGGGGTTTTAATGTCCTGACGGGAGTAGAACCCCGGCGCCAACACCTTCACCACGATCAGCCCAACCAGGCCTACCGCATAAGCCACCAGTGCCCGTTGGGTCATCAGCGCATCGAACGCAGTGAATTTACCGTACTGGAACAATGCTGACGTCAACGGTCCGGCAAGAATACCAATGGCGACCGAACTTGGGATCGCGAGTAACAGGCATAACCGCAGTCCCCAGTCCATCAGGTGAGAATATTCAGTAAAATTTCCACTGGAAAAACTGCGCGATAATGAGGGTAACAGTATTGTACCCAAAGCCACACCCAGCACCCCCGACGGAAACTCCATCAGGCGGTCTGCGTAGTACATCCATGAAACAGAACCAGAGACCAGAAATGAAGCAAAAATAGTGTTGATAATTAATGAAATCTGGCTGACGGAAACCCCCAGGATAGCCGGCCCCATCTGACGTAAGACCCGCCAGACACCAGCATCCCGCAGGTTAATTCGTGGTAAAACCAGCATACCTATCTTACGTAAATGCGGCAGCTGGTAGCCTAACTGTAGTACCCCACCGGCGACCACTGCCCATGCCAGAGCCATGACATGCGGGTGAAACCAGGGCGCGGCCACCAGTGCAAAGAAAATCATACTCACATTCAATAAGGTTGGTGCAAAAGCCGGAACAGAGAAACGGTTCCAGGTATTCAGAATAGCGCCAATTAATGAGGCAATAGAGATAAGCAGAATATAGGGAAAGGTGACCCGCAGCAGTGCCGTGGTCAGTGCAAATTTATCTGCGGTATCTGCAAACCCGGGCGCGGTAACGTAGATAACCCAAGGGGCCGCCAGCATTCCCAGCAATGTTACCACCGCCAGTACCAGTGTCAGTAATCCGGAAACATACGACACAAAAATACGGGTCGCTTCTTCACCCTGTTTATTCTTGTATTCAGCCAGAATCGGCACGAATGCCTGAGAAAATGCCCCTTCGGCGAAGATACGGCGTAACAGGTTGGGTAATTTGAACGCCACAAAAAAGGCATCAGTTGCCATCCCGGCCCCAAAAACCCGGGCAACAATCGCATCGCGCGCAAAACCCAGCACACGCGAAAACAGCGTCATAGAACTGACCGCAGCCAGTGATTTAAGCAAATTCATAAGTGTTCAGACATCCTGCAATTACGACATGTATGTCCCGAACGGTAGTCAGGTTCCCGTTCAGTGGTTCGCTCATCCAGCGAGCCGGCGTTAGTCTACTGAGGCTGATAAAAATCACCAGCGATGTTTGTTACAAGGCATGAGTTAGCAGTATTTATCTGCGCTGCCTTCCGCCCAGGTCAGTGCGGTGAGGACATGATCCTCCCAGACGCCATTAATCAATAAATACTGACGTGCATAACCTTCTTTCTCGAATCCCAGCCTGGCCAGCAGATTACCGCTTCGTTGATTGCGTGGCATGTAATTAGCCATGATGCGGTGGATTTTGTGCTGACGCTGCATGTAACGAATCGCTGCCTGCAATGCTTCCTGCATCAGTCCCTGTCCCTGCCATTTTTCTCCCAGTGAATAGCCGAGATAACAGGCATAGAAACAGCCGCGCACCACATTACTGAAATTCGCCACGCCCATCACTTCCTGACCGGTGGGGTCCAGTAAAATAAAATAGTAGGCCGCCCCCTGCCGTTGCTGCTCAGTCATAATGGACAACCGTGGCTGCCAGCCGGAAGGCTGAAAATAGCTTTGGTCACGAATAGGCTCCCATGGCGTGAGGTAATCACGGTTAGCTGCATAATAATCTGCCATTCGCCACGCATCACGGTCATTCACCAAACGCACCACCATCCGGTCAGTGGTCAGACTCACCCGCGAAGATACTGTACGATATCCAAACATAAATACTCCCTGACTGATGAGCAGATAATAGGCGGCACTGTCCTTTCTGACCGGCCGGCAGGATATGTTAATACCAGCAGTAAATTTATCCCATTAAAAACGCACTGTTTTGCGACGATTCTGCACCGCCATTCCCCGCGGCTGATAATAGCAGTAACATCCTCTGCCGGGTCTTACGGATGACACCCCCGGAGAACTCAGGCAAAATGATCATCAGACAAGCCAGGATATTATCTGTAAGTTGAGGAATAAATGCGTAAATTTGTTTTCTGTCTGTCGGTGTTTTTTACAGTATTGCTGCTCAGTGGTTGTAACCACCTGACAGAATATTCAATCAGTGAGCAGCAGGTAAACAAAGCACTGCAAAAGCATGATAATTTTCAGAAAGACATTGGTGTTAACGGACTGGCAAACGCCCATATTGTCCTGAGTAATCTGCAGGCAGCTATTGGACGCGAAGAGCCAAATAAAGTGATGCTATCTGGTAGTGCAGATATCCGTTTGCAGTCACTGTTTGGTGATAAGCACGCGGTGGTGAACCTGAAAATGAAAGCCCAGCCAGTCTTTGACCCACAGCAGTCAGCTATCTATCTCCGGGACCTGCAAATCACAGATATCCAGGTCACCCCGGAGAAACTGCATGATGTGGTAAGCGCCCTGACGCCGTTGCTGAATCAGTCACTGAAGCGTTATTTCGAAGAGAACCCGGCTTACGTCCTGAGTGCGGATCACAGCACCGGCGAAGCCCTGGCGAAAAAGCTGGCGAAAGGACTGGAAGTCAGACCAGGAGAACTGGTGATCTCTTTGACACCGTAAACCGAACAAGTCCCCATCCCCCTGTGGCATAAAATCAGTATAAATAATCAGTGCATTCCTGCCACAGGGGCTTTATTCTTAGTCCCCGGTAAAAACCCGCAAACGTTTACTTTCCACGCCGGAGCCTGATGCATGACTGCCCTTCCTGAAAAGATCACTTTACGCCGCCCCGATGACTGGCATATCCATTTACGTGATGATGAAATGCTAAACACCGTTCTGCCCTATACCAGCGAGGTATTTGGCCGGGCGATAGTCATGCCTAACCTTGTCCCTCCGGTGACCAGTGTGGCAGCGGCCAACGCTTACCGCGAACGTATTCTGGCAGCATTGCCAGCAGAGCACCGTTTTCAGCCACTGATGACCTGCTATCTGACAGACTCTCTCGACCCGGACGAAATCGAAAAGGGTTTCCGCGATAACGTGTTCACGGCGGCTAAACTGTATCCGGCGCATGCCACCACCAACTCCAGCCACGGCGTCACCAGTATTCAGCACATCGCTGCGGTGCTGGATCGTATGCAGTCACTGGGTATGCCATTACTGATTCATGGAGAAGTGACGGACTCTCATGTCGATATCTTTGACAGAGAAGCCAGATTTATCGAACAGGTACTGATTCCCCTGCGTAACCAGTTTCCTGAGTTACGGGTAGTGATGGAACATATCACCACTAAAGATGCGGCGGAGTACGTCACTGCCGGTGATCAGAACCTGGCCGCCACCATCACGCCGCAGCATCTGATGTTTAACCGCAACCATATGCTGAGTGGAGGGATCCGCCCACACCTCTATTGTTTGCCTATCCTGAAACGAAATATCCATCAGGAAGCATTACGTGCGGTGATTGCCAGCGGCCACCCTCGTTTCTTCCTCGGTACCGATACAGCGCCACATTTGCGCCACCGTAAAGAAGCCAGCTGTGGTTGTGCGGGAGTGTTTAACGCACCGACAGCCCTGCCGGCCTATGCCACGGTGTTCGAAGAACTGGGCGCATTACAGCATCTGGAAGCCTTTTGCTCTCTGAATGGCCCACAGTTTTACGGATTACCGGTTAACACCGATACCGTGACTCTGTTGCGTAAGCCCTGGACGGTTCCTGAATCAGTGGCTGCCGGTGATGATGTGTTGATCCCTTTCCTGGCAGGGGAAACCCTGAACTGGTCAGTGGTGGTCTGAGATTGATACCAGACTTGATCTGATTCGCTTTATACTGTATATAAATACAGTATAAACTTATATCGCCGGGACTGATTTAGTCCGGCGATGTATTGACTGTCACGTCACGATTAAGCGTTGATACGCCTGCCGGGTGTCGCCATCCGGTTTTTTTATTCTCCTCCCCTGACCGATCTGCTACTG
>Ga0157363_1001055_pt1 | contig 22402 bp, 10 predicted proteins | sample AttsexASBM1_FD_111477 | JGI IMG/M metagenome (GOLD analysis project Ga0157363, IMG submission 111477) | Fungus gardens microbial communities from leaf cutter ant in Ribeirão Preto, State of São Paulo, Brazil - Atta sexdens ASBM1 | ecosystem: Host-associated > Fungi > Mycelium > Unclassified ... | reverse complement strand
CACACACACACACACACACACACACACACGCACACACACACATATGTTTATTTAGTATATCAGTATAAAATTATTGAGCTAAAATTTAAATTTATAAAAGCACACAATTTATTAGCATGAGACACAAAGTCGCAAAGTGAAGTGCTTTCTCCGAAAGATAGTTCGTTGCATGTTTAGTATATTAGTGTAAGTAATATTAACATATAAAATGAACCACTCATTGAAATGAACATCAAAATATATAATATTATATGTGTACATATGCTTTTTAGTATAATGTTATTCTACTGAAATTTAAATTTATAAAATTATACAATTATTTGCACGAGACACGAAATCATAAAGTGTAATACTTTCTCCAAAAGATAGTTCATCACGTGATGTACTTTCCATATATTTTTGATACTTCCGCAAGAGACGTGACCTCAAATTGTTATAACTGTATGACGTTTAACTGTATGACGTCTGGTAAATACAATATGTATAATTTTAGAGCCGAGATAGCAAACGTGGTATCAAGTTGCTAAGCTAAACTCGCTTGGGTCGTAAACCCTTTTTCGTATACGATCGCGGAAGCGCGGCGTAATGATTTGTCGTAACCCCGATTCGACGCATCGTGCATTGAACCTCGATGTGCCTATCTTCCGTGTGAGCCGATCATTTTCAATGAGATATCAGTACACAAAAGAAATAATTACAATGAATTGAAAATTATTTGTTAAAGAATTAATAATTTAATATATTATTTGAGATAATTATTAACTATAATTGCGTACAATGTATATCGTATATCATGATTTTAATAACGGAAAGATTATGTTTGAGAATTTGCGTTTCATTTATTCGCACTGTGGAAGATAGGTTATAAAAAATATTTCTTCATTATAATATATTGTAAAATGTGACTATTTTTGACGATTTCAAAATATACCTTCAAAATATTACCTGTATAGAACATATTAACAATATTATTTCTGCAAGTGTGTGATCTTTTTCTGCCGAGATCCTTGCATTTTTACTTCTTTCAAGAAACATTTGAAAAAATTGTACTTATATTACAATTTTTTAAAATATGTTTGTAATAAAAAAGAATAACAAGAAAAGTTTTAAAACATTCCTGCAATATTGTAACAATGTTTCAAAATGTTTTTTGTTTACTGAATGACGTTCTCTATACATCTAATATATATTATTAAAAAACGCACGAGTAATATTGAGCCAAAATATTTCGTCAAATAAGAGCATCTTTTTCCTTTTTTCCTTTCTTTGTTTCTTCTTCTTCTGCCATTTGTCTTCTGGAACAGATATATATCCGTATTAAGAAGAGATCCCAATCTCTCTCTCTTTTGATGCAGCAAGTTAAGTTCAAGAAAATGCAGCTATATAGAGAGTCGCGCGACAGTCGCTCGAAGTGTGGCACGTGGCCGACGTGGTGTGGCACACTCCGACCGACGACGGCGACGGCCGCGGTCACGCGACGCAGCATTGGGGAAGGTCAGCGAAGAGGAAGGCGCATTCGAGTCGAAAGCGTAGGTAGGCATCGCTCCGCTCTGCTCCGCGTTCGCCCACGGCGCTCACCGAGCGAAACGCGCGCGCTGCATGCAGTATCCACGCGATCTTTAACGCGAGTACACTCCTTCTGCTCGCGCGAGTAATCCTGTTATGCGATTCCTGTTCGTCCCTGTCTTTCTTCCGTCGGAAGATGTAATTCTGTAACACGCTCCGAAGAAAGATCTGATACGAACAGCGCGCTGCGCTGTCCGAGTGTAATTAACGAAGATAACAATGTGTCGTAGACGGTGTATAGTGATTAGATAAGGAATGTACGAGCGGTGGCAGAGAGCGGTGGTTAGTTTCTCGATGAGTCTTGCGGTGACAATGTGTCGTGGTTGCATGGAGATGTAGTAGATTTACTGCAGTTTGTGTCTCCTCCACAGTGTGTCTCCTACTTATTTATAAATAAAGTCGTTGATTATTATTAATTATAAGATACAATATTTTCTAATTGTTAATTATAAAATAATTAATATTTATGGAATATTTTATTTATTAATAGAATATTTTATAATATTCTAAATCTATTAACGAGTTATAATCGCTATAGCGTGCTATTGCGTAGGAATGTGTTTAACTATTCAGTGACTTTAATGCCTTCTTGCCTTCATATGGCTAATCCTTAATCACTTATCACGGAAAGTAAGTTAAAGTATACGATAGATTCTAGGTTAATCTTCTTTTCGATCTATTATGACAACTAATCTGTCCTTATTAAGAAACCTTTATCATTTATCAAACATTAGATCCTATAAAAAAAATACAAACATCCTATATTACATCTCTTTCTAATTCTATACGATTGAAAAATTTGTTAAATGTTATGTACATTTTACATGTTCCAAATGATCCATTCAAATTTTGGTGTTAATTTAAAACAAGATGAATATGTTAGAAAGAAACACAAATATTATGTAAAAAATTAACACAAAAGCATGACGTTGACACAGTTTGTAAGCAAATATTTATATTTGTTCATTGAAATTAAATTTATAACATGCTTCGATAAATTTAACATTTGTAATATGTTAAATTAACACATTTTATTCATTTATCTTTGAATTTATTTTAAAGGATATTATTATTTATTATTTTTATTAATTTTATGTTATTTGTTCACTTCCATATAAATTGTATTATTTCAAAAATTAAAAAATGTTGAATATCAATTTAACTTAAAATATTGGAATAACACAATCACATTATATTAAATTAACACTTGGATATGTTAAAATAACACAAAATTTTAACAAGGATTTGAACGGATCGTTTTTAACATAAATATACAAGATGTTACTATATAACTATCAGATTAAAGCTATGTTAAGGAAAAATTTATTTAGAGAATTTACACGAGGAATAATTTTATCGTTTTGCTTCTCTGAAATTCAATGCTTATTGTTACATCGGTCGTATTAATGACAAATTGATCTCACGCTGATGACCGGTGTCCTGTATATGTGCCTCTCGTGCGAAGCACTCCATCCGAATAATCCTATTGTTCACGAACATCTCTGCTAGGCTCTCGATCGACGTATCGACTTGATATTGTCCGAGCACTGTATTTCGACTGACCGTATCGTCGCATCGTGCCGCGTAAATTTTGTCGGAACAATGTTGAACGCCCGGCCGTTGTCGCAAATGATTTATTGACGTGTCATCGTCTTGATTCGCGACGTACGTGCAACTGCAGCCTGTACGCAGCATATAAACTCGTTTCGCTCTCTCTGCGTCGAGCAACGAGAATTCTCTCTTGGCACGCGCATCGGTATGCAACGCGAGTGCACTTTTACTTGCGATTAGATTGTCTCGAAAAGTAACGTGACACGGGAGAGGCTGATCTGCCGACTTCGGGATTGTCGATGTTCGCGAATAAAAACCGAATATCCAACTGAATCCGGTTGAGAAATCGGTTATTGGCACTAAGATTGGGAATTCTGGGACATCCTGTCAGTTAAAAGAGAATAACTTTCTTTATATAAATAAATTAAAAATTGGAAATGTAGGGTATTTAACAGCGATTTAATTTGTTGTAATTTTTGCGAAATTAATGATTTATAAATGTATAATTAAAATTTGATATCTCGTATAATTATAATATTAGTCAAAATTGAAAGACAATAATAAATTACTTATTTTAAATAGGAAAAGCATTGTTGTTTAATACTTTTAATACTTCAAATAAAAAACTAATTATTGTCTTTTAATAAGAAATTGGCCAATATTAAATTTCTGTAGGGAATACTAAACAGCTGTATATAAAAAGGAAAGAGTATAAAGTATAATTATTAAAAAAATCTTTCAAACAAAAGCAATTTATAGGGAAAAATTTAAATAATCAGAAATTTAAAAAATGTCAATTAATAATTATTGAAAATACACCAGCAGTTAGAATATTATCAATATTTTACATGATATAAGTTACGGCATAAATTATTATATATATATATTGATTGCATAAAACAATCTCTCACTCATGTAAATCCCGACGACATTTCTCATACAATTGCTAAATTTTTATGTTCATTTAGCTGATATGACAATTGATAATTATATCGATTAGCGTAGTATTTGATCAGTAACTTTCACGCTCATAACGATACGCGACATTACGATACGCGCAATGCAACGCGACATTCCGAGCACTGCCGTGTTCGAGCGCAACGCAATATCCCTGTTTAATCAGGCATTTCGATATCGTGGATTATACACAGAGAACACATACATATCTGCGAAACCCCAATCAGCGTGTGCGTGCGTACAAACGGCCGCGCCGGTTTCGATCGAGGCCGCGTGTTCTTGCAGATCAGGTAGATCGATATCACGACCGCCATCGTCACGGATTGCATGTTCTACCATGTAATTAAACGAACCGGTCAGCACTAATTATGTACTCGAGTAACTGTTAAAATTACACTCTTCTTGATTGCTGATGATACTCTAACATCAAGAGAAGCACCCTGTTTATTCATATTATCATTCATATCATCATTTCATTTAACTAAAATTTAGATACGCACGATATGCAGGTATTTTTATTCGCAGATTTTAATCAGATCTGTGATTATTAATTTATTTCATAAATGTATTAATTTTTTAATAAAATTTTCAGGTTTTTGACATATTTATGTACATAATTCATACGACAATCACATACATATTTAACGTTAATATTCTTTAAGTAATCTTATTATTAGTAAATTACACGTCATATATAAGACCGAATTTATATTTATTTAATACGAAAACCATTAATTTGATTTAACTCATTTTTTATTGAGAAAATATTTATTTACTGTAAGTAAATGTTTACTTACAATTAGTATTAAATAAAATATTACGATTTAATAAATTTTTTCAGTGTACATTTTTATAAAAATATAATATCTTAAGAAATAATTTTAATACAAATATTTATTAAAGTTAGTATTTGGTATCTGTTTATTTACAGAAAAATTTAGGATCGCTTTCAATATGTTACGTAGTTTTCGTAAACGAACACATTTGTTTAGTTTTCCTGTTACTTTGTCATGCGTCACGTATGTATAACGTTACGCTGTGTTAGACGCGAGCTTTACATTAAACCCGACGTCGCTTTTCCGGACCTCGATGAGAAACGCCGTAATTTTCACGTGAAAGCTTTCGAATCCTGTTTAGATTGCGTCGTGACGACCGAGAACTTGCACATACGCCTCGCTATTTAATTTGCGCGTACGTATATGGAATCGTGTTATATATGAGTGGCCCTCGGCTAACTTGCATCGTTAACCGAGATTTTCGTGCGTGTAAAAGCCGCCGCAAACAAACATGGAAACCCTCGTTATACCGGTATTGCACAAAAGAGAAAATTAGTGGCGCCGTTTAATTTTCTGCAGTGTTATATTATACAGAGGTCTGTTTGCAACAATATGGATTAAAATAATACCGTGGTTTTCGCTGGTAAAGTATTAACGAGAAGCGTTGCTGGCTTGTTAATAAATGTTAGTAAATTGAATCATTTATATTTATTGTTTTGTTAACAACAAAAAATGTATTCAGTGATAATTTACATCTATACATTCTAAAATATTCATTGGTCTGTCGTCTTTGAAAATCCCAAAAATCTCAGATTCGCAAATCTTCAAATTTTGCGACTTTGAAGTTTCGTATATTTGGATTTATCAAATTGTCGATAATGCAATGATTCCAATTTTACTCTTTTAGATTGTGATACAATTACTATTCGACCAAGTATTCGCGCTCTTTACATATTTGAATAGTAACATCACCATGCTCGTTGAACGAAAAGCTTTACGGTGGAAAAGTCTCACGGAAATTGAGACGAGTTGATTGGTATCCAGATGAGAGCGTAATCCTGTGCGTGATCGTGCAATTTTAAACGACACATGCAGAATTAATTAGGCATGTGATTCTTCTTTCATAGTCAAATCAAGTTCATTTGGTATGTCAAATCAAATCCATCTATGCAATTTGCAATCAGAATTGTGTAAGACACATACTTCCGCTTTCAATTTTTTAAAACGTTTTAATTAAATTTCTTATCATCTAATAATAATTTATATTAAAATTAAGAGTAAAATAAAATTTTATATATAATTATATATGTACATATATATGTATGTATAAGGTATTCATATTTGAAAATTTATTTGAATAAGATATATTACATGAATTAGTAACACTAATTCTGGCTTAATAATTGCAAACTTTCTAACGGCAACTTCAGACGACTTATTTGTTCGCCAATTTTACACACATTCGCTTAAATATTAGCTTACAGTCATATGGATAATTATATATGCACGCCATGTGTATGAGATAATGTAATATTTGATAATGTTAGCATACATTGGTCATATCGTCTGGAATCGCTTTAATGTTCATAACATACATTACGTCTGTTAATATTACTCCAGTGATAAATGAATATCAGTTGCAAGACTTTTTCAATAAAAACCAAATTGATTTTTAGAAGCGTTATAAGAAAATGGAGCAAATATATATTAGGTGTAGTAAAAAGAAATCCATTATTTTTGCATGAAATTGAATGGAAAAATAATGGATTTCGTTTTACTACACCTAATATTTGTCTAGTTCAGGCCTGTCCAATTTGAGCTCCGGAGCCAAAATGCCATCGACGCAAAACAATTCAATGTGAGAAGATTTTAGGAATTATAAAGTTGATATATATCTGAATTGACGCTTATCAATACTTTATAAATCCTAAAATCTTACATTGAATTTTTTGCATCGATAGTTTTGCATTTTAGCTTCGCTCAAATTGGATAGTGGACAGACAGGTTTGATCTAATTTATCAAATCTTTACTTAATTTTATCAAGCAACTGAAGAGGGCATTCTCTGTTATCAGCACGCAGATTATCCGTTGTAACGCGCGCGAAAATCATAATTCTGGGAATTCGCCCGGCTGCTTTGTCTCCGCATTATCATGACGGTTATTACGTGTCGTTCATCACGACAGTTATTATTTGGCAAGATAACGAGCTCGTTAATAACGTTATTCCATTCGCGGGAGGCGTACGAGTGGCTAGCGGTGCACCCAGTGGCGATAATAGCGACGTTGTTGTAGGCGGACAGCTAAGTGCTGGATGCAATCTCTTCTCGGAGTCGCAAGTTCCGACTATAGGTCGGCAGCAAGTTTCTCGGCGCAGCGCAGCAACGAATACGCTTTCAGGTAGAATCTTGCCGCGCGCCGGGAAATTCCGTAAGGTAGTTTCCGGAACGCTTTCGACTTGCACATAATTTTGTGTCCAAGTTTCTCGTTAGCCGCCGTTTTGCGAGTACGAGGACGCGCGTTGATTATTCGGCTATGTTTTGTACTCTATCCCATTTGGCTCTCGCTGCATCCGCTTTAATAAAGGCATGACGCTGGCTGTCGCTGAGTTATAATGCCGTATTACGATCTGAAAGTGTGCTACGTACTCTCCGAAGTTCCCTTCTCTCTGCACCGTTTGCTTTATAAATTTCACAGCGGAAAGTATTAAGAACTATTTTAAATATAAGAAATTACTCGATTATTTTTCTATAATACAGACTGTCGGATAATTTAGTGACGGAATATTTGATGAAAGGAGAATATTCATTGATTCTCGATAAAAAAATCCTTTTTCGTGTAAATTTCCTCTTTACTTTATTTAATAACAAGATGTTTCGTAAAATACTTCGTTCAGCATAAAATTGCGTATCTCGTAGTAATATTTTGTAATACTATCTTGATCGTAACATTTCGTAATACTTTTGCTAACATTAATATAAGTGAAATTCTTGCGAATGCAACCGCAACATCAAAACTCACATTTGTTGATCATACATTTTCTACTATTATACTTTACACGGAGAGTCCTACTATTCCTTTCACTCTACTGCATATTTCAGCATACAAACGACGCGGTTGACATTCTTTATTTAATTTATGATCTCACGATGTAATACAATTACCTTGTTGAATTATTTCACAGAAATTTATATATGAAATTGTAGATTTTAATTTTTTTCTTTACATTTTCTTTAATTACATCCAACTGATCTAATCTTATTTTTTAATGTCACTTTTAAATGTCACTTTTTTTTATTCGTGAACAGTTGAATATAATAATTAATTTTAAAGATTTTGATACTTTTAAATAAATAATTTACTACCGGTTAGATATTTATTTGAAATAAAATCATTATTTTATATAAAAATGTAATATTAAGCAGCTTCAAAGAAATATTTCAATTCATCTTTGATATTATTAGATTGTCCGGAAAGTTCGTGCCGATGTTGAAGGAAAATTGAAACGCAGAAAAATTTAATTTAATAAATGTATACTAAAATTTAAATTTTAGTTGGCACGAACTTTCCGGACAACCCAATATCTGTTACACAATTCGATTTTTCCCATCCGAAAATCCCATGAGACCTTTTAGGAACCCTTTGGGAACTTTACAGTTTACCCAGCTTGCAATCAACCTAAACCTAAACCTCGACACGATTCAAGCGCGACACGATAACTCGCTTTTACATATATCGTCGTTGCCGCAGTTATAGCAACATGCCGAAAAGTTGTTATGCGTACATTCGACCAAGTTGACCGACGAACTCGAAATATGACTCTGTTTTATGATTCCCTATGAACACTCATCATTCAAGCACGATTCACGGCGCTGACCATTTCTGAAATTGCTGTTCTGCCATAACACGCAGATGCTTCCATCAAACGCGATTGCCATTATTAGGATTTACATTGAAATGGCCATTCTAAAATGAAACAAAAGTGGTCCTTAAAAAGAAGCTGATATATTGTCAAAGTTTTATATATATATACTGTAAAAAAGAATATTGAAAATTATGTGCAAAAACGAGAGATAATTTCCGTTTAAAAACGTATGATAATTTTGATTAATTTTGATTAAGTTTAATAATTAACTTAGCTGTTTATATAAAAATAAATTTGTGAGATCTTATTATATCAAAAAAATAGAAGAAAGTTCTTTTTGCATTTTCTTTTTCAATAAAACGGTTTCGTTGTTCGACTTTATCGAAATTTTTGAATATATGATAGCTGCAGTCAGCTTATCGAAATGCAACGGTTGTAACGATATGGATAATGAGAAGTGAATGGTCGAAACCTCGATGCAAAGTCAACATGCTTCGAGGTTTACGTCAGCTTTACTTACATCGTCGAGTTTTCCGCATTGTGTCGCGCGCCATTCCTCAACTATCGCGTCGTGTAATTTGCGACCGCCTCAGCTGACGGTTTTGATTATCGCGCTTGAATCGTGCTCGAACTAAATATCGTGCGATAGTATCGAGATAAATTAAAGAGATGAAATTACTTGATTTAATTTTCACAGCTGCGTGTATAATTATTTCCGAGTAAAGTAGTTTACACAATAAATAATAACGCGATTAATATTAATTGAAATATTTTTTTTGTTGATGAAATAGCAGAATTTCTTTTTTATAACTTTTTTCATTTTTAATGTGTTTTTATAATTAAATCTCATTGATATTTTGCAAAAATGCATTTAAAATCTATGATTGATGCGCAATCATGTTGTAAATGTAATAAGCGATTTACGTCTTAACAATTAAAATAAGTAAAATAAATGAAAGATTTTTCATTTCAAGAGATATATTTAAAGGACAATAAAGATTAGCATTTTTTGTAACTTTATGAAATGTTATCAGCGAATCAAATTTCCGGTATTTCTTATCAGCGCCTGCCCTTGTCATGAGAGCACGGGGGAGTACCGGATATATCTCGGCATCGCGTGACGATGCGAAAATCATTATACTCGACCGTTCCGGCCGCAATTATTCTGTGGCATCTTGGAAAATTGGCCGGGCCATCTCGTCGTTATTTCATCGTTAATTTGTCTCGAGACGATAGTAAACCGTTATATAGCGCATTTTATCACTGCTTATTCACGCTTTCGTGATTTCATCTTGCCATCGTTTAGCGAGCGCTTGCGCGTTGAGCGAGCAGTAGTTTGTAATAATCGTAATTTTTCGAGCGGCTAATGTCGCCATTAGCAAAAATAACGAGTCATTAAAAGGCCACGTTGCGAATCGTCTTCGAGAATTTGCGATTTTATACATGTACGTGTGCAATGTAACATTAAATTCGTTTCAAAGCAACGCAAAAGGATCTTTTTTTACGAAATAAAATTTCCTTACATAATTTTTTATGTGAGTTTCTTTGATTATTAGAAATTATTAGAAATTATATAAAAAAGTATACATGATAATTAACATATTAATAATAATAATAAAAATATGTATATTCATAAAGTATATTTATATTAAAACAAAACTTAGTAAATAAATAGCAATACAATAGCTTATTATAATGTAACTATTGAAAGACGTATTGGGAGAAATAAAATTAGAGAAAATAATACGAATACTATAAAGTTTAGAAATCTAAGCTTAAAACCATCCTTAATTTTAATTAAAAATGTTCCACGTCGAGTCGTATTTCTCGTAATGATGTTGCGCTGCGCATTCGCGAAGCGTATCTCACGCACGTGCGCGTTCGCTTCTCGATTACCAGTGCGAAAGGTGGGCACATCGGAATTTCATACAGATGCATCCACGTACCTACTGCTGAGACTAATTGAAACACCGTCCCGGTGAGCAATAATCGGGCCAATTAATTTACCGCGAGTCGTGACCCGCGATGCTGTGCCGCACGCACGAGACTATACAGTAGATTCCGTTCGTTTGAGAGCAGTTGCTGTTTCGCAGGCTCAATGATGGTGTATATATAATTTGTATGCATCGTGTGTTTACAGACTGAGTTCGTCCGATGTGCCTATGTGCGGAGCTTATCGCATTCAACGTGCTCATATATAGTTAAACATCGGTGATACATCGCGATTAGAGAGAACGACGGAATTTAACGATCTTATCGGCAACACCCAGACAGAATGAACGACGATCGTAAATACGCCAGTATAATACGCACGCATTGTTAGCTTTCTATAACGTAGATAATTAATCGTGCTATTTATTGAATATTCGATCGAGATGTTTGTGAAAATCTTATAGAGGTTGCTACCGTGATAAAATGCTAATGCCGTGTAAAAGTTGCTAATGGACGGAATTTACAAAATTTGAATTTTAGATATATGTTTTCGGCGTCTTTTTTTTTAATATTGCTAAAAGAAACTTGTGGAAATTTAGTTTTGGATATAAATTGGAAATTCCGTAGTAGACATACGTGACAGAACGATACACAGGTTCATACCGAACGGAATTATAGGTATTATATTTAAAAATATAAATATTTTATGCCCTAATGAAATTTGGGTTAGTGAAAAGTTAAAAGGATCTAATACATTTGGCCAAAACGAGTGCCAGATTTGTCTTAAACGATAGAGTCTCCCTTAGGATATTAGGATCCTAAAGAAAAGTTCTCGATATAACTTTTTACTACAACAGCTGGCACAGGCGTTTGAAAAGTTTCCACGAAATGTTTGTCTTTAAGCGAAGTTACCGTTTGTTCATTCTGCGATATCTACGCTATGAAGCGGAACGTAAGTCTGCCATAAAATCCGTTGATTTCATTTTTCCACACACATATAACCGTATTATCAGCACGTTATCTATCTTTATTAACACGTCAGATCAGTCTTCTCTTATTCGCCGGATAAAAATCAATTATATTTTTTTAAGAAAATTACAACTGTCTGATACTACAAAGACAGATGTTATTAAAATATTTATTAATTTTGGTCTCAAATTAATATTTTGAATACTAAAATTTCGGACGAGTTAAGATAGACTAAAATTTCGAACGAGTTAAGATAGACTGCCGCGATGGATATAGCGGAATCTTAATAAGAATCTCTAGGAATTCCCTTGGCGGATTGGATAAAGTCAGTTCAGGTGTTATTTATCCTCGCTCGTACTCCATTGTTACCTCAATTTCGCGCGAGGGAGAAAATTATTATACTCGGAGCGCGATAAAGCCACTTGTACTAGAGAAGAATGAAATTTTCCATTCTTATTGAGACGCCAGTAATTTCCTCGGCGCCGTCGTTTGTTTTGATGCATCGCTCTCATTGTTTCTCGCGGTGTACGCGATAACGTTATTAGGTCAGCGACGACTACGCGACCGGATGGCAGCCGTCGTATTCTCTCCGTGAAAGAAATTCGCGAAAACCGCGTTGCCTTCACGAGGGCACGAACCATCTGCAATTCCGGGCGGTGGCAAGAATTTCTGGGTTGGAATAAGCGGATTGTGGAAACATTGCGTTACGTACGAGCTTGGACTTCGAAATTCTTAGCTACATCATGTTCCATCTTGCTTGCTTTGCTTTCACTGAGTTCAAGGAAACTCGAAATCAAACTTGATTTTTATCATATGAATACATTTTGTTTCGTATTTATTATAAATCAGCATCAAAGAGTCGATGCTTTTGAGACGAATTGAATTATAAGTAGATACATTAAATAAATATCCATAAATTTAATTTGTATATAAAACAATGTAAATTTATAAATGTTGCGTTATGAAAATTTAATATTAAAGTCCTTTGCAAATTTGTTCATAAAATCAATATTTGAAGAATGCAATACTCCATAAATTACGACATAATGAAATGCAACGTTTAAAGGGCAATACGTAATTTCAATTGCGCTACAATAAACTGTCTTCAAGAATAAATGTCGCAGAATCGTTTAGAATTTTAATTTTATTCATAAAAAAATCAAACATCTTTATTAGAATTTATTTTCTCCATGTTTAAAATAAGTCAGTTATTGATGTAATTTTTCATATTTAAAGACAGTGTAAAATTAATTAATTGTTTAGATAAAATGTAGCATACATAAATACATCATCGCGTTAAAAATATAGACATAAAATGAATTCATGATTGCAATTTTCTATATAAACATAATATCGAAGAATCTTTAATGAACGATAAATCGATGAATTTATTATTTCGCAGCGTAATGGTAATAATCTTTGCGAGATAATAGACCATCTGTGACTGAATTATTCTTTAACAAATTATTCCAAACTCGCGAATTGTTCCCGCGGTTACTGATGATTTCGCGAAGAAATTTCGCTGTTAATTAGAAAACTTTTTCATCTTATCAGCGACGTAATCTGTTTTAATTCTCTATTAAGCTTCCGTTTGTGTTTCGTCGCGATATTATTAAGTTAAGCGGACGTACGGAAAGAAAGTCCAGCTTCCACTGCGGCTTGAGTTCTTGAATTAGCGTTTTTACAAAGTTTACAACGCGTCCGATTTATTACATCCATCGCGCGGATTTAAAACGCGCGTAATATAATTACGAAAATATCATTAGAAATGCGGAATATGTCAGGAATATAAGATCAAAGATCATAAAATATTCCAAAACATTTTAAGATGTAACGGAAAGATGTAATGCTGCAGGCACACAACTCCTTTGCGCAAAGCAACTTTGGACTTTGTGGGATGCACGAAACATGTTTTCTCTATTTTTCAGCGGCGGAAATATAGATCGAGAACTCTTTTATTTTTTGTACTGTGCATCTCCCGATAACTCTCATCGCATGTTCCCTCGTGAGATTAAAGTGTTCCTTGCAATTTTTGAACTTTAGTGTCTAAATGCAATTGTCTAACTTGAATTTTCGAAATGTCACATTTTTTTCAAAGATAACAGATGTAAAAATAACCGTGATTTTATTTAGTAAAGCGTATTATATTTACTGAACATTTTTTTACTATGGTATCATAAATAAGATTGTAAAAATAGTTATATGACTGTATATACTTAAGAGTTTATAATCTTCAACTTTCTTTCAGTTTTTTTTAGATATAAAAAAAATCTTGTTCTGAAGATCTACGATGAAAGAAAAAAGAGAGAGTAAATATTTTAATTATTCAAAGCACTTTATGTATAACTTCGCAAATTTCACCTTACGTATGCAATTGTAGCCAGTATATACACTAACGGTTTCTAGTTAACATTAACTATGCTTACAATATTAATCATCTCGGTAGAATTTTTAGCGCAAAGATAATTACTCAGATCGTGAGTATTAAGTCAATATAGTACCTCGTACTATTCACTAAAGAAGAATTCATTAACTTCACAGACGTTTCCTGACTAGCGCAATGATTCCGTTTCCATGTTTCTTGTTTTTCATTAACAGTCATTGGCATGTTGAATCACGATCGTTTCCTCGTAATACATACTTATCTTGTTTGTGCTCTACGATCTTTGCTGATATGCTTCTCACCAGTCACGAACACGTCAATCTCAAAGTGAAATTCGATATTTTATTTTGTGAGATCCTGATTAAGAATTGCTCCTAGATATTTTTAAGAAGCTTGCATAAAAAGTTCATTGATTATTCATTTCCTTATTTTTTTATTTTGCGAATATTTGATATAACTGATTATTTTTTTTCACTAATTAAAATAATAAAGAAACAAAAAAAGATCGAATATCATTTTTGTAATATCGCTTTCATAAATATTAATTAAAATTAATTAAACTTTATAAAAGTTAAATAAATTTTTTAGCTATTTGGAACGCAATATTAAATTAAATTTAATTAACTTGAATGAGTTTCTGTAGGAGCTAAACATACATATTTGTAACGATATCAACAAATTAAAATCATGTTTAAATGTAAACATGATTAATTAATATTAATTAATTAATTATTAACGCAAAAGTGCTTTCTTTTCTCAATATTATCTTTAAAAATTTAAATTTTAAATATCTTTATTTTTTTTAATTTTCACCTTGATAAGATAAATACTAATATTTTCTCCTAATATACTTACGTATTTTTCAATTCGTCAGTAAATTTTTATCTAATATATCTAAAATCTATTTAAATTGCACTTTATGCAAGCTGTGTTATATCAGCTCCGTTGGGGACAGCACTAAATTTCCGGGTCGAACTAACTAGATCGTCAAGCACGTTTTCGTGAACTGGCGAACGAAGGATATCCTCTTCGGGGCGCGGTAGCACCGAGTTAATTAGGATTGTCCCAAAGGATGGAAAGGGAGTCGAACGAATTTGTAATTTCCCGGATTATCTTGCACCACAACCGTCTTTAATTGCTGTCCGTTACACGCAGAATTCTGATCTCTCAACACACAATCTTTGGCGAATAAAATTGAGAGAATCTATTAATTTTTTTACGAACGATGTATATTCACTATAATATTAATTTGATTATACATAGAGATTTAATTAATATAGGCATAAAAATATAACAAAGCTAAATATTTTAGCATGTTAATTTATTAAATTTAAATATAAATAGAATTGACTAATTTATCAATATAATATTACTTTTATTTATTTCATTGCAGATGAATAATTGAAAATATTAAGTAATAACAACTGCATTGATTCTTCTATTCACTCGTTACTGTCTCAGATTATGATATGAGAAATAAGAAAACACACAACAAAAATTCTTGCAAATTTGAATAGAAATATTTGAATAGAAATATTTTTTAATATCTTTCAAAGCATTTACAATTGATAAAATTAGATTGTAAAATTATCGAAAACTATCTTCTTGTTTTAATACGAAATTAAATTATATTTATTTCTGTATTATTAATTTAAATTTGTCATTCTATATAGTTTATTTTGTTTTTGATTCTGTATATTTCCAGAAACATATGTTTCTACTTAATTAACAGAACAAGAAGAAAGTTTTTGATATATTTTACAAGTCTATTGATTGAAGTATTGTTTTCTTGAAACATATTTCCATATTAATATATTTTGCAAGAATTTTTGTTGTGCATTTTCTCACTTTTGACATCATAATCTGAGATAATGGTGAGTGAACAGAAATGAAGATTATAGAATCTACAAATACAATTTTAGAAATGTCGATATAAGCGAAATAATTAAGATCGTTAGAACAGACGCAGGCAAAAAGACTGATTTGCGTAATGCGCATTACATCCGTAATCTTCCAGAAAATTTTCATTCTTCTTCTACTTTTCTCTTCGTTGTTGCTCAACGGAGTATTGCGCTCCCGCGGGTCTGAACTTTATGAGCTTGCCCTTGTCTTTTCCGACCCGCTATCACGGATAGAAAGCCTCCGAAATTGGATTATCCTTTATATCGTGTGCCAGCGCTATATCGCTATGTCGATGAGGAGAAGCGGAGGCGAGCGTAATTTTATGCTTCGTTTCTGCACGCCAAGTCTTTGGAAAGCACAAATTCAAGAGATAATGATTAAAATAGAATTTTTTTTAAATGAAACGTATTTTATGTATTCAGATAGATAATATTATTAATAGATTCGCCAAAATTCTCTTATCATTAACAATGTTAGCTATAAATTATATTAAAGTTTTAACATTTAATAAAGTACATTTAATAAAAATTAAAAACTTGCGATTGCAGAGACAAAAATATACGCTCGCTAATTTTAAAATGAAGAAATTCAACATACTATAAAAAAAAGATATTAATTTAATAATTTTACCGATATTTAAATTAATAAGGTTTCATGCCGATAATTGCATGCTATAATTAAAAACACAGTAGACGTAATCGGTTTCTCGTTTAAATATCACTTTTAAAAATTGCCAAACTTTGCAATTACTTTGTATAATTTCGTGGTGTTTAAAAATTTAACTATACTGCTACTAAAAGAGATTTGTATGTGTAACAATTTACATGACCGAAAATAATACCATTATAGATTATATAGGAAATATTATATAGGAAAATATTTTCTAGAAAAATATTATATTTACAAATATACGTACAGAGTGGTTTGAATTAGTCATTTTATGTATTACAACATAAAAGATGTTATTATTTGAATATTTATATTATTTATATTATTTACGACAAATATTTATATATTTATATATGTAATAAAAGATTAAACAAAAACATAGTGATAAAAAATTATTGAAATGTTTTGTTAATAGAATTTAATTAAAAAGAGAACAGCCATTTATTCAATTCAATATTGTTTATTCAATTCAATACATTGTTTATTCAATTCAATATATTAAAAATTATTGTGAATTGAATACGAAATATCGAAATGAGTGGGATCAATAAGTGTCTACATTCTCTTTAATATCCAAAATTGTACAAGCCGAGTTAGTCGTTCTGTCGACCTCGTTTATGTAAATTCCAACTTTCCGAAGACCTGCGCACCTTCCCAAAATGACCTCGTTCACATTCCTGGATATTTTTAAACGTTCTCGAACATCGAACTACGAACTGCCCGCAGCTCGACATCGTTCTCCAGTCATTCGTGGATCATCGCGCAATTTTTCACGACGTTCCCACAGGCGAGGATAGTAAACCGCCCCAGGAAAAACAGCAGTGTATTTTTCATTGTTTTTTTCCGTGGGTCATTGGCCAATCGATTCGTTGGAGATCGTAGCAGAAAATCAAATAAAAAGTACATTTATTTCGATGAATGTACTTGTGTCACGCTTTCCAACTGCCGTAGTGCGTGTATCCAATATATACTTAGATAAGATATAATTAGATCCAAAGATATTTCAAGCATGTAGTTTGCTTTACATTCGAAAAAATTGAAAAATTCAAAATTAATATATTTATTATCTTAGGTACTTAAATATTATTTAGAAATATTAATTGGGAAAGTTACTTTATAAGTTAGTTTTTAGGTTATCTTACATACGTTATACAATAGAAATTGAACAATAATAGTTTGAGTATTTTATTCTTTATATTATATTTTATTATTTGCTTCAATTTTGTATTATTTTTTGTACTTAGTTTCTATAATAAACAGTAATGTAAGGTAACCTAAAAGATAACTTATAAGTAACTTATAAAGTATATTTTCTCAACTTTGAGAAATATAACTTTTAATGCATTTGAAAAATTGCGATTGTTAATATAATATTACATTTGAATTTCATTTACTTTGATGCATTTAAAGGCACTTGTTAAAATTTATTTTATGTCGATCGTCATAAGATTCCGTTTATCGTAATTTGAAGTAGAAAAGCGAGTAAAAGGTAGTTGGTAAATACCGGTCTGTGAACGAAACGAGAAGTGGTTTCACCGATTTACACGAAACGGTGCCATACAGCAGCGTAGCCTCGAGACATCTTTTTCGATCGTCCCAATTTTACGCCGTGATCGTATTGTAACACTTGGCTGAATTACATCGTTTCGTCATCAGGAATACATTGATTTTATCGACTTCTTTCTACTCTCGTTAAATTTTTTCCAATGCTCTTTCACGAAATTTCTTCTGTTGATTATTGATGGCAGTATATGTTTCAATTTTTTATATATAGTAAATTATGAAATGATCAAATTTACTGAATATTAAAAATTTGTGAGTAACTTCTAAATTTATTTAGATATAATAAAATATTTTAGCAATTTATTTTATTTGATTTATATTATTTTAAAAATGTATTATTAACACACATATTATCTAATGATATACAATTTATAAAAATATTTTTACAAGGTTATTCTATTTCTTTTTTTTTCTATTCTTTTCAATTATATTACAAAAATTTAATTAAATTTTTCTCATAAAACATTTTATTAATTTCATGAATAACTGTAACGAATTCGATTGCGAGCTTGATTGCGATTCGGTGACTATAAAATTTTATTTAGAATTTGAATATTCTCGAAATTTAATTTTCTCGAATCGCCATTTCTAAAATTAACGTAAAATGAGGGCTTATATTTCAATAGCACTTATGTTTAAAATAGTATATATATATATATATATATTGATTAAACGTCTGATTGTATAAATATTCGATTCTGCATAAATATTCGGAGATAAACCATAACTTTTTGAGTAAATTGGTACATAAAAAAATCTATATACAAGAAATACAACGCGTACTTAGAGAATTCTAAATAACATCTCTAAATACCATTTGTTTAAATAACAAAATTTTTTAGAATTTTCGAGCAAAATTCTAATAATGTATACAACGAAATTCTTCTGTGAATTAAAAAAAACGTATTGTCTATCACAGCGTGGATTTTAAACTTTTCTCGTTAACTGAAGTGATCCCGAGGTTTATTATCGACTTGGGAAAAATGATGAACAAAGACGACACGAGGTGAGAAGGAGACTGTACATGTGTGTGTGCGTGTCGCGCGATGCCACAGCGTAAGTTCTATTGCGAGTGCAGAAAAGGTCGCCTGCCCGATCTTACCAGCGATATGTGTCGGCTGCTCTCCTATCGCAGTCTGAACGGGCTCGTGAGGAACCATCGGCTAGATGGAGATAAGGACCAGAAATGGCGGCGCGACGAAGAAGGAAGGTCGTCGACGGTCGAGGTCAAGGTAGGGAAGAGTTCGGCCGTCAGAGTCGGATGGCCATCGTGGCCATTAAGTTATCGATTCTTAAACGCTGATACGCTTGACGCTTCCTACGCTCAATCGCGTGATTGATTGATCATGCTCTTGTCTCTCTTTGATAAATGAGTAAAAAATAGTAGTACAAGACGAGAAAAGTGAGTGTCACAGCAAAAATCCGTGTACCCATAAGCGTAACTCCAATAATGTTACCAGATGTCCTCGTTTTTGAGGACAGTCCCCGAATTTTTATGTGCTCTACTGATAGTAATTTAAAAAATAGCAAACAAAAACATTTTAAAATATTAAATTTCAGTTTACTTACAGTACGGTTTGTCAAGCAAAATAAAATAATATGTAATAAAAAAAAATAAATTTTATACATCGATTACCTTTATATAAAAAACGTTGAAATCTGTTTCCGGATTCAGTAAAAAAAATCTAATAATCTTATTTTAGATATACGTATGAATTAATAAAAATACAGATAAAATAATTGAAAATAAAATAATTATAAACATCGATAATCCGACATATATATGTTTGTTTCTATCAATGTAGTTTCATTTTAATCTCGATTCAACTAACTTTTCCTAGTTCGAATTGTAAGAATTAAAAAAAAGAAGAGTTAATTAAAATTAATCTATATTGGTAGAAACAGATAATAAATTGAATATTCACATCGACATTAATTTATACGTTTCGACACGCAGTTAAGATCCTCTTCTAACAATAAGTGTAATTTATTGAATTTCGACCCCTAACGGATCGAGACGTATAAATTAATGTTATGTGCAATAAATTGATTTATACAACAATACCCAGTGTCGGTTCCTATATATAAGCTTTCTTGTTTTTAATCCTAATATATTTGGACGCGAAAAATTGAAAGAAGGAATTGATCGAGGCAACTGACGCGAACTCGAACGTAAATTTCCTTTTGCGCGACCTGCATGATTTATACGCGACATTAGATAACGCATCTCAATCGCGTAGTAATAACAAGGAAGTTTCGCTCGAGCTTAAAAATTGAGCATTATCCTAAGTGCATTGCCGTGTTGCCCCGCTTAACCGGCGCGTATCGCCGCGTTGAAATTTATCCCAAGAAAACAAACTCCCAAGAAAGCATGAATATTACTCTTGATACAAAAACCTTTACGCGGACTATCGCGTTTTTTGAGAGCAATATCAAGAGGATGAAAGAAAACAATATTAAATGATAAAAGCGCTATTTTATTAATTCTATAGAATATTTCCCTGATTTTAGAAAAATGCGGAAAGTAATAATTATGTATTTTTATCATTTTAAATTTTGTTCTCCTATATTCTTATTTCTCTCTTAAAGCAATTCCAACGAGAATAAAACTTAATTCAAATAATTGTTATGATTTTTTGTAATCTGTTTTATGTCGCACACAATGTAATTGAGACGAAAATTAGAATTGAACGCAGTATCGACATGCAAGGGAGAGAAGCATTGCAATTATTTGGTCAGTGTATCAGTCTGCATTGAAATGCTCGACGACACGAAATGATGGACGCCATAACGGAATGTTTTATCTCGATTACGAGCGCAAATTCGTGAAACTCGATGAAACGGTTTGTCGGTGGGCGGCCTAGGGCTGAATTCGTTCAAATCGGTTTTCCCATCCCAATCCACTATCTCCGTCTGTCCACGTGCGTTCTCTTTCATTATATTTTTTTCTTATCATACGTTTGAAACCGATGTTTCGCCGACCGCTCGATTTCCATCATGCTGAACATTGAAGTATTACGCATCTTCCACTTCTGTGGAACGCGCAGGAAATTCGCGTCCCATTTGTTACAACAAGAAACGGCGCGGCATTGCTGATAGCGCTGTTCACTATTTCCTTTCATACAACTCGCGGTTGTGTGCTCTTTATATCGCGGGAAACACGCAGGAAGACATATCCATGTTTCGTGAAACTTCACGGTTTCGAAAATATGCGACGCACTTCGCACTAGTTTCAAAACTATCGCTGCAAGTTATGTTTTGTAGTTTCTAGTACATTGGGTTGTAATGATGTTCGTGCAAAAGCGAACTAAGTTTGTAATTTTAAAGTCCATTTTACGCACGACTTCATACTTGCAGTGAGTTTCGTAAATTATGAACTCGTTGTAAACTTATTCTTGTTGTAAACCTCATGTATCATTAAGTGGAAATTATTGAGATGTAAAAATCTTCTTTTTAGTAAAAGTGATTAACAGCAGACTTCTGACGCGTCTTTCTCGGATGAAAAAGTAATTAATGAATAAAGCACACATGAATTAAAACAGAAATACGAGCGTTTCAATTTGAAGTAAATTAAATAATAATTTTGTGAAACTGTTTTTAAAATCTATTTGGTTTCAAATTTCTCTATGAAAGTGTGTACACATATGACAAGATGATCGTATCGTTAAATTAACAGAAATTATCGAGATGCAAAAATCCTCTTTGCAATAAAAAAGTGATTAAAAGCAACATTTCTATCAATTTTTTTTTAGAAAAGAAATTAATGAATAAAGAATATAAATTAAAATAGAATAAGAGGATTCTAGCTTAAATTGAATGATAATTTTTATCCTTAAAATGATTTCAAATTTTTCTATGAATTTCTCTTTCACTAATATGCATAGATAAAGTGAGATAAATCAAACATGGTGAGATGAATCATGCGTGAACATGTAACAATCTCCGAACGGTACACCGCAATATTGATCTCCATAGACTACTAAGGTGCCGCAATTATCGACGCTAGTTATGTACGCAGCTACCGCGGAAGTAGTTAGGCATCGAAGATGAACGGCAGCGCAGCTGGTGGATGGGGGCGCGCTGAGAGAACTTAGGAACACCCTGTGTTTAAATCACATCAGCGTTTATGGCGCCGCCATACTGGTCCCGTCGGTGCTTTTAACGCCATGGCATGTGAATTATTTTGTTAATTTTCCGCCGGTACGCGGAAGCAGACCATCGGTTGTTTCCACCCGCTTGCTTTGCTACTTTTGGGAGTATAGTCAAAAGCT
>Ga0157363_1001054_pt1 | contig 22404 bp, 14 predicted proteins | sample AttsexASBM1_FD_111477 | JGI IMG/M metagenome (GOLD analysis project Ga0157363, IMG submission 111477) | Fungus gardens microbial communities from leaf cutter ant in Ribeirão Preto, State of São Paulo, Brazil - Atta sexdens ASBM1 | ecosystem: Host-associated > Fungi > Mycelium > Unclassified ... | reverse complement strand
TTCTGTTCGAATGGAACTTACAGTTATCTCGACGTTCTATCTAGTACGGAATTCTTTTGGTAGATCTTCTCTCTCAATCTTTCTTTCGACTAGATAGATGTAAATGTCACCGCGATAAGCTCGTAGAATCGTTCTCATACTTAACATGTTTGTTCTTGTTCATTTGTGTCAATTTATGGAGCTACTTATAAAACGAAACTACATACGTATGTTTACACAGCTCTTTAGAGTTCAATGAGTTCTTATAGTAACAGCCATTTTTCGTTTAAGAGATAAATATAAGAAAAAAATTATCATATGTTTGCTATGTTATATAAGGAAAAATTATATTTTTAAAAAACAACTATTGCAAGAAATATCTTTGACGCATAAAAATAAATTCCATAAAGTCGACGTATTTCGATTGCGCTGAAAATTTTCACTAGATAGTGAACATATCGCGTGCAAGTGAACCGTAAAGTAATTTTCAATAAATTTTCGCACGAGGAATGTCGTGCCCGACCCATTCGAAAGACGAGTTCAAGTTCTTATATCCTGATTTTTTGTTGGATCGGTCCTCCTCCGATTTCGCGACTTCTCGGATCTTTCCCCTCGCGAAATTCCGGAGTGCGCGCGAATTAAATTCCGCGATCCTTCAAAATTCCACCGAAAGCGACGTGCCGGACTCGTTTAATCAGTTCTTTTTTCTTTGCCGCACTCGACCTTATTCGCTTGCGCGTCCGGCAGAGTCCAAGTTCATTATACCTCGATCATGGGACGTCTATTAAGGAATCCCGTCTAATAAGGGGTAAGGTGCGCATCTGCGCGTCGTTACCGAGCTAATTCGTGACGGTTCTCCTCCCTTCGCCCGGCTGTGTCGAGCATGAGGATATAAATCTGCCGAAATTAATTAGGGTAGGTAAGCCGCAATTTAACGTAGCGCCAACTAATACCAGGACAAAGTTATTCGTCTCTTCCTTTCTCATCATCTTTCTCCTAGCCTATCCCGGATCTTAGTCTCGATCACCCTCTTATATTCGCTGTCTCTTCCTATCTTCCCATCATCCTCTCTTTATTCTCCCTTACATCACTGCTAGACTGCGTTTCGAGAAAGCTCACTTATCTACTGCAGCATAATATTCCTTATTAGAACACGCCTGGTAGAAATTGCAGAATGCGGATATCGAAGAGGTGCGCGAGAAACGACGGGCGGTATGGTAAACCGTGAAGGCGAATGGTAACGTGGAGGAAAGGGTGGCCGGGAGTGAGATGGGAGAGCTAGAGAGCTCAAGGGTTGACGGTGGTTTACTTGGCAAGTCAAACATCCTACAGCTTGCAATATCCTGTCCCAGTCGAGCCTGTAAGATACCGTTAAGGGCGAATCGAACGCAACCGCTTTCCCGCCGTTCCCCATTGGAAGCTACCTCGACAACGAATCGAGGTGGAGCCTGGGAGGTTTAGTCGTGACCACATCAAATGGACGTACCTCTCTACAGAGTATGCAAAGTATACTAGCCTGCATCCCGGAGACGCGAAGTTTGCTCGACGTAGGCTCCGGCAATGAACGTGCGTTCGTGCCAAAGCTGATGATGCATCAATGGTGTTAAACCGAACGGGAAACTGCGAGTGAAGGATGCTGACGGGTGTATGAAATTGATTGGTGGTTACCCCGCGCGCGCGATCCTTCTCTTTTTATTCCAAGCCGAAACACAAGTCGAGACGAGAAAGATTAATTAAATTGCAATATGACATGTAATTCCAAACAACGCTTGCTGAAAATCCCATCCGCGATCTGCATTTACGCTCGACGAGAACACCAACAATATAAGCGGCGAAACATTTCGTACGAAATAAGCGCGATAATTTTGCATGCATTTTCCATGGTTACATGATTAATACGTAGAAACTTCCTTTCGACGTTGCGTACCGTGATTTCCGTGCGCTCCAGTACACCGGAAATACATAGACGTAATTTTACCCCCACAATCGTGATACATCATGTCCGTCCTATATGGCGAATGTTTCAGAATCCTGGGAAAATGAGGTTCGACCTTTGCGTACGAACTAACCACGTTCACATTATCGACGCATGCTGTGAGAGTCTCCCCTCATGTTGACATACTCACACACAGAGATTTCCATTTTGAAGGATCGCATGGTTGTCGAAGAGAGTAAAACGAAAAATTCCAGACGTTTCTCCGTGCATGTGAGGGAGATCGTTCTCATTTTTCCACGTTATTTGCCGAAAATAGATATTTGTCTTGTACACCCTATTTTCATCTTTGGTTGATTCCTGCCTATCTCGCCACGTGCTGCCGCAAGAAATTTTTTATTAATATAATAATATACGTATAATAGCGTTAAATAAGATTTTATTCGTACTGCTATTTTTGCACCAAAAGACTCGAAAATGATTCTCGAGGAAAGATGCTGCAACAGGTTGATACTTAATGATGACTGTTGTGGAATGTGATAGATGTAATGAATTCCAATGTGGGGTTACTATTATAATAGAAATATATTCATATTTTTGTTAGGATTTTGATCATGGTAACATCAATAATTAAATTAAATTCCACGAAGTAATGGATGCAATATTGTAAAATTTGAAGTTAAATAGATTTTAAAATTAATTTTAAAATTATATTCTTCCTCAAAAGAGGTATGTATTATTACAAGTAGCAATTTCCATTTTATATTTTCGCTTCTATTAAAATTTTATTTGCAATAAAAAAATATATAATTCAACGTTATTGCTCTATATATAAAAGAAGAAAATTGAAAAGGTTAAGTATAGGTCAAAATTTTTAATTTATTAAGGTTTTAAAATTATATTCTAGGAAAACTTATGACATCAACAAGATCACTTGGATCGCCCTGTATCTTTACAATTTCGAGTATTTCTTATTCCGCACGACGATCTCCTTTCGAAATCAAATTCTAGTCTCAATTTCCAGGTCTTCTTTCGCTTTCCTCACAAAAGAGACGCCACGAAGGGAGGAAAAAAGAAACGGCGGCAGATAGCGCGGTCCCGTTCGAGGGAAAAATAAATTGTGCACCCACCGTCCGACGGGAAGTTCATAGCAGAATATTGATTTCTGCAAAAGACGGCTATCGACGAAAGAAAGGCTTTTTAAAAAATATACATATATACATTTCTATGCACATAGGATATCTTAGAATTTATCGTAACGTTGTAGAAAAATAAAGCTGAAAATGTAAATACTGCAAAAATGCTGTTATATGTACACGTATGTTATTCAAAAGTACTTCAAAAGTACTAATGTAACAAAAAGCGTTCACGAAATATATTAAAAAATAGTCTCTATTTAATGTTGAGATTAGTATTTTACGATATTCGACAGTATCCACAATTTCTAGACACCCAGTATCTACTCGTCGCGAGTATCGCCACGTCTTCGATTCTTACCGCGTCGACGGATGATGCCGTTCACAGAACCGGAAGTCTATTCGATTCAGCAGAAAAGAGCGAGTATAGGATTCCACCTCTCTCCCCGCAAGAAATTCTTGCACGACCGACGTCGAAATCGCGATAAGCAGTGAGCCATCTCCGCCGCTATTTATTTTCGAGCGAAGGAGCGTCAGACGAACCGAAAATATTTCTCGATGTCCACGTTTGACGCACATTGAGGAAAATGACTTTCATGATAAGCGTATTAAATTCGTTTAAATTTCTAAAGATTTTCTTCCATTTTTTATTAGTTGAAAAATATAATAATACGCTGTTTCAGTATACATAAAGGATAGTTTTTTGTCGAAGTGTCTAAAAATGACATACAAATTTGAAAATAATTTTGTTGGAGCATTAAATTTGAAGGATACTCAAACTGATTGTTAAGATATCAAAACTTTTGAATTATTGCTCATTATATTTGAGATTACTGTGTAATTATTTTGATACAATAAAATTATTTTCAGTATCTTTCATTATTCAATTTCCAGATTCAATTATCTATATTTAGTTAAATTTTTGGATATCTCGGCAAAATTTCTTTTCCGTATAATATCAAGTATTTAATAATTAACGATTTCTCCAGTCGTGATAAGCAGTTAAAAGATTTAATTATAATATAATGAAATACATATTTTTTAAAGAAATCTACGCGCGATATTCGTCAATTTTTGTTATATGTTCTTACACATACAGAAAACTACATATTGTACTACAAGTAATAATTATTTGTGTTTCAAGTAATTAAAAAGTTCATATATTCGCAAATTTATCATAAGTTCAAATTTATTCAAAATATATTCTGAATTCTAGCAATCCTAATATTATAATCAATATTAGATACTAAATTAAAACGAATTCAATTTGCTAATTATATGAAGTCGCATATTCGATCGATTTTATAATATTCTTCAAAAGAAAATAAATTCTTGTTTTTCATAATACATAATAATGAGTTTTTCTAAAATCTGTGATAAATACATTTTAAGGTTATTATTAAGGAAATCTTCTTTATTAAAGATACCGTCACTTAAAAGAAGGAAAGTAAATTGAATAATCACTTTTCTTAGTAATAGAATGATATTTTTCAAAGTGTATCATTACATTTCATCGTACACACGCGATAATCGAGAGAACTTTTTCATTTTTATCATGGCCACAGATATTTAAACGGTAGTGTTCGAGATAAGGATCTCTTTCTTCCCAAAGAATTAGCCTCCCACCGGAGATTACTTCAGCCACGTCTTTAAGATAGATTCGCCCGCTGCGACCGTGCTTGGCATGCGACTTACGCGAAGGAGGTGGAGCTATCCCTGTGATCTCGTGGATATGTTAAATTGATCGTGAGCAATAACAACGACGAGGAGGTTCTCGCGGCGTTCCCGACCGGATTCCTCAAAAAGGTCGTCGGTAGAGTTAAAGGGCTGGCACAACATAGAGATGCCCCGCCGCGCTGACTTCCACAGGCACATTAATTTTCGACCTGGGACACTTGCCATCCCGCGTGCATGTTTATTCAATTCTTACTGGAGACGCCGACCTCCCCCGGACGGTTAACCGACGTCATAATGGATTCCTCTCCACCCACACATTACGCTCTCGCTCTTTTTTCCTGTATTTCTCTCTTGTCTCTCCTCGCGCGTTTTCTTTTGCCGCGAGCATGATCGATGTGCCACTTTAATGAGATCCTTAAAATACGGTAGCGAAGCTCGCAGCTCCACGATTCTCCGCGATTTCCTAGAGACCTCTTTTCACGTTTTCTCTACACCTTGACAGGAGTTGTAAATGTTCGTGAGACAAGCACGCGCGAACTCAGACTTCGTCGATTCGCCACTTAATGCCATTCCTTATTTGCCTAAGTTTGCTGAGTTAGAATTGCATCAGGACGCAAGGCTTTTTTGACGCGCACTTCAAAAAGGGGAGTTTTTTTTATGTGAAATTTTATTAACTTGCTCATATTATGGATTGTAATTTTATAACGGTGGCGGACACTCGGTGACATATGCGCATTCAGAAGATATAATCACCATGCACTGTTAAATTCATAATGTCAAATTATATTAATAATTTGAGTTATTTTTAATCATTTCACCACTGCCCCTACTTAATATGCAATTAATTTAATTAAAACAATGTATTTAAATATTTAACGCAAAGAAATTTAAATTTGATTCAAATTTAGTTCATTATTTACTAAGTTATATGTTAATGTAGACGGTGATATAGATTGACTTACGTTTTGACAAATAAGAAAGTTAAAACTAACAAAATATTATTTAATTTGAGAGATTTCATTACACTGAAAGAAAAGATTGGCTACTGCAGCAATTTAGATGGTAAAATATGGCATAGCATTTTTAATTAGCTGCAGCAGCCAATTTTCCTATCGAAATCGTATATTGACATTGCGAATAGGCTACCCAACGCAACTAAAAATTGGCTGCTGCAATTAAAAATGCTATGACATATTTTATCATCTAAATTGCTGCAGCAGCCAATCTTTTCTTTCAGTGTACCTACTATTACTTTTTTCATATCTAACAGTGCGTCATGATATCCGAAATTGTTTCTATTATATATGGATTCTTTCATTATTTTGTTCTTTAATGGTGCAAGAATTGTGACTCCACCGTGCAATATCCAAATGATCATATAAAATTAACTACTCGGACGATAAAAATTCGACGATCGAGTACGTCTGGTCGGAGTTTGCTGTATAAGCGACAATAAAATATTAATGCCATTTTCCCACAACGCGCAAGGACTTTCGTCCTTCAGCTTCATTGAAAATCTCATTAACGTCAACGATGTGTCGATCGTGATATGCAAATTAATATACGTTCCTGCGTTTCTATAATAAACGTAGCATTTACAATCTGCGAGCGAAACTGCAACACTTTCTTTAACTTTATAAATTGAAAGCTTAAGTAAAACTCAAAAAATGATCTAGTTTCTACTTTGCATAAAATGTAATCAAAATAAATTACATAACGTGGAATGCGTGTCCTTATTATATTAGAAATCAGGACAATGCTTCGATGACTTCAGTAATTATTCTCCGATATTTTCACAAAGAATGCATCAACTATGAGCTATAGAAAAACTATTAAACACTTAGTAGTCTTTTTGTGTAAGTTAGTCTTTTTGCTCATAATTTGCCTGTAGCTGTTAGTGGTGCAAACTGCGTCATCATCATTCGGGTCAGTTGCATTTCCGCACAATTAACTTTATATATTTTGCCCTAGGTTTAATATCGTATATCACATATAATCGATGCGCTAATTAAAGTAATATAACAATCAAGTAATATAACATGATACTTCTCTAAGCATAAAAGATATAAATGTATTGTTTATTAATGTATAAAATATTATCTCTTAATGAAGATTCAGTGATTGTCTTTAACATCTATTTTTAATAATAACTGTTATACATAATATAATTTAAATACAGCGTTGTTTTAACGCGCTCTTATTATTATTTTAACGCACTCTTATTATTAGTTATTATTTAATATAATAATTGAGATACTTTGTGAAATATGCGTTAGAAATAATATTTCATCAATATTAACGATATACTGTTTTAAAGTTTCAAATGTTAAATTGTATAGAGATTTATCAACTGCCTGATTCTGGTTCCGTGTTCTTTCCGCAAGGTGTGTCGCGATACGTCACGAGACACTGTCGTAACAACGCCAAGAGTTCTTTATACGCAAACATCGTCGCGAAACGTTTGTTACAAGCGTGTCTCGCGGCGCAAAAAAAAAACCGAGCCGAAGAAACCACTGGGCGAAGGAGAGACACGAAATAACGGCTGTGGCGTTTTCAGGGCTAAACCATTTGTCACTCCGCATTGCGAGCGTTTCTCGCAAAGGGTCGAGAGGGATCGAGGAATGTATTCCGAGGAGTCCACGACGAACCAGCCTCCAATTTGGTCCGAGGCGAACACAGGTAACGGGCTGTACTCTCTGATAGGATCTCTCCTAATGTATTCGGTCATTCGTTCCCGCTTCCTATCCTCTGCCCCAGTGAAGCTTACCCATCTTTCCTTACGTTCCTATTCTTTTTCTATTTATTGACCGCTTTAGATTTCTTTTTCTTCCCCAACTCGTGCTTTTAAGAGAAGAAAAGCCTCGCTATAACTAGTAACTACAAATCACGGTTTTGCTAAATCGTAGAGAGCTTTCAACGTAGATATATAATATTAATTGAATAGTATATCAAAAGTAAAGCGTGTATTATATATACATGTACATATATATAAACTAGCATTATAGACCATATTCATAGACTGTGTAATTGCGAACGTAACTCCTGCTAAGCCAGCTTGCACAAGTGGAACCGGCGCGGCGGCCCAGATATTAATACACAATTATCTTCGGCGCAATTTTGCGTAAAAATGCATGAAAGCGGAAATGGAATTTTACTCTAATATTTAACGTAGCACTCAAAATTCAAACAAGACTCGACAGACATTTTACATTGTATTATCTTGCGAATTGCAATTATATTGATAATATTTTCATCGCATTTTATTCATGATTTATGTGACATACCTTTTGGTCTTGTCATGTAGCGAAATTATGAAATGATATTGAATAATCGATAAAGACAAATTTTATGAAAGGACATTTAAGAGGAGCCGCGCCCCTCGTGAATATTCGAAAGCTCGTTTCCTCGTGCATAGCGCATCGTCTCGAGTGACTTCTTCCGTTCTCACGAACCGCATACGCGATTGTGCATCCGCGGCCTTAACTATCGCGTCCGCGGCTCTTTACTATCGCGTTAAAGATAAGCGCTTATTACCGCCTGCTGCGATCGGCTATTTACAGTTAACTATATACTCGTCTACGGTTTCCTGGAGGAAGGTAGACGCCGTTCCGCGGAGGGTTTTGTGGGATTTTCTCAGATGCCACATGTGCGTAAGATGCTGTAAGAAATTATTTGTATAACCAATACGTAAGAAGAAGATATATAGCGAGTAGGTACTTATATTTTTTACAAAAAAATACGTTATAAAACATCTACCTTCTAGAAAAGTATGCTTTGTAATTAAGTATGATAGATGTGTACATTTTAATGCATTCAAAAAAGTTTTAAGGTCTGAATGTCTGTCGAAATTACAAATTACCATCAACTTATCATCATGCGTCCGACTTTCAATTTAAAAAAATTATAAATTATTCAAAATTGTCCGAGACGAAAATCTGCATACATGCATATTTGCGTATGAGAGATGTGCATTTACATTTTCTACGTTTTCAACGTTGGGTAAGATCGAGGTCGAGAAGGTCGAGCGAGATATCGCTGTAGCTGTGAATATTGTGGTAATGCAAAGCAAAGTAATTGGCGGTAGACCACGGATATTATTTATACTCATTGCTAACATACTATTTGTGCACGATGACGAAGTCGCATGCACTTTACTCTGTACGTATAGGGACCCTTCAATGCGGTATTACAAATTTTTCCCTGTAGAAACAGGTTCTTCGACTAACACTGTTGAATCGGATATCATATTATGCTCTCACGAATGGAAATCTTTATACTCTGCTATACAGAAGAAATGGATTCATTCAATTCGTATATCGAAGCTGCAAAGTTTATATAGTATTCCTTTCTACAATCAAGTAGCTTTAAAATATGATAATGAAAATTGAAAAGAAAATAATGAGATCTACACAAATGTGTATATGTGTGTAAAAGTGTGTAGAAATAATGAGCTTTGACAGAGATGTAGAGATCAACGTATTCCTTATTAATAGTCGAGAAATTTGCCTAGTTAGGTAGAGCTGACGATTATCTTTGACTCCCCTGACTTCAACGTTCCGTAGTTATAAGATTTTAACTTTTCGTTACGCGAGAAGAACGCGCGCAAAGCGGAAAACAGTTGAGACTAGAAGCGAAAGGCTTGATCCTGGTTGACGGGATCTCTGGCTGCGAGATTCTAGGCTGAAAGCTGCTTCTCGAGTTTAAAGGCTGAGCTCGGGATCCGTGTGTCACACTGTGCCGAGAATTGTGCGAGGAGAGATTAGAGGGGGAAAAACGGTATGTGAGGCGCGATCAAACGAGGATGGGGAAACGGGCGAGAGAGGGATGAAAGCTCGCGCGGACAGTGAAACACTTACTCTTAGGTCTTACTCCCTTTTCCGCAAGGAGCCGTTTCAAAGATACTTCCTCTGTCTTGCGAAACACACCGGGGCTTCACCCGCAACACGGGATCGCGCGCGTGTGCGTTCCGCATCTTTTTGTCTCTTTCGCGCATTCTTATCCTCCTCGGCGGCGCGGCAAATTCGTCTACGGATTGTCTCATCTCGGTCGTTGATCCTTTCCACCGGCTTTAAAAGGATGGAGCACCGTGTCTCCTTAGTTGAAGTGCCGTCAACGGTTTCAGCTGGAAACGGATTACCGATGCCCGGCTGAAATATTTAGCGCGCCGCGCCGAGGGAAAATCGCTCTACCATCACTGTTACCATACTACGAACTTTTGTTGCGAAAACTTAGAATAGAAGCTGACAACGGCTTTTTGTGTGAAATTACTTTCGGAGAGATAACTCGCGAAGGATAATTTAAAGCGAGCCTCGAGAAAGACGAAGTTTGTCGTTTCACTTTTGACATTTGCATTAATATTTCTTAATAGTACTATAATTCTGATTGTCTACATTAGATTTTCATCATAAATTATAATTTTGAATTATAAAACTAATAAGTAATGTAATGTAAATATAACACCATCAGAGAGAGAGAGAGAGAGAGAGAGAGAGAGAGAGAAGGAAGGGAGGAGAGGGAGAGAGAGGGTGGGGCAAGATGATATAAAAATTTCGATTAGTTGCCACTGCAAATTTTGATTGGAATATTTTGAAGATTGAATCATTCTATTGATTAGTCACGGCGCTAAATCAAATTTCCCACGTCATAAATGAACAGTATTGTGTGGAAAATCATAAGCGAATGTGTCCGGTCGATAATAAGATAAAAGCCAGGCCTCGCGAACACTGTCGCGAATAATGATGATAGTAATGATAGTAATGATACTCGTGATGACGATGCCGGAAACGCAAAACAATCGACTGTAAGCCTATTATCGCAGTAGATTCGTATCGACAATAATTAGAGGGAAGTGAATCTAAATGAACGGGAAATCTGGCGGGATTGTCGAAAGGCATACAGCTTTAAAATCGGGCGCACAAAGGTAGACAGGACATTCCTTCACGTGCCTCTGATCTCTGGTTACGGTCGATGGATTTCCACATTCTAATCAGTCTTTCTCGTTATTTGTATTTCTCTTTTGCTCGACTCTTTGAATCGCGCACGAGATGCATTTCACTCAATTAAAGATCAATTACATTGGGAAAATTGTAATCGACCTCGAGATAAAGCCCAATAATGTGATAATGTTTTTACGCCTGTGATTTTTGCTCGAACGTGTTTTATTAAAATATGACATAATAAATATATAGCGTACAAATATGCGGCGAACAAGGTAACGGCTCTGTTAATTTTCCAATGTTCATTATTGCCGATGTGTCGTTATTCGTATTTTAATAATTTCGAGCATGTTTTCGATGTTTCTCATTAAATGCAATGAAATTTATTTATACCCGTATAAATCATTTGCTAATATTGTATTCATAAAGACATTAAAAAAAAAACGCAATCATATTCAATATCTGACTTGATTAATGCCAATCAAGAGATGGATCAACAAAATGTCTGTCTTGATTCATCTCATATACACCTTTACAATTTTTATTTAAAATGTTCTTTGGAGAAATATATATATTGATTTACATATTTCATATAGCACCATTGTGCACAATCATGAATGAATAATGAATGAATTTACAAAAAGAAGAGCGCGTGATCCGTGAGATTAAAATTTCTAAATTAGTGAACGATCATTCAATATACGGTAAGCTATCCACGAAGACATAAGCAAAGAAGCTAACTCCAATTTCCAGGCTGTAAATTACATCGCGCATCCTATTATTCTTCCTTCTTGCGTACTGTGCGCTGCGAGCACTCCATCGATTCGTTGACAGTGCTTGATCCGGCACGAAGTGCTCTCTGATGCACTTCCTGCTTCCATCGAGAATCCTGATTCTGGCACGATACCTACTTGGTCCAGATTACCGATCGCAGCGATCGCTAAAGCCGATCTAGGTACGTTTACATGAGGCAATGGAGTAGACAGAGCGAAGGACGTTGAACGATCCGTTATCGATAAGCAGCGGCTACGTTCGATATTATCGAGACACGATAGGCGATTACATGAACCATTCACGCTTCCTTTAGGTGCGTGTATATATATGTTGCATGTTCTATCTATGTGTCATTCGGTACACGCATGTGGTTTCGATTTATTGACTAGTCGAGATACTGGCGTGATATTCGATAGAATTATTTTTGAAATCACGCTGAATCTCCATCTTTCTGTTCTGAAAATATGGAAAGAACGCGCATAACGACGAGGTGCTTCAATAGAATAAATATATTTCTCCATAGCGCGGAGAGAAATAGAAACCGGTACATTTTTATTCAGCGTTTATCGACACGTATCGTTTTCCTAACGCGCACGTTAATCGTCAGCGGAATTGTGCTTTTTGAGAATATTCCGGCGAGATGTATATAACATCACATGTGCAGGTATATAACATATGCTAAAACGATCTACGATTAAATGAAAAAACGCGATACAAAGGCAAAAATGTTCGCTCGAGATTCGTCATAAATTTTTTGACAGAGAGAAACCTTCAAGTGAAAGAAAAAAAAAGAACACGACGCGTTAAAATACGTTAAAACTGGCAATATATACATATATATCGTCGAATTGATGAATTGCATGCTCTAAATATTTTTGACAAATGTAACGGATTATAATCGATAGCAGATTGTGCCGAGTCTGCAATTCGCGAAATTGACACAATAACTAGCTAAAAGTAGAGGCGGGATAAAGAAGTGTTTTCCGATAGCGATCGATGAGTCAAGGTTGTGTTTAATACTTGCCGGAGGTATGGGAGGTAGATTCCAATTTCACGTTGAAGTAGATCATAATATACCCGGAATTGAGTAATCGGGGTTAATTATGTACTCTTTGGTTGGACTTGGAGGACTGAGGGGATATCCCCGCCAGAGATAGAGATGCACAGCACGTGGCGCGTTACTGCCAATGCTCTAATTACCGGCAATTACCGTTGCCTAATCAATTACGGTAACGCAATCTGTTCGCATACCTGCTGCTAGCTGACCGGGCACAGTAATTGAGGCACCCTTCTCGGATCATCGCGATGGTATGTCGCTCTTATCATCCGCTATGATGTCGATACTGCGTCGATACTTATTTCCGACCTTCGCGATCGCATCGCCCGTGATTTTCCGTGCTCCGACGATGGAGCGTATCCGCTGCGACAATCTCGAACTTGAAAATGTAATAGTAGATCGTGAACGGAATGCAACCATACAGCGAGCAACTGTGGTATAGGAGCATATATTTTGTTCCTTTTAGCTTCGTATTCTGGTCTGTCCGCTCGTGCTGCTTCTTGTTCGACGAGTTTCTTTATTTTTAGCTTTTGCTACATACAGATGGCTGAATCTAACAAGACTTAGGTACGGAACTCTAGGATATTAGTTTTGTAACAAAATTTCTTCATATATATGTATTTTTATTTTACTTAACAAAAATTATATATATATATATAATGTATTGCTATCACATTTTAGTTACAAATTACTGAAATTATCTATAAATGGATTTTGTTATCATTATGACAAATTGCTGCATTGTCTGAAAAATGGTATAATTTAAAGATTCTAGAATCAGAAAAATAAATAATATAAATTCAATGAGACAAGTTAAAGTATAAGTTAAAAAATCATAATGTAAATCTTTCTCACTTTTCTAACAACTTTATTTTAATGGTAGAGATTTGAGGAAAGAGACGTCCCAAGTAAAATAGGGTGCATAAATAATTGCCGTTTATAACATAGTGGGTTGTGCTGTATCTCGCACGATGGACCATTTTACGAGCGGTTCCTCGTGTTACTGCACGGTCGGCTATTTTGTTTAAATAGGAAGCGTTATTTCGATAAGGCGTACCAGGTGTTCTCCGTTTGGTAGGCACTATATCTTAAACGAGAATCTATAAGTGTGATGTTTACGAGCTCTTCTGATACAGACAAAAAGGTCTGACAAAGGTACTTAAAACTTTCCCAAATGTCTGCACATCCTTTATATTGTTTAATTCAAGGAATTCGCATAATACTCATATGATTTAAATGTATGCTATTTCACAAATAAACATATCTATGTTTTTCATTTTACAAAATTAAATTATTTATGAAAAAATATAAATGCTAAATAATTTTCTCTTAGTTTTCTCCTTTTGTTCTACGATATTTATAAAAAGATATAATTTTCGAAAAGAATTGAAATAATATTTTTTTATTAATCTAATTTTTTATTAATCTAATTAAATTATAATTTTTTTCGGAATGATAAGAAATAAGAAATATATTTGCAGTAAAATATTATTATGCTAACTACAAGTTCGTTCATAAATCAATTACATCTGCTAAAACGAATACTAAAAATGTGAAAAATTTGTCGCAATAGTAATATTCATAAACCTTTATCAAAATTTTATCAAAGTATTTCGCGGTTACATAAATTTAATCTAATGCTCGCGTTTCTTGAATCGTAAAATAGGTGAATCAAGTACATAAATTTATTATTACTATCAATCGTTATTACATACTTGCGCAAGTTATCATCATTATTTAAACGTAACGCATATAACATGGATATTCCGTGGCAAACAGAGTATTTTGTTGTCGACAAGAGCAAGAAACAGAAAGAAATATACTTCATAGAAATATGATAAATCGTGTATCAATTATTACTTTGACCGTGTAATTGAACGAGAATGTGATATATTGGCAGATGAACGAGAGGAAAATTCCAGTAAGCTCCACAGTAAAGCTCAAGACAGAGATAGAAGTTCACGATAACGATCTTTTTCTGTGGTCGCATGGGAGTCATTGAGTACGGGTCGTACCTGTAAACGCGTACAAAATCTTTGGAAAATGCAAACTCGAGATGAGATTGCATTCAGCGCCCGAAGCTTCCGATGGGAAATCTCGAAGCGAACTTGAGAGCATTAAGCAGCCCGTTAACAAGATAGCGCACTCCGAATGCACCATGTGTGATACAATAAGTTCACTTAGCTGATTTTAGAAATTTCCTCAATCACTTAACCATTTTCTTTCTCAGCGAAATCATTTCGAGTTTGTTCCTAGAATTTCAAAAATTTTCACTGTCGTTTGAGATATAAAAGAGCATACATTACGTCGATTTTCTTTGTGGAGTGCCATCATTTTGTGGACGACGTTCGAGAATCTTATATATAACGTTTATCTCCGCATCTATTTCCTGAACTACTTCGTCTTCTAAAGAGAAAACGGAGGAAAATCGATAGTAACGTTCAACATTTCCCTCGTAAGGAAAACTTGTTTAGAAAAGTGATCGAGCATGGATTATGAAGATAGACGGGAAGGAAAATACACCATTTATATGGCAGGTTGAAATTTCACGAAAATCATCTTCCTCAAAGTGCTTGGACGAGGCTTCTCCTTCGATCATGATAAAAGGTATTTGCTATTTTGCGGGACGTTGTACGTACTAAACGCGCGCTCGCTTATGAGGTATAATGTGTTGCTCGAAAGTAATATACCGATCGGGACCGGCAAAACGGTCAAGCGAATAACAAGTATAAAGCAATTACCTTGGCATTATGCTCGTCCTGCTTGGGACCACGGTGGTACGATGTCGGCTCTGATCGATCGAGACCAGGCTATTAATTATCCGAGATAGGTTCGAGCCAATGCACGTCGGGGTTAAGTGACTTCCTGGCATCGAGGAGAAGCCATTGTTTTGTCGGATATCTTCCTAGAAAAGGTTCGAGGATGAGCTACGGGATATAACCATCCCGTACCCTGAACACGGTCGACCCTCGACGAATCGTGACCAAGTTCGCGCGAGTCGATTGAGCTTCCGCCACTTGCGATCCACGACGGGGGAGGAAGATTGCCCCTTTTGTTCGTTACGACATTTACTTGGAAAAGAATAGACTGTCCGACGTTCTGTATCGCACGGATTAAAGATCTCGTTAGAAATGAATAATGGGCTCCGTGATTCCGCGATTAATGAACAACGTGAAAACCTTCCTTGTGATTTCGCAAGACGATTGCGGATATAATTTATGATCGATCAGGAATAAAGACAGGATTATACACAATGTATCCGCGGGAACATGAATAGGAGGACAATCGATGACTCGCTAGTAAATTCTCGAGTGAGTAAACAAATGACTATCTAGCATCATTAATATCCACCGTGGAGTTCGATCGTTTCCTTCGTTCACGATTGTAATATTAATGGCATCAGGAAAGTAAAAGCGGTAATATCATACGCTATCTTCGCGCGTTATTAGCGTCAAGCGTTCTACATCGACAGAGGATCAATTTAATACGCACGATTAACGTCTGGCAGTCTGCGAAGTGTCCTGGTACTTTTTCAGCCAACTATAATGAAGAGTCGCTCGATATTAAAGTCCAAGATAGGGAGGAGAGAACTGAGGTGAGGAGAGGGGATGCTTGTCATTATGTCGTGTTATATTAATATAACGACGTTACGAAGTAATATCGTTATGAGCCGAAATCATTATCCAACATATAATTGGTAAGGCGAAACGTTTTGCACTGATTATTCGCTATTCCACGCCCTACACGTGCCGATTTATTTTTAATTATTTCCTGCCAACTGCAGGATCATCGACCTGTCGTTGGTTAACCGGAGTCGATTGCGTCCCCTCCAATGTATACAGCGTTATGGCACGCACAATTCAAAATTTATAACAATTCGAATTATGTATGATCGTGTCGTGCGTTGTCGACAGTGAGTTGAACTAACAGTTAGCAATATCGATTGCATGTATAATCGATAATTCATTAATTAAATTGCGTATAATATAATACCTAATAACATTGAATTGTTTGTCATTTGAATAATAATAATAATACTGTTGTTTGTCTCAACGCATTTTAGCGTTTATTAATATATATTAAAAATCGGTTTAATAATATTTGACAAATATTACTGTTAAAATTGTCATTATTGTCTTGACATAAAAGAGAAGAAATTTAAATGAGCAGATCTTGTGTCTTCTCATAGTACTAACGCAGAAGATTTTAATAAGAGCACTGAGTAAAGAAAGAAACTGGATATATAAGAGATATTTTTTTTTAGTATTTGAAGATTTTATATTAAAGTTTTTAGCGTTATGTATTCTTTTCCAAGGGGTGAGAGAAAAGGATACTTTATCTTATTGGACACAGATCTCATTATGTATAGCGGCAACTTCTTAAGCGTCGTAATTAATTTTGTTTCTAACTATTGCGATCTACATGAGTTTTTTAATGTACAATTTAATACTTTAGAAAGTCATCGTTCGCGTAATTACATGTAATGTACGTCAGTTATAACGATGAAAAAGCACAACAAGAGACTTCTTATACCTTGAAAATAGATACAAAACATACCGTTAAGTGAAACACGATATATAACAATTCCTGAAGCGTGGGCGATGAAGACTCCATTTCCGCATCTTTTGTCGCTCGCTTTTATCTTCGTCAGGATGCGATCTCTTTGAATAGAACGTAATTTAAGGTACGCCCCGTTCTGTTATCCTAACATCAAATTTGAATCGAGCAGTTTCGTCCGCGAATGTATCTTTGTGAATCGCCGTAGGATCGTCTCTCACCGAATTTATTCCGAATTCAAATAGCGTCAAACAAAGCGACGGGGCGTGCGTAAGAACACAAACCGTCGTCGTGGATACCGGAAATTGCAGCGTTCAACGCGCGCACCCACTCGCGCGTTCCACTGGGTGTATACATTATTTAGCCATGCTGGAAACCGCGAGTTGAAATATCGCGATTCTACCCCGCTCGTCTCGACCTCGATCGATGCCTGTGGAGCGAGCCCACGCGAACATAATTTGCGAAAGCTCGGTTTTCCGTTCAGGGCGCGGGGTCGCGAGACACGGCGGGATATGTGCGAGCACAAGGTAGATCGCCGCGCCGCGCCGTAACGGCGCTACGGTGCGACGACGGGGAGAAGGACGCGTGCGCCTTGTATTGGCTCAAATGGACCATTGTTCTAGGCAATGGTTCGACGACCACCCTCGCCAAAACAAAAGATCGAGATGCCAGGGATCTACGATGCCAGGTTACGACCGGGGACGTTCGTGTAGGCCGTCTCGACCTATCCGAACCATTCGAACTGGCGAACGCGTGTCTTCGCCTCTTTTTATTCGGATGATAGAAATGCCGACGAAGCCAGATATTTTTTAAATTCGAACCACATCGACACTGATCGAATATAATTGCCAGATACATTTATCGCGTTTTCATTAATTATAAGGCGTAGGAATTGCAATTAATTTTTTATCATGATGTGCACTATTGTGCAGCCTAATTACGTTTGACTGTTGTAACTGCTGTTGATTATAGCACGAACAATTATGACGCGTAGTAGCGATGGCAGCAAGATTAATGTGATAACGGCGCATATACTTCATATTTACGGCTTTTTCTGATTTATGCGTTGTTTAATTTGTGTACAATTATTTTACCGCGCGGTTTACTGTGATTTATGGAATACAGACGATCAAATTGATATTCTTTTCATAAATGTGTATGATGAACTTTGAGAAAACAATTATTTATCTTTCGTATGTAGCTATTAATCGGCTATTGTAATTAGTACGGCTACGTGGAATGCTTTACGTCGGATATTTATCACTAGTCAGTTTAATACATCGAAAATACTGGGAATCTGAACGAATTATGGTTGGCTTCCGCGAGGAAATAAACGGATTGATAAAGAGAACGGAAGTCGTACTAGCTCCATGATGAAGAAGAAAAAAAAAACTTTGGCCCGGCTTATGGTCAATAAACATAACTTATTCTCTGATTTGAAATTCAGCGCCATATCTACCTTTTACGTCCATAGCACGTATGTAACTATCGACGGTTATTCGTATATATATTTTATACACACACACACACACACACACACACACACACACACACACACACACACACACACACACACACACACACATATTATATATAAAATCCTCTACCAAAATGATAAAGGACTTTTCGAATCAACTTTTGATCAGGAAGAAATAGTGCTATATGATTCATGGACTTTAATATAAACAATGGTATATATGTATATATTATTTACATATACATTTCGAGTGATATAAAATATATATGTATTGATGAGACTAATATAATTCCTTTGGAGAATTTTCTTTTAAAACAAAAAAAAAAATTTTTGTGACAGTGTATTGTTGGTCGGGTTATTACTAAAGAAAAAATTATAATAATCTTAATAATTTCATTCGCTCATCGATTCCACACGCAATGATGTGCGACCGTTATTTTACGATCGACAATTAGTCTCGTCTTTTAGTTACCTCTCGCGTCCGTCAAGCAACAATAGCCACGTAAAACGTTCTGAGGATGACGATGAGGGTTGTGGTCAATTGCCATCGACCATTGCTTCAAAGACGTTTAAAGTCTTTAACAGTCGCCACAGCCCATACTAATTTCCTCCTCGTAAAAATTAAGCTGTGAAACGATCGTGAGAAATTACATGGGTTGGCCGGTTAAAGTTAGTCGAAAGTTAGTCGCATGATTTTACGAATTTTAACTAAATGCAGCAAATCAAAACTAAAAAAAAGTAATCTAATGAATCTTGTCAATTTTCAATAAAAATGTTGGATCTTAAAAACCAGAATAGTATAGATCAATACATTTCAGTCTAATTGTAAAAAAAATATTTTTAACGTGAACAAAACAGCATTAATTTAGAAAACAACGTTTGTTTTATAAAAACCGGATATCTTTTATCAGAATTCCGCTTTTTGATGATGCTCTCGTTTGAGAGTAAAAACGCAATATAAATTCCAATAAGCGTCCGCGTAATTGCCGATACCGAAGTGCAATAACGCCACAGGTATAATTTGCATTTCACTGCAATCACCATCCAGTTTTGCCATGTAACATTAGCATAAGTTCTTGCCGAACGTTGTGAGAAACAGTAGTGGGTTAAAAATGCGGAAATGCTTATTAAGAGAGCAGTCATATCACGCGTTTTTTAATATTTAATTGATAGGAATTTCAAGTAATTTAGGTAATTAAAAAATTCAATTGAAGTTAAGGAAAGCCACTTAAACCACTTATCTAATTCAATCATATTTCTTTATCGACTTCTGTTCTTTGTATCTAGTCATACCTTTCATGTCTCTCGGAAATTCTATTACTCATTTCCGTCGATCAATCGACACTTTCATCATAGTGACATGTCCCATCGCATCATTCGTAAAAGCGCATTCTGTTCGAACTGCGGGAGTCTGTTGCTCTCGAGGGTCACAGACCTCGTAGCAAAGTCTACAAAAAAGTCGCAATTACGAGGAACGAAAGGACCAAGCATTGCGACGAGTGACAAGAGACGACGGATAAATTTACGGTGGGACGTTTCGAGATCGACAAGCAATATATCCGCTCTCACGAGCAGGATTAAGAGTGTCGAGAGAGCGCTGTCGCGCTTCGAAGGAATGAGGAAGAAGAAAAGCACGACGAACACCTTGTCCTTAAATAAGCAAAAACCAACGGACTTCAATTTTCATTCAGGCAAAGCCGCATGAAGCGAATTGATGGAGTCATAAAACTATGTTTTCAGCTTGCGAGTACATGATCGTGTACAATTCGTACACGACATTCTTTCATGAAATGTGTATACTACTGGCTATGATAATTTATGCCAATACCAATAAAGTAAAAAAATGAATATGTATGCGAACAATAAAATCAATTATGCTCGGTGATATCGTATCTAATGACACATTCGTATGGCAGGTAACGCAATTGCGTTACCTACCTGCAACCTAGAGGCTAGAATATTACAAGACGCGAAAATACCATTTACACGACTAAGCAATCGGCGCATGTACTTTCCTTTATCTCGCTAGAGATTGCTCACTAGATACCGTAGCCCCACGCACCCACGCTCGATAGCCGACCAATCGAGACCATTGATTGTAATAAATATATAGGTTCAGAAAACCAGGGATCACAACTGAGAATGAGATAAATTTAATGGGATATGTCACCTACTTTTATCCGCAAACTGATAAAGAATGCGCGCAATTCCATTGCCGGTTACGACATCGAAAACGCAATACGTATACCACTATAAATTCCTGAAAGTATGTTTCTGTCAATATATTATCGGCCAAATTAATATCCAAGACACCGAACGCCTGCTGACAGCACGTACAAAACTGAGAACTTGTTGTTATCTTCTATAATTTATCGAGTACAAACGAACGTTGTAAGAAAGTGTACTGATATTTATGCATAATGGAAGCCGGTGATTAAACGATTCGATTACTCATTTAATAGTACGGAGCATCGCTAACATTAATATTGATTAATACGTATTGGCGTTTATAAAGCGACGTATTCGATTTTTACGGAGACTAACGAATATAACGCGGATTTAAAATTTCTTTCTACTCTTAATATTTATGGATTCCATGAGGGAATTTACTTTAGTTTATCGGTAGCAATTTTATATTCGTAATCTATGTACAGCTAAGATGTTAAGTAAAAGTTTACGATTAAACTTGTAATCTGTAATACGAAACTTTTCTCGAGTTAAAGAGGCAACTCTATTTATTTCTTGCGAGTTCCGTGACGCCGATAAACAACATCAAAAACACCGTAAGTTTAGACACAAGACATTTCACAAGAAGCATTTCTTGTCCTACTGACGAGAATGACGTGCACCCTCCTTCGCTTTACATCACTCAAGAACAGCCGTCGCGACGCTTCGCTCCAATTATCCTCTATTATTATGCAGTGCAACCCCTTTTAATAGTCAACTGTTGATGCAAAATCAGATCGCATCCATTAGAGAACAATATATCAAAAATGCGAACATAAGATGTCTTGAAGACATCATTAAAATATCTGTAGTCGATTGTTATATTTGAGATTGTCTTAAGATGTTATAAGCCAATCAGAGAGCTGGATTAACCTTCTGATTAAACAGGTAATTAAGACATTACTTAAAATGGTCTTGAAATAAGAACGGATTATATGAATACCTAAGATATCTTTTAGATATCATATTATAAGACGTCTTAAAGATGTCCTTACACTGAACCAAAATTGTAAATACAATAAAATTTTCACTGAATTAATGAAAATTGGTCCAATGAATTCTCTGAATAATATATAATTTAAATTATAAAACTATTACTAAAATTTATTTGCAAAAATGAATATGTATGTATTTATATAAATGAATCCAGTTATTGTATCAATGAATCAACTACATTAAGTTGAACATTAAGTTGAACATTGATTCATTGGACCAAAAATGATCAAAATTTTTTTCAATGTAAAACGTGTTTAAGCCATTTATGTCGTATTTTGAATTTGTTCTCTGAAACTTATTTGTATTCCCTGGTACGATTTTCCTCTGGATAGACTCGCTTGATTCTAGACTGATACTTCTAACTTGGTCCACAACACTTCGAGTGAGTCAGTTCGCAGCCGAGCGGGCCACACTTGGCCGGGTATCAAATTCGTTGTAGACGCTGCACGACAGGCAGTCGCGAGCATCACGACGAGCGTGTACGCTTGATGTACCGACACTCGGACACAAAGTGCGATGCTGTAGGTGCGCGAACTAACGTTATATATAAATATCGCGGCTTCCGCAATACCGAAATATCTCTGATTTATGGAGTGCCGCTGGATCATCAAGTCGCGTACGCGCATCACGCTCGAGCAACTGGGTTAACGCCCGTC
>Ga0157363_1001052_pt1 | contig 22412 bp, 10 predicted proteins | sample AttsexASBM1_FD_111477 | JGI IMG/M metagenome (GOLD analysis project Ga0157363, IMG submission 111477) | Fungus gardens microbial communities from leaf cutter ant in Ribeirão Preto, State of São Paulo, Brazil - Atta sexdens ASBM1 | ecosystem: Host-associated > Fungi > Mycelium > Unclassified ... | reverse complement strand
GAAACAGTAATAAAAAATAATAGGTAAAAATGAGGGATAATGAGGCTAGCGATGAACTCGAAAAATTCAGAAAGGATTTAACCGAACAAGTTAACAAAGAAATGATAGTATTAAGAAAGGAAAATATATAAAGTGAAAGTATATAAAGAGTACGTAAGAATTAAAGACAGATTATGGAAAGATAGGATAAGAGAGATGGAAGTTAGAGAATAATTAGAAGAAAAAGTAAAAGAACTAGGAAGATGGGAAGAAGAAAAATTAGAAAATTTGGAAAAAAGTAGACACTTATGTAATAAGTAAAGAAGAGAAAGATTCGAGTGTAAGTGATGAAAATACAGTGAGCGAATATAGTGAGAGCGAAAGTAATTCTAGTATAGTAGAGGAGTGAATAATGATGCACAATCCATATCGCAATATAGTGAGGATAAATTGAGTAACTGGGAAGTAAATAAATTTAAAAAGTTGCTTGTAGACGTGGAGGAAAGTAAAATGAGAAAATGTAATAAAAGGGATATTATTTTCTAAAGACATAGAGAAAAACATAATTAGCAGGGTAAAGTGGGTACAGGCATTTATAAAAGAAAACTTAGAAATAGAATAAAGTGATAAGTAGTAGGAGTAGTGGATCAGTAATAATAGCAAGAATTGAAAGCGTAGAGTTAAAAGAAATAATGCAAATGAAATAATGCAAAAGAATAAAAATACAAGTTAAAAAGACATAATATTTTTATTGAACATGACATAAGTTGGGAGGAAAGGGAAATTCAGAGAAAGATCTTTAGGTGGGCAATAGAACAGAGAAATAAAGGGGAGGACGTAATAATGGGAATAAGAAAAGTAAAAGTTGAAGGAGTGTGAAAATTATGGGCAGAAATAGAGGAGGAGGAGAATAAGAAAAACAATAAAGAGGAAGAAATGGAAGTAAGTAAAGGAAAAGAACAAAATTTTTGCTAAACCAAAAAGAGATTTATCGTAAGATCCCTGTTCATTTATTATCACTTTAATCAGAAACAAGAAAATAATAAAGAATGGAAATTATATTTAAATACAGAAATATTTTTCAATAAGACAACTTTTGTAACAGATTTGCAAAATATATCGAAAATAATCTTATTTCAGGGAGAAATTAAACCTTATTTATTTCTATATTAATATATTTATAATATATTTATAATTTTGTTACGCATAATTTATTTGCACATATACGATTATTAATAAATTAATGAAGCAAAAGGAGAGTTTCGGTATATTTTATAAATGCATCCACTGCAAATGTTATTTTAAAACATTTCCATATTAATATATTTTGCAAAAATTTATATTATATATTTTCTCGCTTTGACATCACAATCGGAGATAACAATGAACAGGAGCTTTGATAAATATTTAATTTAATTTATTTCTATATACTGTTTATTGCATGTATTCTGTTTGCTTTTGTGTGATTTCTGTAAACTGATGACTTGTAGACGGCAAAACTGGTGCTGGATGAACATTTTTTGGGCGATTCTGAGAACTTTACTAGTGGGATAGAATACTTCAATTACGAGGACGAGCCCATCTTTACCGTAACTACTCCCACTTCCAACTTTTCCCGCACGCCGTTATCGCCGTTGGACAATATGAACGCTCCTGTTTCTCTAGGTCGAGAGTTAAGTGTGGAAAGCGCCGCAACCTCCTCGGAGAGCGAAGAAACTTACAAGTCTCGTCCGATTCCTGAGGAACTAGGCTCAACTCAACAAGGTATTTAAATATGATACCGTAAAGTAACACCATTATATTAAACATTAAAATATAATCATGGATAATTTATCGCAATGAAAAAACTCTAGAAAATTTCGTTTATCCATTATGTTATTCTTAATTTTATGGAAATGAAATTGATCGAATTTGTTTTCGAACAAACTTGGCCATATAATGTAAATTAATTATAATAAATTAATAAATTTTAATTAACGTGATTAAAAAATAAAATTAAAATAAAGGACTCTTATTAACAAACAATAACATCAAGCAAATAGAAGTGTATATAAGAGTCAAATTTAAACAATTGTATATAATGTGAACCGTTTAGTATCTATACATTCTTAATTAATATAAGCTATTTGATAATATTATATTGCATGACATGTTTCGACATCATGATTATGCCATCTTCAGATATTCAAAAAAATACAGTAAAAAACAATAAAAAAAGTCAAATGAATTATAACTAGTCGCTAATACAATCCATAACGTGAAACATGTCATGTAATGTAATATTATCAAATATCTTATAGTAATCAATTAAGAATATAGATTTTAAATATATTTTTTAAACACATTATATACATCAATCATTTAAATTTGACTCTTATATATCCTTCTATTGATACTATTTTTAATCGCCTTCTAACTCTGTCCGTTCTATTTACTTAGTTCCAGAAGCGAGAGAACTTACGTACGAGTTTCTGCTGCTGTGCGCGGCGGGCCCATATGCAAAGCGGCCCCCCGCCGATTGGGCGCGCATACAGAAGGAATGTCCCAATATAGTTCGTAAGGTACCGCTGTGCGACAGGAACGCCAATCATATACCGTGCAAAACCTTCCGCGTTACTCTTCCCTGCAATGCCGCAGTTTAATATTCTTGTATACAACACGCATCATAATAATTCACTACATATGCATTAATGTTTCACCGAGAGAAAAGTCTGCGTTCCCGAGGATGTGGTGTGTCACGAGTGTGATTATTGCGGTATTAACCGCATGCATTCAGGCGGGAGAGAAATGAAGAATAAGATCTGGCTCCATTTAACAAATAATCACAGTTAGGTCTCTATTTTTGCCTTTTTAAAAGAGAAGGAAAGCACTTTTTAGGAAGAAAGTAGGCAGAGACTGAACTGTTTTAATAATTAGTTAAAGCGAGAGTTTAATGGCGATTATCATGGAATCTTAATATGATTTCGCGAATTAAAAGACTTTAGAAGTTCCTTCACAATATGTGTGATTAGATATTAAATCTTTTGCAATAATAGAGGAGACGACAATTTCTAAAAGTTACTCAAGACCAAAGAGATTGTGAGCGAGTTTCATGATATGTGATACACACACACATATATATATATATATATATATATGTATATATATATATTTTTTACGTTGTTTACGATTTGTTTCTCAAAAATACTTTTTTTACATGTTGAACTCCCGCGATTAATTGACTGATTGAATTCGTACAAATCATTACGATCACGAAATGTAATTAAAAGACATTTTAGCTTGAGAAGCTAATCAAGATTAGTTTGTTGCGTGCAACAGTGTGAAACAGTCAATGAGTATCCAGTATTTGACGTACAGTTTTATATATTCTTTGCATTGAAATTCGAAAGTCTACGTTCCTATATTTCGAATTTAGAGATATATATATACTACGACATGTTTTTAAACTGTTTTTCTTGTTATATATATTGTGTTAATTGTTCATTATTGTGAAAAATTTATTTTTTTATATTTTTGTTTCTCTTTCTTTCTCTTTCTCTTTCTTTCTTGTTCTGAGAACTTTGTTAAGAAGTCATTTAAACCTGAGATTATTTTATTTGATCTTATATACAAAGAGGCTAATAAGACTAGACTAATAAGACTAGTGTTGTGTGTTAAACTCACATACACGCTGTATTAATAAATGAGTATTGCAAAATCGCTGAGTCTTGCTCTCTGCGTGTTTTTTTGTAAACCAGAACAAGCGCAGTTCATACGATGCTTTGTAAATTGGCGTACTTGCTTAATATGAGAATGATTACTTCTTAGACGATATATATGTCTTAAAGAAGTCATAAAGACATAAAAATGTCTTTTGAAATATATATATTTAAAAAATATCTAAAAATCATCTAGACATTGAGTTAATTGTTTAAATAATTATTTTGAATTTATTAAGATTTTTTAAGAAATATTATATATTGTTCTACAATTTTATTTGAAATTATTAATATATAGATTAGCTTAATATTTCCTTTAAAAAAAAGTAAAAAATGAGATTTTCGATCAGTAAAGAGAACTACTGTAATTTTTTGTTTCTCGCTGCTAAGATATGAAAATCAGTCAGATTAATTTAATAATTCATTTCTATCGATGTAAATTAATTTTAATCTTGGTGCAACTTACTTTCTTAGTTCTTAGATCTTAGAATTAGAGATAAGGAATAAATTAAACTATAAAATAATCTATTGATGGGCACATTTTGATATTGAATAGCGAAAAAGAAACCAATTTACTAACTTTCCAAAATACAATATTTTTATTATATACGTGTCAATCACCAGATTAGAAAGACATCGTATAAACTACGCTTACAAATGTGTGTAAACTTATGATTATCGCCTGCATGTGCCCACACATAATTTAACACTTGGCTTTCCAACCGAATTGAAGCATGCTGCTTATAACAAGGTAAGGTAAAGGGATTAATGCTTTCTTATTTATATTGCAAGGCTCATCCGAGAACTAATCTCTCTTTCTTGACAGGCACCGATTCGCTGGTTCGAACCGGAGGCGTACAAAGCCAAGCTAGCAGCTGCTGGTCCCGTTGCAATATTGCCGATCGGCGAAACGGAAATCGATCCCGAGTGAAACCGGAAGTCAATTTGTCTTCCTCCCATTATCTTCTCCCACCCTGGTGATAAGATTTCAGAGAACACGTGTGTGTGTGTGTGTGTGTGTGTGTGTGTGTGTGTGTGTGTGTGTGTGTGTGTGTGTGTGTGTGTGCGCGTGCGTGCGTGCGTGCGTGCGTGTGATGTGCGCGCGCGCGCGTGTGTGTATGTATGTATGTGTGCTGTAACGTCTTGTCGATCGTAAGAAATTTGAAAAAGGAAGATTAAGAAGACAAGAAAAATAAAATATCTTCTTCAAGGGAAAAAGAAGTAAAGTGTACGTCGAAGAATTTCATTGACAATATCTCGAGGAAGAAATGTCTTCGTCGAGAAGATACATCTAAAAAGAATTGTTGGACGTGCGCTTTATACAATCGATACGCTAGTCATTAGAGTGAAAAATGTTTTATTTATTCATAAAAATTATCGTATACGCAATCATTTTGCAATCAATTGTCTTTTCGATCGATTACACGTCGTATGCGAACCGCGTCGATACTGTACGGCACGCACGCGATTTGTATAACATTCTGTCACGGGACAATGTCGACAAGCGCAAGAATGTTACGTTAGTTATTAATGGCAAAAAAAAAGAGATAAGATCGACTTGTTGAAATTACACATTGAAAGACAACAACTGTTAACTTTCGTACGCGTTTAATAGATAGAATTATAGTAGCGTTAGAGACTGAGGAATTAGAATCGTGCATTCGAGAGAGGAGCATCTTTTATAAGCGAGATTTTTATTATTTATAACGATTTTGCTATTCGCCTAATTGAAAAGACGCGTTTCTCGACAAAAAGGATTAATCGTGAAAGACTAATATATTACTTTAGAAGAGTACACGGTAGAGATCACATTACAAGAACAAATCCTGCGCTTTTTATAAATAGCAATTCGGAGGGCGATCTCCCAAATCCAGAGATTTCAATCTCGCCGTGTAACAAACAGTGTTACGCAGCAAGAAATGGAATCGTGATGTAGCATAGTCTAGTCTACCTATTTCAACGTAGGAATTACCATTCTTTTGGTATTTACTCTGCTGTGACGCAATAACCAAAAAAATGTAAAGAACGGAGGAAAGGGAATTAAATTTTTTTCGAGAGTTTATATTTTATATACGCTAAACGAAAGCGTTCGTGTGTTATGTGCAGTACATATATATATATATATATATATATATATATATATCTCGTGAGAAGAATGTAGCCGATAATTTTCTTGTTTGACTATTATACTGTATAGCATGAGAGTGCCTCATTCTGATAAAACATGAGATAATCGCAAAATTGTAAGCAAGATTGTTGTCAAATTCTTTGCATGCGGAATTTTATCTTGCTTTTATCTTAACGGATTTAAGATTTTCTTCTTGTAATATCTTATCCTTGAAAATCGCCGAAATCCTCTTCTCACGGTGACTGAAGTTTCGATTCAGAAACTGAGAAGTTCGATACGCTCGTCTGATGTTTATTAAACAAAAGATTCAAAAATATAGCCGATTCTCTCCCTATATTGTTAATATCTAAATTTTCGGCTACTCACGTAACTTTCTTCGTGCGTCATGAAACTTTACTGCACACTGTCCAGGACACTTACGTTCGTTTTTAAGTTTTTACACAATTTAATATTTATTACGGATTTACACTCTATTTACTTTGAAAGATTAAACATCACGTATATATAAACAATTATATATAGATAAATGTATTTACATATTAATAATATGTTTAAATACAATTTATAATTGATATATAAATTATAAATTTCCTTTAATATGTAATTATTTATATGTAACTCATTTTTTATATATAATTGTATATATATATATATATATATAATTTATTTTTATCTCTAACTAACTGCGCAGTAATATACAATAATACTATAATATATTATTGTACTTTGTCGTTTATAATAATAAATCAGCAAAGTCAGAAACACGCATCACATTAGTAACTATCTTTTCTTTGCCCTTTCGGATATAATGGAGAAGGAATATCCCGTACACAAAAACTGGATGCATAATAATGAAGTCGACTGCATCGATCTGGCACTAACTTTTTATTATTCCAATAATAATAATATATATCGAAAAAAGTGAGATAATCACTGAACATACACATTATGTACCTCCCGCCGATCACACGGGCTCAGAAAATTGTACTAGATATCAATTGCACTCCTACTCGAGTCTCTTCTTGTAAAAGTTAAAAATCTTAGCAGTGCTCACCGAAGGTCCGCGCTCGCCGATTGCATTTTCTTTTCTTTTTTTTTCTTCCCCTTTCTCGTTACACGATTCATTTACATTGCTATTATTCGTATTGCGAGTGATTGCGAGCGGCCTATCGTATCTTTTTTTTTACTCGTGAAAACGTACACATTATCGTATTATCAATACTTCGTAGTTTAGTTTAAAATCAATCTCAGCTATGATCTAACTAGAGCGTGTATACAACTGATTCTTCCCTTCGCAATTATCAATATAATGTTATCCTGCTGTCGCTAATTATCCAGTGTATTGCATGTGTATGAGTGAACAATGATACGTCTATTATATAATAAATAACAATTCTCGTTTAACTCGATAACTGATAACGCTACTTCTACAAAAATCAACGCGACGTGTGCAAACATAACGGGAGGATCAAAACGAGAGATTTCTTTTGATATTTTTTTATGTACTATGAGATTTATTCACGAAAAAAATGATGTATTAATGACATTAGATTTAATTGGAAATAATCTTTCCCTGGTAAAAATGCTTCACATAATTCTTCAGAATTTCTATATAAATTTTTGAATTTTTCACAATTTTTATATAAGTTTATAACTTTTTAAAAATTCTTTAGCTTTCAGATTTTTTTATACGAATCGGAATGCTCGAGTCTAAATATTTTATAGAATTGTTTATATATGTGAATTTCTGAAATATCCTAAAATTTTTCATTTCATAATTGCTAAAGAAAACTTAACAAAACTTTGAAGAAGTTTAAGGTTTTTTTTTAGAACCTTTCACAAACTTAAAATGTGAAAAATTCTTAAAATGTTGTAGAACATAACGAGAATTTTTTCATCAGAGCGTTGATTTAACAATAATATAATAAATCATTAGAGGGCTGTAGGAATTTTTCTCTTAAATTGTGAAAACTTCGCTCTAAGAAAAAATATATACGTTTAACACGTAATAAACACTAACTTCGAAACTTCACAACGGTCCTCTAAAGATTAATGATACAAATATTTATTTCCAATAAAAACAAGAGTACGATATGTCGGATTAACAAGATTAATTTCAATTAGATCCGGTTAGCAATAAATGCAATGAGCCTTTTGTTCTGAGGTGTGACATTAATTCGCTTTAACAATAAGCTCCTAAATTTTCCAGCTGCAATCTGGCCAGCTCGTTTAAAGTTTAGAGATTAAGACTTAAGATCGTGCTTTTAAAAAAAAAAAAAGTTACAATTTAGAGCTTGAAGTGAAAGGCGAAGGCTATCTATTGTGGATCGGGTCTCAAAGCTTTAGTTAATACATCTTTCTTTTCGTGCGAGAAAAAAAAATAAATGATGAACAGACCCGCCGATGTCGGGGACGTCTTTCTCTTTCGATGATAAGGCGTAAAAACCCGCGTCTCCGGAACGTAATCCGAAGCGTCTCGTGTATCCTCTTACGTATAAATATATGCGTATATATCTACGTGTATCTTATAATTAACTAGTAATAATTATGCATATGATTCGCGCACGTAACATAAGCAACGCGTTTCATCCCGACCAATAGATAGCCGAGCACAACTCGCGTTTTTCCTCTTAACCGTTGAATGCTTAAATACATATCCTTGGCCGATAGAGGCAGCGCCTCATTATATGTACAAATTCAACATAATAACGATTTTTTTTTCTACGAAATAATCACGATGAATCGAATTTGGCCTGGTTCGTCTACACTCAGAGAAAAACGATGGTAGCAATTAAGGTGATAACTGTACAAGTTTTATATGTAGAATTTATATATACATATATATATACATATATATATATATATATATATAGTTGAATAAATTAGTTCATAATTTATATATAGAATTAATGTACATATAAATTAATATTCAGTTAAATAAATTAATATTCATAATTGAATATTAATTAATTAAAAAATTAATTAATATTCATAATTGAATAAGTTGCAATGACTATAAAATAATGTATTCATATGTACAATAATTCTGGAACTTGTATAATTCTTTTATAATTGCTATCACTCTCTTTCCCTGTTCATTTTTATAAAAAAATAATCTGTAAATTAACTTCAATCTCTCGATTTAATTTATTTATCATTTTCTGATTCTTAAAATCAGATAAAAACTAAGTTAAACCGAGGTTGAAGTTAATTCACATCAGTAGAAATGAGCGTAGCACGAGGCGGATCCGAATTAAAGGGACGAAGATTAAAAATTAGTTATAGCGCGCGAATTACAGACAATGATACTCTTTTTACTCCACTTCTGAGACACACGCCGTCGCACAATGAGATACAATTATGTAGATCACGTAAATCGTACCCAGATCTTTTTTTCTATCCGAACAGAATCTCGTAGGTCCCATAGATCTGCGTAAATCCGGCGCCAATTCCGTAATTTCTACAAGGCGATTTTCATTCGCGCTTTAGCCTCGCAATGTAAAAAAAATTCGCGAAGAACGAAAGCAAGAGGATAGGGGTCACGACGAATAAAATTTCTCCTAGATAAATACGTTCGTATCTTACGTATTATTTAAGCACATGCGTGAGAATGTCTCGCCATTTGATCATGAAAATAAGAAAGCTTAACGTTATGTTTTAATGCTTATCGTCAAATGAGCATAAAATATATGTGTATGTATATATACATATAAGTACATATAATTCGTACATGTACATAATTATATACTTACATTTATTATATATATATATATATATATATATATATATATATAAAATATATATATATTTTTGCATGAAATATATTATGAGGAATGGAAATTTTACTTTCTACTCCCACATACTATATACATATATGTATATATATGTATATATAACATACACACGTGTATGTGTGCCTAGTAACCTTTCTGCTCGGCACCGAGCAAGGTCTGCGCGAGATGTGCAAATAACGTTAAGAAATTAAAGGATACATTTTGTCGTTTATTTTTATAGCCTAGAGACATCATCTTATAAAACATAAATCGCTAAAGCGATGTAAATTCACTTAAATATATATATATTCATATATTTCGGCATTTCTTTATACTATTGAGTTTCTTGGAGGGGTGAGGGGATAAGGGGAGGGGGACCACGATCTGGCAAAAATTTGCTAGTTACGCTTTTTCTTTCAATTATATATCAAAAGAGGAGTGCACAATATCGAATACGTTCTACGAATACATATATGTCTTCGACATGCTGCAAAATGTAAACGTGATACTCGATGAATGACATTATCATACATTTATGAGAGAAACAAGTGCATTATGCGTGTTTATGCTCGTTAAAGGGAAATATAAAATTCATCAGCTGCCTATTCCGAGTTGGTTTCTTTCGCTTTCTTTCCCTTCCTCTTCTTCCTTCTCTTCCATCTCTTTTTTTCTTTTCTAATATCGACACAATCGTAAACGATATCCGCGACTCACTCGTACGAATATGTTCTACATATATACAATAGCATAATTATACTTCTCACATGCCGAAGTCGGCCGTCCGATTCCTTATGCTTTTCGCAAAATTCAATCTCTGCCTCTCGTGTATCTGCCGTCACAAATTTGAAATCCTTTTTTTCCAAAATTTTTTACTAGTTTCTTACGCCATAGTCAAAATGAATTTCTATCTAAACGAAATAAAAATATGTTTCTCCCTCGCACAGATCACCCGCAATTCGCGCGGCAACCATCCTTTCAATTATCATCCCTATGAATTATCACTTCTGAGTGCCTTGCACGAATCAGCACGTAGACGAACAAGCTAGCGATGTAAATAGAAAGCATTTTACCCATGGCAAAACGCGTACGATCGGTCTAAAACAAGCTCGTCGAATCCGCGTACTGCATTCAGTTAATCACTTTAAATATACCAATCGCATTGTTTAATACGCACGCGATGCACATCATCTTATAGAAAATATGTTCCCACACTCTCACATTTCTATCGCGTAAGTGTAAAAAATTTTCCATACTGTTTACACTGTTCTTTTTTTTTTTCGTTCTCTTTATCTTACTTTAAGTCTCCTGGCTGCTCGTTAGAACGTAAAATTCACTAGATACATCGTCAGCGGGAGATGTACTCCTTTCATGGACCGATTGATCTTGACGATGATAACGACGATGCCAATCCGCGGGGTTAAAACACATAGTCTGGACCGGCCATGTCTATTGCCCATCGGAACTTATCCCTCTGAGTCTTGTTGTAGATCTTCTCAATCGGGACGTTATGCTTTTTGCACCTGGACAAACAAGACAATTTGTATAGACATATGAAAAAAGGAAATAACGAGTGAGACAAGTATTAATCATGATTGGTTCAATTTCTGTCCAGAATTTTCGGTCTCTTCGAGAAATAACGGAGTACCGAATTTTTATATTTTTTCTAGCAGTAGGAAGTTTCCTTTGCTATGGAACTGGAGCGGTCCAAAGAGCACAGTAATTATAGAATAGCAACAAATATGAAAAGAATTGAATATGCTGCAGAGCTGTTTATGAAGTTGACTAAATTAAGTCTTCAGAAATACTTTTACAGCATTTGCAAGTCTAAATCCAATTTGCAACACATTTTCAAATCTCAAGTATAAATGATGTACAGAAATGACCGAGAGGAAATGGCAATCCTTATTGAGTGATGATTCGACATAAGACTTCTATTCTGCAGATATAGCATCGTTGCTATATTGATAGAAGAAGAGTATAGAGGGAGAAGGTTATTTGGTTTCAATTCAGGTTTCTTTTTCTAAGTAAAGAAACCTGAATTGAAACCAAATAACGCATATAGTTACTTATCCATTACTGAAATTCTGGAGAGAAATTGAACCATCTATTTTTCAGGAAGAAATTATTTAAGACATCATAGTACCGATCTTAGCAAAAAGAATATCAGTTATAATAAATAAAATATATAAGAACATTAAATTGCAAGAACAAATATTGTGAATATGTGAAATAAAAAAAACTGAAGAACATAAAAGTAATAAAATTAAAATTTATGAAAAACGAAAAAATTAGATAAAAATATTAAATATACTTACCAAGCAACGGAAATTCTAGGATCGAGGTAATTCAATTTGGAGGTACTCAGAGCAATCTCTTTATTCTCTTCTCGGTCAGTTGCTTGAACTTCCAGCTTTGTCAATTGATCCTTAAATCTTTCTAGTTGTTTCTTCTTCTTTTCATATGTTCTATAAAAACATTAAGACCAATTAATTTACGCATGCGAGCTGCACGATATAACATGAGTTGTGTACAAAGTCAGTTTTCTTAGTTAATTTACAAAGAAAAAAAAAGTAATTTTAAATTAGACAAAGAATTTAAATTTATCGGGCATGTAAAATTCATAATAAATAATTAAATTTAAATTATCAAATAACTTACTTTATAAGTTTATTATTATTAATCTAAATTTCATTATCTATTATAAATTTATTTTATGTATACAAAATATAAGTAAAAGATGACGTACACTTTTTCCTTCACTGAACCGTGTTTTGCATCTCGTTTAGCGTCCTTTACTTGCTGCTCACACTCGGCTATCACTGCTTTCTTTGTGTCAATCTTTGCCTTTAGATTCTCCATGGATTTCGCGTGTGTCTTCGGTACTGAACGCTGATGATTACACAATATGGCAACGGCGCGATTGGCTCGATTGTACGAGAGAATCTTCTCTGCCTCTGTTTCGTTCGGATCAGTCAACTTATCGAGCTGCTGCTGCAGCGTCCACGATGCGTTGTAAGTTCTGAATACTTTAGCGGTTAAACCTTCCATCAGCTCGTTCAGATGTTTATTCATTACGGTAGTGTTGAGACGATCAAACAGATCGTCTCCAGGCGATTTGTTTTCCATGAAGAGCTGCAGATTCTTAAAAACGCGCTTTTCTACTGGCACCTCGTTGTAATATCGAATAGAATCTTTACCTGTGGGATTAATTCTATAGAAATCACGGAATTGAATTGTATTATAATATTAAGAAATATATAAAAAATACAACTATTTTTTAATCCTTTGGTTTCACTCTAAGAATACCCTGCTTTCTTTTTCCGATGCTTATCCAATGTTTTTTTCATTGCTTATAATTTTTTATTAACAAACTTACATACATTTACATGGTACCGTTAATGTCTATATATTTTGATTTTAAAAATTCTTTGCAATATGTTTATTTTCATGAAAGTCATAAACAATCAAATTAAGTTGGTCGTGCTATACCCAAATGTATCATTTCAATAATGCAGCATACCAAAGGATTAATAATAAATATATATTATGTATGAAAATTGCAATAATCCAATTATTACCTAAGAAATCAAATACGACGACGTATTCCTTGCCGCCCTTCTGTTCATGCAGCTTGATATGCTCCACTCGTAATGAGCAACAACCTACAGTATCCGCCTGATCCTCATCTTTCTCATTACCGGCTCTGAGCGCCAGCCTATCAATGAAATACAGAGCAACAGCCCGTTGTCTAATGCGCATTTCCTTACTTTTCCAGTCATCTCGATACTCCGCGCGAATTTTGTCAATCGACTGCGCCAGCTTCCGCGCTGTCTCGTACTTCTGCCAATCTTTCTCGCCCTTGAGCTTGCTGGATGGATTCAGCATCACATACTTCACCTGGCCCTGAATATTCTCCGTCCAGGAAGCCAGCCATGTTACATTCGGATCGTGTCGCACCTCCTTCCACTTATGACCGGCCGGTGGTTTCGGTATATTTGAATCTTTCGAACAGTTGATGAGCACATCCTCTGGTAGCACTCGCTTCTTCAACTTGCCCATCTTAGGATGCTCACCACGGCCTCTAAACAATCCGGGCGGCTCAATCTTGAAGTTACCAATCTTTTCCTTATGGCCATCAATACTGCAGAAACCATATTCTTTTTGTATCTCCTCATTCTTCTCCTTGATCTTCAACTTTTCATCCTTAGTCATGGCTTTGCGCTCCTCACTCTTTTGCAAAAAGTACGCATGCATCTCTTTGAAGTTGCATTTGGATAAATCGGTGATCTTGGCACGCTCCGACTCAGTCATCACTTCTCGCCAGTCATGAAAGAAGTTGTTGTTGAAAGCAAACTTTGTCGTGTAGTCATGGTCGAGCATTCGCGCATAGAAGGTTGCGACTTCCTCTGTCTCCTCGCTCAGCTTCATCTCCTTGCCGTTATAGTAAAATTTTATGTTAGGAGGTAAGGGTTCATAGGGTGGTGCAAATACTGGTCCTTTGTGCTCCAAGAAATACCATTTCGTCCCATCGCTTTTCTTCTCTTCCTCCCACCTGAATTTAACATTATGTTAAATATTAATTATAATAATTATAGAACTATATTAATGTCTTAATTACAAACGCATACAAACGCAAGTTTTTATCCTTAAGTTATTAGATAAATTATGTTAGAAATGATAGATGAAGAAATTGTATTAAGTCTCAAGACGAAGCCTGTATTATGAAAGTAGAAGAAAATAAAACATATCAATTGAAATTTCGATATTAGATTCGAACGATCCAAATCAATGTGATTCATAACCTCAAATATAACCTCAAAATCGATGGATCCGTTTTTGTTTTATAAACTACATAATTGTGATGGCCTCCAAAATTAACTAAACATCTCATTGAGAAACGAATTACTATGCTTCTTACAAGGATCGGCATTACATCCATCTATCATTTGCATCTTTCACTTGAGAATAAATATAGATTTGCGAGAAAAGTCGTTGTAAGGAAATATAGGTTACGATGGGAATAAATGTCCAATTTTTTAGAGACTTTTATCTCTGAGAGATAAACGCTCCTATTGGACATTGAATATATTCTTATGGAAGATTCACATTTCATTCTCCAATAGAAGAATTTCTAGGGATTTACAATCATGATATCATGATTTTATCCCTAGGAATAAGATCTACTTATTGAACGTTGAAGCAGAATGAATTCCATATTAATGTCCTTTTCTATCAATGTAGATTTAACATTTCATCTTTTTCTAATTCTAAGAATTAAAAAAAGATAAAGAGTAACTAAACTAAAATTAAAATTAATCTATATTGATAGAAACGAATATCAGAACCAGAAAATGTAATTTAAATAGTGATTAAAGTTAATTTAAAATAACAAAAAATAACTAAAGTAAAAATTAAGGAAGAACTACTGCATTGATATGATTATTTAAGAGGAAAACTTTGAATGTCCATACCATTTCCAAACTTCCTGCTGCTCCTCCTCTTGTTTCTTTTTCCTCGGACTTACTTCGCCTTCTGTTTTTACCTTTGTGGTCTTCTTCTTTGGTTTCTACAAGACAAACAGTACAAAACATATTGTTCTACGATCTACATTTCAATTAATTTGAAAGAAATGTTAATAAAAAAATTTAGTACCGGTGTATCTTCAGGCTCGGCGTCATAATCATCATCATCATCATCCGCGTGTTTTCGTTTCTTCTTCTTAGTCTTCTGGTTAGTAGCTTTCTTGGCTTTCTTACGCGTTGACAGCGGAACATCTTCATCTTCGTCCGACTCGATTTTTCTCTTTACTCTTGACGATACCTTAGATTCCGATAACTGTATCAGTATATTTAATGAAAAGGATCTAAATAATCTTCAAAAATAAAAAACAAAATTGAAAAAACAAAATTTACCAATGGTTCATCTTCTTCTTCCGAGTCATTTTCCATCTTTATGGTCGTATTGTGGAGATCCGACAGCCTGGTGTCATTTCCATCCGTCGAATCCATACTAGCATTCTCCTTAATCGGTTCATCATCATCGTCCTCCTTAATATAAAGCGGTCGCTCACCACCGCTATCGTCATCATCATCAAATTCCGGTTGCGTCATGGGTTCCTAAAGAAAGAAATCCATATCAGTATTTCATTTTATATTTATTCTCCAAAACGTTAACCGCAAACAAAATCTTACTTCCTTTATCTCAGTCTTGATTTCTAGATTGTAATATCCTTCACTTGAATGATTCATCTTCACGTTCGGTTCTTCCTTTACTTTGATCTCCTCCTTATCCTTCTTTTCTTTTTCCTCGCGATGCTTGGCTGCATTTGATCACGAAAGATTAAAAAGGGAAAATAAATATTTATTATATATATATAAATAAGCTTAAATATTGCTACTTACATTTGTCCTTATCATGGCGATGGCGATCTTTGTCTTTATCATGACGATGCTTATCTTTGCTGGACAAACTTTCTCTGTGCTTGTCCTTATCTTTTTCCGAGGAACGATGCTTCTCACTCGAAGAGTGAGAAGTGGAATGTCTGTCCTTTTCCGATGAGTGCTTCTTACTATCCTTATCCTTTGAGATACTGCGGTCCTTATCCTTATCACGCGAGCTAGAGTTCAAGGAACTACTGTGTCTATGCCTATCTTTATCCTTGCTCGAGCTGTCCTTGTCCTTAGAACTGCTGTGCCTAGCAAAAATATATCATAATCAGATAAATACCACTGTCAAAAATTATTACATAATATTTTAAAAGACTTTTTTATTTTACCTATCTTTATTTTTGGAGCTTGAGCTGGATTTGTGATGATGTTCTTTGTCCCTGGTTTTGTCCTTTTCCTTATCTTTGTTAGATGAACTGCTACTCTTATGTTCCTTGTCCTTACTAGACGAACTCTTTCTATCCTTGTCTTTACTATTGCTACCATCATGCTTCTCCTTATCCTTAACAGAACTGGAGCTATGTCTATGTTTGTCCTTATCCCTGTGTTCACTTTTATGATTCCTCTCTTTGTCTTTGCTCCGATCTTTATGATCCGATTTGTGAGACCGTTCTCTGTCCTTGTCTCTATGTTCTGATTTGTGTTCCCTTTTCTTGTCGAAACCGTTGGACATGCCATTGATATGATCTACGAAAATGTCTAATTAAAGTTTACAATATACACATGAGATTCATCATTAATTTCAAAATAATTCTGTTCTATTAAAAATTATAAGGTACATAAAGTTTAATATAATGAAACAAAATAAATGTTAATTTAATAGTATCTAAAATAATAACAAAATAAGGAATAAACTTTGAATAAAATTCAAAGTTGAAAAGAACATCTCAAGTACCAAGATTACTCCGTTTAATCCGATTTATACCAATGTAAATTAACTTTAATCTCGGTTTGAGTAATTATTGTTAAAATAAATTGAACTGAGAATAAAGTTAATAAGAAAGTGAACCAATCAAAAAAAGTCCATTTCTTTCCATGAAACGAAAGACCCTGATTGGCTTTTTATGCTTTATGCATTGTGCATTATGCAAAAATCTGTACTTTGGTTTTAATTCTTAGAATTGCAAGCTAAAGAATAAATTAAAATTAATCTGATATTGATGAAATCGAACCTTAGATAATTATCGTTATTTTGTTAAGCATTCTAGAATTAGATCCTCTCAATCACTGAAAACAATGTATAATCAATAAAATATGCAAAATTAAGAACCACATAAAAATAAGAACAATAAAAAAATTAATAAAAATAAAAATAGAAAAATAGATAAAAAATGACCTAAACATATTTAAAAAATTAATTAGAATTAATAAATACGCATTTAATGAGATTTTTGACCAAAAATGTGGATAAATTTTTTCATAAAAAATTAAGAATCAAAAATTCGCGCGGTTCTTTAAACCTATCGCACATGATTCATTTGTTTTGGAACTCTTTACTATTCTTTTCAAACATCGCTACCACAACGATCCTATCCCCGATCGAAGAACTTTCTCGAAGCATCCTTGAACTCTCGCTGGAAAACTCTCGAACTTTCGAGAAGATGCAAAATTCATAATTAAGGAGGTACGGAAAGGGCGACTTTTGCAGTTGCAGGATCCCTCATCCCGCCTTCAAGCGCTTCTTCCCTGGACGGATGAGACACGTGTTCGATTCCCCCTTTCCGTGATCCTCGTGAGTCCTCCAGTCGATTTTAATTCAACTATTCGCCTCCGTTCGGTCAACACTCACACGCGTCCGAGTAAAAGAAGTAAAGAACTCACCGCTATGATTCCCGGAGACGGAGACGCCGTCGCCGCCGCCGCCGCCGCCGCTCTCCTTGGTCTTCTTTTCCTGAAACAGACAAGCGACTGTTCAGCGCGACCAGGAAGGTCAAATGCGGGCGCGCGCATCTGTTCGACGGTGTTGAAAAGCCGGGGAGCCACGAGGAGCACTCTCGCGCGCGCCTCGGGGTTCGCCCGTCCGCCACGATAGGACTTAGTCGCAGACGCCATTTTGGGACTTAGAAAATTTTCGCGTCGGGCACGATGAGAGACGACCAAGAGGCGAGAGCGCTCCTACAGGCGATTATCGCGAAAACGTGCGCCTACGTGGACGTGGAATCACGATCGCTTACCAGATCCGCGTTCATCTGTGGTGTCGCCTGCTCGAGCTCCATTTTCCCGGACGCTCGGAATCTGTACACAGCGCGGGCAACGATGGACTTGCGGCGCGAGGACTACCGTGCTTCAGCTGCGCCGTCGACCAAGTGAGACACAAGAAGCTCCGAGAGCGGATGGCTGGGGCGCGAATGTACGCGTACGCACACACAGTGGATCTCTCGACGAGTGTGTTAGCGAATTCGCAAGAGACCGTGAGAAAGACGGGGAAGTAGAGAGAAAGAGAGAAGAGATAGAGAGAGAAAAAGATGGAGAGACGGCACACTTTACCCTAAGCCGTCCGCAACGCGCCCGTCTCGTCCCGCATCCGACGAACGACTGTATTCCGTGTGCGCGTCGCGACGCCGCGCAACCAGTCTAAGTGCCAGAAACGCGCGACTGCGCATGCGCCCGCTCGCCCCGCCCCCCTCGTACTTCGCACGACGGCCAGACGCGATCCCGCGATCCCGATCGCCGAGATCGAGCCGATCCGATGTGCTCCGAATCGAGCCGAGAGTGTCATTCACCGCGACGCGAGGTCGATTGAAACCGGTACGATTCCGCAGCAGAGTTCAATACTCGATGCGCGGAGACGATTTTGCAGGGTTGTGCCGTATATTTCGAGATTATGTTTACATGGAACTTTTACGTATTGTTTACGTCAAGTTTACACACATCTGTTTTTTCACGGTATATGCAATATAAAATATGAGCCCCTTAATTGACAAGGCATAAGTCCAAAATTAGGAAAAATGCATTATAGAAGTTGAAAGTATTAAGAATGTTTTATCTATCAATTTAATTTATTTTTGTTCTGTTTTTATGTTCATAAAAAATGAAAAAGCTGGAACTTAGTGACTTAAGTCCAGCTTTTTTTACGGTCACTTTATTTATGATGTAAAATTGATTTTTATTTCTTATTGTAAATTATTATAAATTGGATATAACAGTATAGGGAAAGAACTAAATTTTATGATCGTTAATATACCTGATTTTAGTATTGATAAGTTTAGTTTGAAAAATATTTAAGAAAGATGGAAGCCTGTGCAGTTGTAGTCTACTGCAATAATAAAGAAACTTTGATGATTTATAGGATTATTTACACAAACGATACGCAATGTCTAGTTTACATAATTTACATCTGTTTCATGCAAATAGTACAAGCAATGTAAAATATGTAAATTATTGTAAATATATAACAGAAAAAATTGAGTTTTACAATTATTAGTATATTATATGATAAGAAAATATGATAAATAAAAATACATAAATGAGAGGAAAGCTTAATGTAACGATAAAAAAACAAAGTTTTGATGAATAAATTGTTTACACAAATGTCACGTAAAACATAGTTTACATCTTTTTCATTGGACAATACATGCAATATTAAAATACGTAAATTATAAATTATTATAATTTGTATAACACAGTGTAGAAAGAAACTAATTAAGTGTTATGATTATTATCTGACTTTAGTATTTTAATAAATACATAAGCAAGATGGAAACTTAATTTACTGCAGTCTAGTACAATAATAAAGAACATAAGCTTTGATAATCTATAGATGGTTTATACAAATAATAAAAAATTTAGGTTTAAATCCTTTTCCTATAAATAATACAAGTAACGTAAAATATATAAAATATTATAAATTAAATAACACAGTACAAAAAGAAGTAATTAAATTTCATAATTGTTCATATATAACTGATACTGATAAATAAAAATATATAAGATAAAAATTTTAGTGCAATCCAGTGCAACGATAAAGAACATAAGTTTCAATGGCTGTATTCAACAGAATGTTTATTTTGCAACTGTTGGAAATTTTCTTCACTGATATTACTTTTACATTTAGAGAAATAGTCCTGTTTCGGCAATCATAAAATGGTTGCAAAACTGTTGCGTTCTGCTGAACGCATCCATTGATTTATAGATTGTTTACACAGATGACATGTAAAACATAGCTTACATAGTTTACATTGTATAGATGTGGATTATTATTTCTTACGCACAACCCTGGGATTTTATTTCGCAGCCATAAGAAGACCGGCAACAAAATGTTCTTCAAAGCGAAATTCGAAATCAGAGTATACTGATCATTGATCGATTCATTTCTCAGATTCAATTAACAGATTCTCTCTTTTCCTTTTTTCTTATAGCGGGGAAGATCTCGCGAAAAATAACTCTTCCAAGAACAGGAATTGAAAAATCCCCTCGCAAAGAGAATTAATCGCCAGAAATTTCTTAAGTAAATTACAATATCGAGTTCTATCGCAACACGAGCTTATGGGGTGCAAGAAACGCGATAATTTTGAAATTATTTCATACTTTTTTGTGATTTTAAAAAAATAAGTTTATACGAGATATTTCTTGTCGACGTAACCAACTTTTTCGTTTGATTCAACTTCACGTTGGATCGAATTTCGCGAAATTATATTGAATTATATGTTCGATTCATAGTATATAAATTATGTCTTATGAACAATTTCATCGTTTGATTATTATCAATTACAGTTCACTTTCGAAGCATCAGCGCGAGAAAATTGTTGATTCTTTTTTTCTCTTTTATTTATATATTCGAAAGAGTGATTTTCCGCAACGCAATCATTTTTGAGAAATATAAACTAAAAGAATATTTTACGTTTGAAAAATAATACGTCATTCTCTCTCTTGCGTGATAATAATTTATAGCAATAATTGTACATAATTTTATTTTTAAATATACTGTAAATGTATTATATACAATTATAATATTATAATTATATAATAGCTAAATAATTATGATATTATAATTATATTTCAAAATTCTTAATCATATACACTGTGTATCATTAAGAATTATATAATTTTCAATTTTATATATATATATATATATATATATATATATAATTCTTAATTTGAAATACATGATTCATTTTCCGTGTTGCGAGCTGATTATCTATAATCCACTCAATTAGGAAATTAACATTACTGTATTCAGGATCTTATATTTCCTAATGTCTAAATCATTCGTGTTATACTGAAAAATTTCTTGTGACTGAAAGAATAGAATTTCAATAACGATGAAAAAGAAAATTGTTGTTTTCTAATGATTAACCCTTCAATGTTATATATATATATATATATATATATATATATATATATATACGTTTTATGTTATACCTGTGACGTTGTCATTGGTGCAACATTCAATCCAACTTTGATTGCTTATAACTTTTATAAAATTATAAACATGTAATAAATTTTTTCAACCGAAATGTTAAGCATTAAGAAATCAAACAAGTATATCTTGATTAGTAAAAAAGTTATAAGTAATAAAGTAAATAGATGTTTCAAAAAAGCATTTTTTGAAAAAAAAAGTTTGATACACTATATCAAGAGTAGCATTGAAGGGTTAAGCCTTTTTAGCACTTTTTACATGATTGTCAGCTCTATAAACGCAGCTACAGTTCTACTGATATCACACGGTTGATATCGTCCTACCATAAGTTACATTACAGTAACAAATAAAATTGTTTGTACAATATAAAATCAGCAACATCAGTAAATCGTTCCTTGCTTCAGTTTTCATGTTTTTCTTATCTTTCGAAACTTTATAACTTGATATACTCCGGCTTTCCTTCGCTATTCCAAATCGTCTTCATTTTTCGAAACGAAAATACTGCATACAATGCTGTAAAGATTCATTTAGTAAATTGGATTTGTTCAGAATTTTTATATTTTATTCATATTTTCAAATTTCCTTATCTTTAATTAGAATTCTTGTACTCACAAGTAACTTCCCATTCCGATTGCGAAAGAGTGCCAATTTTACGATGATTCGCTGGCAGATTCTGCATATATTCAACAGCATGATGATAATCTCGCTCTGGATCACCAAGCAGAGGTGCTTCATGATACGGCGGATAAGTTTCTAGTGCCTGCATATTTCCTAAAAGAGATCTACCCTCGTTTTTGAAACGCTCATAGAAATCTTCGAACCTGAATATAAAAAGATTTTTGAGATTTTAACTAGGAAAAATAATGTCTTCAGATATTAATATCTATTTGTAATATTCGTGGATCCAGTGTATTCATTAATGTATCTTTATTTTAAAGTTAACATAATTCACTTTCGCTTATTTTTTTCATTTTCAAAAGTCAAAATCCGAGAAATAGAATTATATAACTTAATATTATTTAAGATTAT
>Ga0157363_1001051_pt1 | contig 22425 bp, 13 predicted proteins | sample AttsexASBM1_FD_111477 | JGI IMG/M metagenome (GOLD analysis project Ga0157363, IMG submission 111477) | Fungus gardens microbial communities from leaf cutter ant in Ribeirão Preto, State of São Paulo, Brazil - Atta sexdens ASBM1 | ecosystem: Host-associated > Fungi > Mycelium > Unclassified ... | reverse complement strand
TTATTATCGAGTACTACTAATACCAATATCACTCGATAATTTTCAAACCAAAAATATTACGAGAATCTATCTTGAAAATAAAATTTAATTAAGCATTATCATTTTTCGCAACTGTTTAATTTTATGTATTAAATATCACATCTCCATAATAAAGTAACTAAAGATATTAACTAAATTACATAAATTTCAGTTAAAAGATCTATCTGAAATTAACTGCATAAGATTTCGTTATCTACTCACTCGATATTCAGTTCGCCAAGAGCCTTTAATTATCAATGTAAAGTAACTTCATAATTAGACCTTCTACATAACATGGTATCGATGTAGTGTCAAGATATCGTAAGCATCCCTATTCATCCCTCACGTGCGAGCGATTAAGTTTCCGAGATCCTTATACGTGCCTGCATCCATGCAGCGCAAAACGAAAGAGTTGATTTATTAGAGCGACGAAATGATCCTCATTACGCCGCTCGTCTTCTCGACTGACCGGATTCCTGATTCGAATAGCCGTCCGTCTCATGATTCTGAACTGTTTCGATATCGGTATCGTCGCATATTCGTGATTCCATTAAAATTATCATGTAAGCAACGATTTCACATAATTACCGTATACGTTACAAACATTTTAAAGGTTAGACATAGCAATGGGATAAATGTGCATGTAAATAATTTTTTGTGTCACGATGAATTATCATTAATATTTAATAGAAGAAAATTCAATGGAAGTTATGAATATTCAATAGGAAAATGCTAAAATTTTGTGGTATTCATAATTCATGCATTTTTAATACTGTTAAAAAATTTGCAGTTTAACAATTCAATTTCTTCTTAATATAAAACATTGTAAAGATTTTCATAATTAAAACAACGAAATTTTTATTACATATCTAACTCTTAAATATTAAATAAGCAATACTTAAAAGTTAGATATGTAAAAATAACAAATTTTGTTTTTATAAATTATGTAAAATTTTAACATTTAGTTTAAATCATCTATTTTTTTATTATAAATAAGAAGAAATTCAATTACTGCACTAAAAATTTTTACTATAATACTAAAGAGTTTATAGAATATAAAAATATACTTTCTACAGAAATATTACAAAATAAGAAAGAAATAAAAAATTCAACGGCAGAGCAATCTCTCGAAGAAACAGAGTTCCTTCAAGTTAATATCTTGCGACACACGTGAAATAATCGATTGAGTTTTACGTGTTTTTTGTCACGTATCAAAGAACAATGAACACGAATGTGTAGGCAGAGAAGATTCATTATCTGACGAGGGTGGAATATGCATGCGGTCTCTTCCGTATGCTAGCACTCGCACGTAATGCGTCCATGTAAATGAATGCGCGCGTGGCAGTTCATACGCTTCTTCTGCGGCCGAATCTTGGATATTTCCCAGGGAGGCGACATAAAAAGTGCAATAACCCGATCTCGATGCGCGATCCGCTTGTCTGCTTAATGACTATCAGCAATGGCTATTTCTTAGATCGAATCTTGTGGAAGCCGAGATAGTAATAAGAAAACAAATAAAACGCAGAGATGTGCCAGTCGCGTGTGCTTTGTACACATGGCATATGGTATGTCGTATGAAAAAATGATTCTGTCACAATTATTGCCGTTAAAAAGCCTCATTGAACGTGTTGCAATCGAAAGATATTGACTCTTACCCACCGCAGCATATACGGATCGTCAATTCGATTCGGCCCCGACCATCGATCATTCTCATAATTATAGATTTTGATCCACACGATTTACTTCCTCTTTCGATGATGGTAAACTTTACATACTTTGTCGCTGGGTGCAAATTCAATCGCGGTTGAATGCCCCAAATAAATACGTTATGAGCGACCGCGATCGAATTGCCAAGTCACTCGGAAAGTGAAAGATGATAAAATAAAAAAACAGGTTTATGGAACGAAATATTCAAAAAGAGAAAAAAAAGATTATTTGTGCACGTATTATAAATTTATCGATTCTCTAACGCGCCACGAAGATAAGAAATAATCAGAGAAAATGTTAGGCATGTATTCTAGGCAAACGCAAACGATAGATTTGCCGTATTATATTGAATGATAAAATTCCATAATTATATTATTTTAAAAAATGAAAAAAGTATATATTTTTTAAAAAATTTATGTCTTAGAAATTTTCAAAAATAAGTCCACAACGTGTGTATGTGTGTTTATAGTTTAAGTATATTGTAATGTATAGTATTAGATATAAAAAAGCCATGGTAATCTAATTTCTTAAATAACATTTTGTTATTTTTAATCTCCATGTGTGTCAAAATGTAAATCAATTCATTTTTATAATCAATTTCAAAATATTATCCATATTAATGTATGTATTTAGTAAATAATAAACTAAATTTGAATCAATATATTTTCTTAAGTTAAATTATTTAATTTTATTGTTTCAGTTATGGTAGAATAATGATATACTGAGTAGGAGCAGAGGTGACCTATAGGAATAATTAAAATTAATTCAAATTGGGTATAATTTAACATTATGAATTTAATAATGTAAGCTTAATTTCAAGGTCAGCATTAATTAGATATATAATCGTTAATTCAATAATCCTATTTGATTGTTTGGTCATTAACTGCAAATAGTACAACTCATACAACTCTCACTACTCGATTCGTACCGCGAGTATACGGAAGTGAAATATCTTTACGTATGCGGGATATAGGTATATATATCGCTCAGGTAGCCAACCGCTCGAATAATCCAAGAAAAGCAGGAGCACTCTCGCTCCCGCGAGTAGGATTCCCATTTCTCCTTCCGCGAGAAAACCGTGCTCTCGCTTGGGGCGAACACGCAATTCCGAAGGATTAGACGTCACCTAACACCCGTTCGGCTTATGTCCCGTAACGTACACCGGATGTAGAAATGTCCTGAGCCAGCACATTGCTTCACCCACCGCTACCTGGTAGCAATGGTAGCGTTCGTCCGCCTCCGCCTTTACCGCCGTTGCATGCCATGGCGGGGGCGCTCTCGATTTTCGCCTCGAGCTTAGAACTCAATCCGGCCGACGAGGGGCCTGGCGCCGACTGTCACGCACGAAGCACGAACAAATTAACTGCCACGCATGATCGCTTATGTACCGTCTGTGCGATTCTTAGAAGTAGTGTGCCTCTTCGCAATCTTCATGCAGAGCACACGTATTGATAAGTGATCAGAGAAGGATACTTTTAGAATTCTTTTCCGCTAAATAAATAGAATATTCTCTGAACGTTCAACTAATCGAATAAGATCTACATTTTCAAATACATTTATTTTTTATATAAATTTATTATTTAAATAAAATAATATAAAGAATAAAAATTTTGAAATCTTATGAATAACTGCTATCTCTTAGATTGAAATTTATAAAAAGATTAAAAAATTTCGCTAATTAGCAAAAGTAAAAAGAAGTATAAGAAAAAAAGTATAGAAGAGTGATTTCAAGTATAGAAGTCAATGTTCACAGACAACGTCTGTGAAAATTGCGACAAATATCCGATGACGTAAAGATAGTAAAAATATTTCTGGTCTAGTCTTTATATGATATAATGTCACTTCGCACGGCTTGACTATTCGCGAATGCTACTTCTCTTAAATATCGATTCCGATGCAAGCCGTAACACGTGTTATCGCAGGTCGTACACGGCGGGCTTATATACGTGTTCGATTCTACCAGGCGCCCAAGCAATTCCCCGTGCGAACTGAGAGAGCGAGTACTTACGCGTGTACGGGGAGAGTAAGTACCAGGCTTGTGTGTACCGCACGCGGTATACGCGGCGTTAGATTACTTTCATGCCGTGTTTGTCGTGCGGTCAGACCCGCCAGTTCACGATTGCGGGTGATTTCCACGACGTTAAGTCGCTGTTCGAACTCTCGTTGTTCCAAGGACAGAGATCATTATTAAATTAAAAAATACATTAGTTTCTAATAAGCCACATTTTCCAATTTGCAAACACTATAACATAAAAAATTTATATGACGATTAATAAATTTTAAGCTTTGTATTTTCAGCGAATAAAAGAAATTGTTGTACACAAAGAAAAATCTATATAATATAATAATTCAAATTTTAGAAGCTTTCCATTTTCAGTGAGTAAAACAAATTACTATATACAAAGGAAAATGTATATGACAGTTGATAAATTTTATATGCTTTGTATTATCAGTGAGAAAAGAAATTATTGCAAAGCATTTGAAATGCAAGGAGGTCAAGTAAAAGTATAAAATTATGTATATAAATCATGTCATTTTCAAGAGAACAATCCTTTTTGAAAGCAGAGCGTCATCAATAACACCAGCATCAATAATACTATTATTAAGTGAAAGCCTAGATCTAGTAAACATGCCTCCTTTATTGCTTCAGAATAGATAAACGAAGGTGCTGAACGATGCACCTGTCATAGGCGCAGGGCAATTGTGTTTGTAAACGAATACCTTTACTTAACACGTTATCGTATCTAGTAATTACCTAGTAATTGACCAAATTACCAATAAGAGGCTGTTGGGAGAATCACGTTCGTTCTCTTGGTTGTTAACTACCTTACTTAGAGATGTCAGACTAGAGAGACTGTTCGTCCCTCGTTCAAGTGTGATAGTATCGATAATGATAATGGGAGTCGTTCCTTGGAAGTCGAGAAAGTTAACGCAATCAAAATGCTTCATAATATTATAAGCGTAATATTATTACAATCAGAAAATATATTCAAATTACAAAAATGTGAATATTATTTGATTAATTAGCAATTCGATTTTTTATTCTTCCATTTTTATTCCATAAAAAAAATCTATTCTTATAATATATTGATAGACAGAATAAAGTTAAATAATAAGATTGATAAAATTCATCTAAAAGAAAAATTAAGAACAAAATCTATGAAGTTATATAATGATTCGAGAAAACATTTAATATATTGTTTTAATAATTTTTGTTCACAAAATATCTGATCCCAATTAACAAAACCGCTGATTACTAGAAAAACAAGTACAATATCTTGCTTTTAAAATATCGATGGCAATGTATCAAAACAATCGCGAAGTTCGCTCGCCTTTTTCGTTTGTTATTCTTTTTATCTGTATTAATCAAAAACGCATAAACGTCTATATTCAGTTCAATATAATTCAAAGAATCGGACTTGAATTACTTCTGCAAATCCAGTTTTAGTATTAAACGAGAAATCTCAAGGACTTTATATTCATAGATATATCCATTTGTTCGATGAAACCTTGTCGCAATAGTATTCGATATCAAACCGTGGCACAAGACAGATAATATCATTACCGCGACCTTGTTTTCCCTGATTGGATTGTCTCCACATCTATATGTATATCGATACTATTCGATATATTATACATCGTAATCGACATCAATAACGAACGCGAGAATATTCTGCTACTTTTATGTTCCACCGGTTGCTCTTTTTAACCTGCATTGATATAATAACTCCATAAATGCATCTTTCTATGAAACAAATTATTTCAGAAAATGTATTTTTAAACATTTTCTCACTCTCAATGTTCTCTTCAAATATTTTTTCTCATTATTACAAGTGATAATTTTCAAGCGAAAGATTAAAAAAACAATTAAGAATAATTTACATAATTAATGCAAAGTTCAATTACTTTTCTTTTACAAAATAATACCTCGAAGCGTGTGTTTATATCTATGTAAAAAAAATTACATTTGTACGATGTTGACGCTATTTCGTGCACGATACTTCAGTTCACAAGTGTATTTTAAAAGTGCTTTACGTGGAAAAACGGTGCGATCAACTCTAAATGTCCGCGTCACGCATTTCTTTAATTTAAGTCCTGAAGCAAAAGTGCATTACGTGCATCCACCAGCTCCATAATCGCTAAAATCATTCTTATGTTCGCTTATTATTCGTGTTAGCATACGCGTCGTTGGGGATTTACAATGTTTGCACACCGTAGCGTAGGTCGATCTTCATTGCCTGTGCTCCATTCGATGGACATCGACTGCTGTATGAGGAAGAACTCGCAAGAATTTCTCTAGGACGTAAATGCTAATCTTTGAGCGACGATGATGAGACATCATCGTTATATCTTTTGTTTAAAAGGCATAAAACAAATAATTTTGACAGTGCATAGCGCAGCTAAATTTATTGTTGCAAGAAAATCAGAAAAAAATTAAAAGTCGAAGAGAATCACAAAGAAGAAGAGAATCCAACTATAATCTGGTTAATTGTCGTTATCAATTGCCGATTCAAAATTCATCGTGTTCATTCGATAGAGGAAGGTACGCGCGGATAAAAGTAGACGATTACTGGAAAATTCGATAAAACCCAATGAGTCGTGAAAAGTTCTGGTTCAAGAACCAGACTTATGACCATACGGCTTATGACTGTCACTCATATGGAGACGGGAGATAATTCCCTATAATTCAGAACGACTCCCATACAACGCAAATGAATGACCCGTGTACATGTCGCTCCGCACGCGCGCGCTCCATTACCCGTGAACGAAATATCGAAAACGTGCCGGTGATTATAGGGATTGCAACCGCAACAGAATAAATGGGAATGCAGATAATAGCTGTGTGTGCAAGATCTATCGTGTGATCTCGTGAGACAAAGAAGAACACTCGTGGCACACAATTGAAAGTCGTCAATTTATCATTGATAGGGAAAGACTAATTGGTTTCCGACAATTGATCGAATATGAATGGCTTGAAAAAAAGAAAAGAAAAAAAGAATAAATGGAAAGAAAAGAGCGAAGGGTAAAGATCAAAAAGAAGAAGACAAGCTAAAAAGAATTAAGCCGTTGCTTAATCACATAGGGCTCATCTGAAAAGTATTTTAATTGCGCGTTTTTCTTATCTAAAATATGCTTTGTTATCGCAGATTTGTCGTCTGATTTCCTTGCTGACAGCTCGCCGCCTTCCGATAATCATCGAAGTGGTGGGATGACGAGTGTTTATCCGATCAAAAACGAACTTTACGGTTATCGCCTTTCTGTATATGTATGTACATACTATATTGAACGAGTTTGAGCCAAAGATCAGAACGATCTATCGCGATAGTGTGTCGCCAACGAAACCGAAACCTATTCGCGCACATCTTCGATAACTCGCGTCGTGTCCCACTTGATGATTCGAAAGTCCAGTTGATATTTTTCAATTTATTCGTTTAAATGGGCACACACGAGATGCTTAGATTAGCATCTCAAAAATTTTCAGTATTTAAGATAAAATTGTCGAAGATTAAATCGTTAAGGTATTAGCAGAGAATTAGCACGTTAAGGTACTAGCGCGAGTTTAAATGGGATATATTACCTAATTAACGCTCTAATTCGCTTTAATATATAAATCATTATAAGTAGATACTTGTAAATCTTTGCAAAAATGACTACGAAAATTAGCAACACAATACATAAACCGATATTCATAATTAGTTTTTATGTTTAAAACTGTCTCAAATATAGTCTTAAGATGTTATATACCAATTACAGAGTCGCAACATCTTAAAATATTACTTCTAAGATTGTCTTGAAATAAAAATGAATTATGAATTACTGCATCCACTATGAATAGTGCATCCGGCATCGTCAATAAAATATGTAGCCGTAATGAAATCTAATTATTATTACTGTGTACAAAGAATACAATCAGCACAGAGTAAAGAACTTAAGCAAAAGAATGGAATATTCAATTCGATGTATAGTCGCAAACGGGTGAATTTCTCTACCTAGAGTGAACCGTTGACTTGAAAAGGGTATAGCTTTTCCGACTGCAAAATGTATCAAGACCCTTCGGTTACGCTCATCTGCAGGGTTACTAATCATAGCAAAGGGTTGCACGCCGTGCTGAGTTGAGTACCGCTGCTCGAAACCGTTATGCACCAGCAGCAGTACAAATAAATTAAAAGTGATACTCTTCAATGTGAAAGCCGAGCTTTCCATCTTTTAACGTTCCATCAATTGAAGTGCAATCTCATTCGAAGGTATCGAAGCGCAGATATATAATTTATTATGATCGTGAAAAATTGATCACTTTCATGATGTGGGAAAAAATCCGCGAAAGGGAAGTCTGTCTTTGCCCTTAAACTATCCCAAAATAGCTTTGCGTTCGTAATGCATGGATACCGTTATACAAGCATCGTCATACTCGCGAAGTACGACTTGTCTCTCACCGTATTTGATCATAACTGCATTTTAAAACCGACGTGCTTTTTTAGGCCAAAGCCCGTTTTGTCGTTTTACTACCTGGTGTCATTTCGAGGAAATATTTATGGTTCTCAAACTGGGTCTTTTAGGAAACAAATCCAACTTCACAAACGATTTTAAGAAAGATCTTTTTATATCTTCCATATTTAACTATTTTACAATCAATACATTTCTTAATCGAATAAAATATGTTTTAATCGGATTTCTATCATATTTTATTATTATTATCATAAAGAGTTTAATGGATGAACGATCTCAAGCAAATCCGTGGAATTTATCGTACTGTAATAAACAATTCAATCGATAAAGTGGTGATTTTAAGTCACGCGCACGTTGACTAACGATAAGTCATGAACTGTAAAGAACAGAGGAGTATATTCGTTAAACAAATGTTTAAATAATTTAATAAATTTGCTCAAAATATCATTACAAAAATCTGATAATGATTAATTTATTATTTGAAATTGATGCAATAATTAATTACATCTTTGAAATACAGGAAGCACTAAACAATGGTACTTGTAACATTTAAAATAAATAATTAATTACTATTTTTCAGCATTAAATTCAGAATACATTTTATAACAAATATTTAATATTATTACTAATATATAATATTATTACTAATATATAATATCTGTAAATCTCTTGTTCTTGTATATAACGTAAAATTTAAAGTAAAATTCAATATATATAACATCGTTTTTTAAAATTATCGAATTGCATATATTTGAATTTTATTTCATACATGAGCTTGCTGCTCAGTTCACATCTCATCGTTCGCCCGTCGCCAAGGTGCACGCCAACTTTTATGACCAAGTCCGAAATGCATTCCGATACGTCGCGACGAGATCTCGCGTGTGGAAACTTACATTTGTTTCCGCGTTAGGCAACGTAGATTGACGAGATCGTGAAGGAACCGCGTGATCCGAAGCGGACGTCATCCCAGTATTCGTGTACGAGTACCTTTATCAGCTCGGAGCCAGAATCATTCACCACCGTCGTCGTCGCGTGCGCACTCGCGACCACTTACTATCACCAAAGAACAATAATAATAACACCGCCACCGCACCAGCACGCAGCACCACAAGGCGAACAAATTTTCTTTTTTCTTTTTGTGAATATATTCGTCGCAAGTGGGCACACGAATCGCTACGTGCAGAAAGAAGGAAAACGATGTATACAAATCGAGGGGAACGCTCAAGTGTCAGTATAACGTGGCGGGGATGCCGAGATCGTCCTTCCATCCAATCCCCTCGGAATCATCTTAACTCGATCGATTCGCGTACGACTCGATCGAGATACGCGAGGCAGGAACCTCCTCGATAATCCGGCGGGACAATGCCAATAGATGAACGATTGCGCGTAACCCTTTCACGTTTCCTTTCCCCCTCTCTCTTTTCGTTTCTTTGATTAAAAAGACACTCACGTGTTAAAAGTGAGACGCATCCAGGCGCGTTTGCGTCAGCAGCGTCGACGCATTGCGTCGGGCTAGCCTTCGGGAGCTGCTTTTAAAATCCTCGCATCTAACGACGCCGCTGTTCCTTTATTACTTTGCTCCCTTCGTGGCGCGAAACACACACTACTATCCCTTCTATCGATCGAGACTGATCGACAGCACTTGATCGTTCACACTACGTTCACTCGTTCGAGAAAGATGAAAAGTAACGAGAACACTTTGAAACTCGTACTCCGAAATGATTTGCTCCGAAATTAAGCAGTCATCGCTACGTTGCACTGTTGCATCAAATTGTTGCATACGCGACACTGCTTACCTGCTGCACAGGTATTAATCAATTAGTGTAATCGTAGCAGTTACAGGAACGTGCGACACGTTTCACGAGACACGACTCTATATTTCCCCAAGTTACTTCCAGTTGATCATGCGCGGTTCATTCAGTTCGCGCGAAATTTCTCCACGCGCTGCGATTCCACCCCCGAATGAACGATAAGGACGCGTGATCGTATCCTCGAGACCGGCAGCGGGCAACAGTAGTAACAATGTGGTAGCACAGTGGCAGAGAGCCTGTACAGCTCCGCTTCGCCAGCTTGGAAGCGTGCCAATTTTATCGTCACGAGAAGTCGGCGGCACTGCAAATGGAACTTGGCGGGGATAACGGTAAAACGTGGTGAACGCCGCTGCTCCGTAATGCTCCGGTAAACGTATACGAGAACGCGCCCCTCTTAACACGGCGAGCGATCAACCCTCCGAGACAATCGCAACCCTTCGTATGAGGGAGCAAGAAGAGTCGAGCCCGCGAATACCAAGTGCAATCGGTCAACGTGCAGTGGCCAATGACAAAGGTGCACCTAGGATGCTCCGTGACAGTTCGTCAACGGCAACGGCAACAGCAACGGCAACGACGACGGCGACGGCGACGGCAACAATGATGCGACGAACACGACCGTAGCACGCGTAGCGCGACAGTATACAACAACGGTGCCGCTGCTGCCGTGTATCCCGACGGCTCAGAGGCGCGCAAGTCAGCCCCACTAGTGTTCGTTCGTTGCTTACCTGGCCGCTTCCCTGCCGCTGTCGCTCGACTAGAGCGTACCCCCACCCCTTTCTTGCCACCCCTCCACTCGTATCGTACACGAGGCTGCCCCTCCATCGGCCTGCTCTCTTCCCTATCCCTCCTCCGATCCCTCTCGCGGCGTGTTCTCCACAAACGAACGCCCCCGCTTGCCGCGCAACCCTACTTCTACCTCACGCACCGTACTCTCTTTTATAGTGAAATGATATGGAAACGCGTTATTGCGCCCAGCTGGGGGAAAAGGTTGCGGCGATTTCATGGCGAAACACGTGGCAGCAACCCTTGCGTACCTTGTCGGGCATATCGTAATCCCAGAAGTAATTTTGTGGAATAACGCCACCTGTCTCAACACGTCTTTGAATGATCACTTGAACTTTCATTAATTCTGTTCGTGTTTTAACAGGAATTTCTGCTAATCTAACTAAAAAATTGCATCTTGTTGCTGGTTTCTTCGATTTATAGCCGAATTTTTCCTCGTCTTTCTAGTCATCTTCCTATTCGTTGTCATCGTTTCACCATCAATTGACCGTCATCATCAATTGTCCCCCCCTCCCCCTCCCGTTCAGCGTTCTAATTTTGTTGTCACACTTTCAAAGCGTTATCAGGTTTACATTCTTGGCAAACTGAGCTATTATCTTTTTGATGCTTGATAAACTAGCTTCAGGAGTCAGTGTGTCTTCTGAGCGCTTGGAAAGCATGGGTGACATGGCCGTGATATCTCGACACAAATCTTGCTACCGTTGCACTATTCTTTCTTCGCGAATGGCTTAGTTCTGGAAATATTCTTCACTGAATCTCCCGCGGAATATTCTTTCTACCGCACTTTCCTTACCGTTTCTCTTCGCACCTGACATCACTGTCCAGACGTTTCGCGCACACACGCATTTTTGAACCATCAAACAACACTCGGCGCACAATAACGTAAAGGTCACCTTATAACAGCTGAACAATCCGCGGATTGAAAGTGCGGATGACGTGAGAGAAGACGCGGTTTCTTGCCGCCATCGACAGGCAGGTCGGCGTGTTCGCGCCATTCGCGCGCAATTTATTTATCTCTTTTTATTACTTTCATTTCGCCGTCAGGATGTGACGGCGATGTATAAATTACAGTATAAGTTGTATCGACTATGGTATTCCGTCGCACTGACTCGTACGCGTCCGGTGACGAGCAGGCGGTTGTGCAATCTCCGCAAGTCGAGAGCCCGAGGTTTGTTTTCCTAAGTGAGTCAACGGCACGATTATTTTAATATATTTCAATGAATGTCGAATGTTGCACCATTCAAAAGGCATTCAAGGACCTTTTCGCGAAACACATGCGGATTTTGCACCGTCCGCCCGCAGCGCTAGGTGAGCAAAGAAGATCGAAATGCCAACGACGTGTGGAGAATGACAAGAGGGGAAGGAAAAAAAAATTCGCGGCTCATCTCCGCGACGCGAGAGAGAACGGGATACTGATGTCGGAATGTAATGTTGCGAACGCCTGATGGCCTAGCGCAACAAGATAATTAATTATCAATCGAGCTGCGTGCCGATTAATTCGCCTGTGTTGTATGTGGTCACGCACGATTGTCTCCGTTGTGTCGCATTGCGTCGCTCGTTTTGTCTTGATAACGACGAGGAATCAGCATTCGTCGAGTGAGTACGCGTTCCAGCGCTTTTGCTTACGCTGCGCTATTAAATGCGTGTTCAACACGGTTTCAATATCCAAGATGATGCCCGACGGCGTGTAAGATAAACAGCGATAGTGTCTGCATTGTACAACATTTCGTGCAACACATACATTTAATAGTGTCATGATAACTAGGGCGCTGGTAAATTATCTTCAGGAATGCAAGCAGTAAAATCTTGTTCAATTTCGACCTGTCTTTACTTCAACAGGATTGTAATTTGAAACTTGTTTGCTAAGATATGCAATGTTGATAAAACTTGTTTTGTAAAAATATTTAATGTTGACACTTCAAAGTCAGCGAAAAAGAATTCAAATCTCTTATCGAAAAAAATTGACTTCAAAGGATCCCGCACGTTTCTTGTGGATTTTGGTCCTCGGACAAATCTTCCCATATTTTGAACAATTGTAGGTCTCCTTTCAGGTCTCCTAATTAAAAGTGTCAATGGGGAGATCCTGTTTGCCTACAAATCTATTGCTTACAGTATCGTTTGCCTACATCACTTTTTCCTATAGTTCGATTGCCTACAAGCACTTTTGTGCACAAATAAAAATTTTAGAAATCGAGTTACTTTTGCCTACAAGTATTATTGCCTACAGCTCAATTGCCTACAAGCATTTTGCATACATATAAAATTTTCAAAAATGAAATATCACATTTGCCTACATGTATCATTGTCTACAACTCGATTGCTTGTATGCATTTTATTTGCCATTAAGTAATATTTTATATTTTTCTCTGTTTCTGTACAAAGTGACTCTAACCCTATCTCCCATCTGCAAAGGGGTGTACAACTTTCGTAATTGTACTATTGCATATGTTTTGATACACGAGAGTACCGTTATGAACATTCATTCTTATGAACAGTGTTACTTTCGTTGTTGTTAATATTCACTAATTCACAAATTATTTTGTTATTTAATTCAACTTTAATTTTGTATTTGTGCGCAAAAGTGCTTGCAGGCAATCGAGCTGTAGGCAATAATACATGTAGGTCGGGGTAGGGTCATGATAAAGTCGAGGGTAAGGTCGTGGTTAGATCGGGGGTAGTATTGAGGATAGGTCGTGGGTACAGTCGTGGTTAAACATGTAATCGAGTTATAAGCAATAATACTTGTAGACAATAATACATATAGGCAATAATACTTGCACAAATATAGGCAAAAATAATTCCGTTTCTAAAATTTTTATTCGTGCGCAAAAGTGTTTGTAGGCAATCGAGCTGTAGGCAATAATACATGTATGCAATCGAATTGTAGGCAAAAGTGATGTAAGCAAACGATACTGTAGGCAAATGCAATGAGCTCTAAAAGTCGAAAAATGTATGCGCACTGATTTTATTCGTATGATATTATCTCTCATTTATTTTTAGCCATAATTGAGATCGCAAAGCGAAATGCAATTATGACAGCCTTATTTTGCATGTTATAAAGTTTATCTAGGTATTTTTTTCAAGTCTGTGGGATTATGTGGGACCGAGATTGTTTATACCGCTCAATATCCAAAATAATAGAATTAACTAAGTTTGAACAGTTATATTTCGAAAACTATTAATTTTAGGAGATCGCGCCCATTGACATTTTTAATCAGGACACCTGGAACTACAATTTCCCGAAATATGAGAAGATTTGATCGAGGACTAAGATCCATAAGAAACGTGCAGAGTCCTTTATTAGAAACACAATTATAGAATGAAGTCTGCGTACAATATTTACTTTATTGTAATTATAGAATACTAATATGTTCGTTAAAAAATAAATTACATGACATAATAAAAAATCTCTCGAAATATTCTATATACTAAATATTAATATTTTCTGAATTTAAATATTTTAGAAAAATGCACAAAATTAAAGTCGATAGTGAATAACAAAAGAGCAACCGTTAATTCCTATAAATTGTTACCTTAATTAGCTTCCTATGCGCCAGACGATTAACTGATAAGTGAACATTAGGGTCTCGCTATTTTATATTTTACGAGATTCAGTCCATCGTCCCTTTTCGGCTGTTCCTAAAGTTCCGACTACGTGTCGCCAAATTCTACTCCAAACAGCCTAATTCATCGAACACCGACGAGACATCGCGTGGGAGAACATCGGCGCCTTTTAGGATCGTATCTTACGGGCAATGGCCCTTCGATGCACGCACGCATTGTAAAATCCTGTCTCGCTCATATAACATGCAAGCTAATTATGCTTTATGAGACTTTATTAAGCATAATGAGATCTTCAATATTTTTTTTATAAACAACTCTTTAATCTTTTTATCTCACTAAGAAAACAATAAACGTACTTAACTAATAAAAATAAATTTAGTCATATTTACATAAACAGATAAATGCAAAATTTTTATTTATTATATCAATTAGAATAATAAATTATATTTAACTTGAGAAGAGCATTAATAATTTCATTTTTTTATTAACATGATAACCATAATATTTAATTAACATTCATAGACATTAAATTTTCATTCCTTTTACTTCATTCAGTTTTGTTAATAGTCGATCACCGATGTTCCCTGGAAGTCGATACAAAGCGTTTTTGCCTATCTAAATTAATCTGTATTATCCGTGTTGAATTATCTACCTTTACACGGTTCGTCTTTTTAAGTTAAAATCATTCTAAAGAAACTCACTTCAAACATATACACACGCGCGCGCATATACACTAACAAAAAAAAAACGGGTGATGTTCCTATTGGTGCATAGGCGAAGGTGAATACTCATTTAATTATTGAAAGTGACAAGTGTCGGTGCCAATGGTACGGACAAAACTCATTTCAGTATACCTGAATCTGAGCTGATGCTGGTGTAAATCATAGAACAATGGGATAGGACCTTTGTCCGCTGGTCGGGGCGGAAATCTCCCTGAAAGGTTGAGAAGATGCCTTTACTTCTTTGATTTACCTTCTCAAAAAAAAGACCTGTTACCGAAATCCTGAATTCCAATGTAAGAGGTATGAAATCTCATACATGCAATAGACCTTATCACGGCAACGATATCTGTTTGACCTTCAACGAATACAAAGAGAGAGGGAGAGAGAGAGAGGGAAGAAAGAGAGAGTGTGTGTGTGTGAGAGAGAGAGAGAGAGAGAGAGAGAGAGAGAGACGTATGTCGATCTCTGATAAACTGACCGGGTTAAAGCCCGGAGCATCGCGCAGTAAGAGCAGGAGTTGATTAAGCACGAAGCACCGAAAGAACATTTCTTCTTATTTAGAACGAAGCTCACGAATATAAAGTAGATTGATAATCGTCGCTATGATCTTCTCGAATGACGAATGGTTCGCAAGAACTGCCCACATCCTCGAACTCTTCCACGCTGAGTAACCGATGACACGGTCACGGATTGAAATATCTCCAGTATACGTCCATTCTTCTATTTTTAGCTGGCTCTGAAACGAATGAGTCCGCGTGTACGAAGGCTTTATTAGACTGCGGCGCGTGCTTTTAAAAAAGATCAAACGCCCCGAATTCTTTACGAAAAGTTCACTTACTATGACGACGATCGATGATTAATACGCTGCTAGTTAATGCTATAATCTTATGGAATTCGAATCACGACGATATCGCAAGTGGAGTAATACCTTTCTATGTGTATAAAAAGCAACGTGACTCGTACCGTTTTATGTTGGAATTCTGCTGTCGTATATGTGATAATTGAACTGATTACGACTTACTCGCTATGTATTTTTGGAAGATCTACACCGGGAAAAAGATTCGATTGGATCCAAAGGTCAATATTGTAATTGTTAATTTACAAGAATATCTTATGCTATTAATAGCATTATTATGTTACTTAATCAATGCGATTTTTTAAATAGAATATTATTTCCTTATTTTAAATTTACAAATAAATGATGCTTTTTCTTATATACCCTATATTATTTTATGAAAAGAATGGTTTTGTAGATGTATTTAAAAATTGAATTGGATAATAGATTTGGAAATAATTTTATTTAGACTATTAATAAAATAATTATGTAAGACGCTCACACACACAAGTTGGTTAGAATATTAAATTTTTTGGCAGCATTACTTATCTGCATGAGTTTCCTACAATTATTTTCAGATTTGTATCAATTAAATTCTTAAATACTTCGCAAAAAACATATTTCGTCTTACATTTATAAATTTTTTAACCATTTCTTGATTTTTTAGCATCTCGATTTGAACGATGATTCGTGTACAAAGTAGAGATGCTCAAATATATGATTAACAACACTACAAATGTAATAATGTCTGCATCCATAAATATCAACGATGTTCTAAAATGTATGTCGTATTTATTACGCCGTAAATAATTGATACGATAAGTCTCATGTAGACAGGAAACGTTTTAAGCGGTTCGTTATGTCACAAACGATGCACTTTCCTCTACCTCTATTTGTCACAAACTTACCAGGCTGCAGATTGCAGTCTGCGCGCCAATTAGTCACTCTCGTGGCAATCTGCTACCTGCTTGCAACCTGCGACCAATTTTAGGATGTAAAAAATCGCAGTCCATTTTGCTCAGCATTGATTGCACGACTAAATGAGATTCTAGAAAAATTTTCTTCCTTCTTTCATAAATGATAAATAACATTTTAATTGTTGTGCTTTATAATCATAAATTTACGTAATTGATAACAAATTTATTTAATCGATTTAAAAAAAGAAAGATTAGTATTAATAAAGGTATACGAAAAGAAACGTTAAATGATTACATTATAAATTACGTAAATAATTTACTACATACTTATGAAAAAATATGTATATTTAAAAAAAATGCGTGCGATGTATAAATATCTATATGGGTATTCTTCTGAGTCCCGATTGTCTTTCAAATTGTGTCTGGACACTCTGAAGTGGTCCACAAAATATTATTATGAGTCATCACTATCAGAGATTGCAGACTACGTGCCAATCAAGCATTCTTGTTTTAATATACATTTACACCTACTCAAATATATTCGGACTCAGATCAAGATATGTCTAAATAAACAAAGAATCCCTTTTTTTAAAGTCATTATTTTAGACACATTCAAAAATTTGAAACATGCAATAAAAGTTACATTTTATTTCTCTTTTTGTATTTCTTTTCGATAAATAAATATTCATGATTTTGAAAAATTAAACATTTTTCTTCGGTATCTTGTAAATCGTCCAGTAGGAAGAATTAACGAAATCATTGTCACAATGCAAGAATGCGAGATATTAAGGCATTGCAAAACTTTTCTTAATGTTTGTATAATGAAGAGAATGTTACATGGAACGTACGTGCGTGCCACACTTTTGCATGAACGAAACACGCAGTCAAGTGTGCGAGATGAAAAATCCACACGCGACAATTACTATATATAGTTGCTATATTATACATACATCAGTAATAATTTCTGCGTACACTGAGAGAAAGAGTTTTAATATCATTTATTTTATTGATATGTGACTAACAAAAACTTTCTTTTCCATTTAAAAATTGTATTCTGATTGTGATAACACACACACATTTTTTTTTAATAATAAAATAAAAAAGTATTTGTTAGTCATATATCAATCAAATAAATGGTTATACATATCAAACATTTTTCTCAGTGTATAGATGCATTTATGTAAGATCGCGCGAGAACGCGCTTTTCGCGGATTACGAAACCGATCATTTTCAGTGTGGGTAGATGAGAAAACAATTTCTCCGGCTCGCCTGCGGCGGACGCGAAAGGTGTGCGTTAAACATGAAGGGTAGAGAAACTGGTTCAAAGAGGCCGAGAGTGAGAAACGAAGCACATGGAGCACTAGTATGGTAGACGAGCGCGTCATACGGGGTCCCCTTCGAGTCGTGTAGCTTACACGATGGTCGTATTAAGTCCCGCGGCGCGGCCCGCGCAGACCGCATTTAATCAGTTTGCGGTCGCGGCCCGCTCTCTTATGCCCTTTTAATATGTTTTCTCCTCCATTCCTTTGCTCTCGCGCGACACCGCGACGTAACTCAACTCCCGCGTATACGTTCGCAGCATAGCACCGACGCCTTTCTCTGGATAGACTAGTTGTCCAATTGCCGAGTTGTCCAACCATCTACGATTCTTTTGTACCCTCTTGAAAAGCAAGTGGACAACTTGAACTGAAAACTCTTAAAAAATCGTACGCAGACGAATGATATTTTAAAGAAACGCAGAGATTATCACAAGCTCAACCATATACGAGTAAAGGTTTGAAAAAACTTGATATTTTTTTATTATCTACATGTGGATTTAGCGGTACGTTTGTCTCTTCGTTTCGTATAGTTGGAACTAAATTAATAGGGACATTAACGACGGATGGAAAAATAATTAGACCCTCGTAGTATGAATACGCATATCAGGCTGCACTAATGTAAATTATGGCAGGACGATCGCGTTGGGGGCCGAGTTCGATTTCCTCAGATTTTATTTGCTTGTTAGTCCGTTTCCTTTCCTTCCTTCCCGCATAGAATTCAAGAGTACGAGAGACCCGCGCTGGTTTTTAGGAGATTTTACGCTTGTTTCAGTGGGCCGACCGGCAATTTGGTGGAATTAAATAATAGCGCCCGTCCCATTAACGTAACGACGCGGTCGGCGGTGTCTCGCAAGATTCGTGAGAGGACCTGGAAGTGGATGGAGGCACGCCAGGTACGCTCACGTTTTATTTCACCGTAACGTGCCAGAAGGTTTACACATACCTCCGTCTCAGGAGTCAGGACCCTCCGAGGATATATCCCTCCAATCCTGTGTGGTCTATCGCGGTTCTTCAAATTATTACCAACAATCCTCCTCCACTCCCTGAGATTCCTTCGTCAATCTTAAAATTTGTCAAGAATTCCTGCCGCTGCCAACGCCAGGCGCGCATTCGCGCTGACTTAAACGCCGCTTAAGAATTAATAAGCGACGCGTTCGCTTGGAGAAACGGAAACTTTCTCGTGCCAACTCTCGAACAGACGTAAAATTAACCAGACAGAAGCGAAATGTACTCCGGCGAATTGTATGTAGTACATAAAAGTTAATGTCTAGCACACGTTTCTAACTTCGATACTGAAAACTTCTCGACCGATTAACTTACTTATGAGTTATTGCGTGATCACTATTTTTCCATACGTGTACTATATTAAACAATATAAAAGAGCGAGGAAATTTATTAAGTATGTGGTCAATTTTTAACGATAAATGTATCCGTTATCTTGCATTATTAATTTGAAACTACTACAACGACAGTCTTATTACTGAAGTCTAGTTATCGATTTCCTATCCATGTCAGAATTTCAAATATAACATAGAGAAAGAAAGTTCAATTCAGCATTTATGATATCGTGAACGACAAAGATTAATATAGATATTTCTCATTGATTATGTAAACGCAAATTTACTTTATATCTTACGGTACATCTCATTGATTGAATGCCAGCATGTAATAAATCTTCACTCTTTTAGTCCAGGACCCCTATTCTTCCAAGAAACGGACAAAGCCGACGAGAGAGCGCGGTCGACTGGCTAGATGGAGTCGCAGATGAGAGAAACGAATGAAGACGTAGCTATAAACATAAAAGACGTGAAACGAGTGAACGACGCGGTTTTCACTGCTTAATAATTCTTTTTACTGCGCCGAGTCTGAAATTTGAGCTTCTATAATGGCGTAGCCGGTCGATGTATCTCGACCGCGACTACTTCACGCATTATGATGTTCTTGCGGCGAATTTACGGTTGAGGGTTTAGTAACATCGTCTTTTCCGCAATGACACGTCCATCAGTATTCGGACGCTTTTAGGCGATCTGCATGATAGCTATAACGCTATGCCGTGCGGACCCACCGCAGCTTTGTGACACCACAACTTTCCGCTACAATAACATTCACGTCTCTACAACAACAGCCGCGTCTCGTGAGACGAGAGATCCACTCTGCAACAATAATACTGCATGTGTGGCCCGGACAGTGGTGCTCTTCGATTTTTCGCATTCTTAAACTTGCACATCGAAAGCAAAAATTTATAACCAGAAACGGGTGATGATACTTTCATACATTTGGATGCAATATCACAAACATTATATTAGATGATGAGTACGTAGTGAAATATTATTGTTGACTTAAATTATCTTTCAATACGTCTCCTACTTTCACCATGGAATCAATCTTTCTGTAAAAGCTGCTTCTAACCATTTACTGCCTGCGAATATGTATGAAAATGAGAATCTCAGCGAAAGATGGGAAACGAGCGCTAGAATGTAAAATATCACGGGGACGTCGCAGAGGAAACGTTCTAAGTTACGAAGGTAATATTTGCAAGCAGGTAATAGACGCGTTAGAACGGCGCCTCGACAAGTGGCGGACTGTCCCCTTGTTGTTTAAACGACCAGGAACGTGTGAATGGATTTTCTGTTCGCAGAAAGTGCGGCGAGATCCACAAGATTTCCATTCACGGCCTTCTTGTCCACTTCGAGCTCTTTCGCCGTCAATCATTAAAGCGCAGACCGAAAGGTACGCGAGACTCAGAGAGCTGTCCTTACTTAAGTAATCATACAATCCCGATAAAAGCATTTTACAGTTTTTGTACTGTACATACGTATGCATTCAAATTAAATTAGAAGAAGCTTACAATCTATTTTTAGTTTTTATTTATATATCGCTCTCTCTTAATAAAAAAAAAGACTCAAACAACATGAAGAATTATTATCATGAATAAGTAAAGTAACATTATATATCAATTAAAAGTGAATTAACTTAATTTTATAGAAAAATCGTCAAAATCATTACAATTTAAAAAAAAAGGATAATTTTTTAAGAGTTGTGAAATGAAAATGATAAAAATGATATTTGATTGTATTAAGAATGTATTTTTTATATATGATTAGTCAATAATTTTCAAGTAGAAAAATAGGTTTTCCTCTTTCTTAAAAAAACTTACATTTTTTTGAGTTATGCCACTTTAGAAGTAAAAGAACAATATCAATCTTCAACTGAAGGCTTATTTAAGTCTAACAGTACACAAAACACAGAAAGTATAAACTGTCTCATATCTTTTAATCAAATGCATAATTAATCAATTAATTTGCACAATCATTGTAGCATACTACCTCATCATACAGCACTCGTTACAGAACATAATCATTATCACAGTTCTCACAGTTCGAATGAGATTGCGGCGGGTTCTAAATCATACACCTATGACGAGAGTCAATGCATAGAGAGGTGCACATGGCGCAGTCGAGCATGCACAGATATGCACGTGCGACATAATCACGCTTATAATAAGGGTTTCACCGTTGATTGAAGAATATACGATTCAAGACATCTGCGTGCCCGATAAGATTGCGTCTTACTCCACGTCCGCAAAGTTTCGTTATCGTTATGCCTTATTTATTAACTGTGAATATACCACGATGCGATTGGTGGAACATTCATGTAATGTTCATCGTACTGGGAAGTAGTGTGTGTGTGTATTTGCTGTGCGTATGCGATATGACGATTGTAATACGTTCAAGAGTACTCTTACCCCCCACGAACACGTTACAGGAAAAGCCCGCAGAAATCATATCAAGAAACCGGATGGAGACGTCATTTTTATTAATCAGAATAAATATCATTTAAGATATTGACGTGATGCAAGAAATTGCAATCATACTCTTCTTACGCAATAACATTCGGTGATAAATGTTGTTAAAACAAGATGACACGTATTTTGATATCATGCTTCATTAATATTTAGAAGAAATATTAACATTTATGAAATAAAAATATTTCCTGCGAACTAATAAAAGAAAAAAATTAAAATATATGTACAGGATAACAAAAAAGTTCGTGCGACAAAATTTTGATTATTTATGAAATAATTACCCATTAAAGTCATTTTGACATCGAAAAGACGACAAATAACGTTAGCTTTTGCCTGGATAGTAACACATATTTAAAAAAATTCTAGAGCGTTAGTTACATTTCACTAAATGCCAAAAAACCTACACTAAAAGATTTTCATCGATTGATGAATTTAAAACTATTCTACTGGCTACATAGAAGGATTTATGTGTGGAAAGATACGTGATTATTGTTGAT
>Ga0157363_1001050_pt1 | contig 22430 bp, 19 predicted proteins | sample AttsexASBM1_FD_111477 | JGI IMG/M metagenome (GOLD analysis project Ga0157363, IMG submission 111477) | Fungus gardens microbial communities from leaf cutter ant in Ribeirão Preto, State of São Paulo, Brazil - Atta sexdens ASBM1 | ecosystem: Host-associated > Fungi > Mycelium > Unclassified ... | reverse complement strand
TCTTCTAGATGTCAGAGTTGTGAATGATAAACTTTATTTTATTTTTATTTTTTATTTTAACTTAAGATTAAAGTCTAGTATATATAATAGTTATATAAGTCACAAAGTGTAATAGAAGTGTGATACCTATTATAAGGTAGTCACATATGTCACAGTCACAAGTCACATAATCACATAATACAGGAGAAGAATGTAGAAGGTTCTAAATAATGATAATATACTATATGCCAATAGTATATAATATATAGTCTTTAAAGTAGGCTAGAATTCATGTAGCATCAACTATTAGTCTAGTATTGTCACATCCTGTGTTTTAACCTCTTCTATCCCAACCTACAGATAACTATTTACCCTTATCTATGTTCTCCAATTTCTTCCAGTATGGATCAAACCAGTCCATTTTATTTGAATGTTCTTGCTGATCCAAGACAACTCTATGGAACTCTATCTCTTAACATTCAAGGATCACTAGTAATCAGAGTAACTCACTTAGCAGTTACATTCCAGATAGCTATCCTAGGTATATTAACTAATATATAATCCAGTAGTTTATATTGTAGAAGTCATTCTGAAAATCAACTAAAACTAGCATCTCTCTTCTGGTGTTAGTGACAACACACCTCACCATCTTCTGGTAGTTTTCCACTCTCTAAGTTCCCTGTCATCAATCCAAAATATATGACCAATACAACTCATAGAGGTATAGCATATAAGCTAAAGCTGAAAGTCATTCTACTCAGTCTTCCATATTCTTGGATAATACAAAACTACTTAGTTCTAGACTTCCAAGATTTCCTTCCAGATCTTGAATAACAAGGTGTGAACCACATCTAACAAGTATATATAAAGATAGATATATTGTACTGGAAACTCTATCGAGTTCTCTTATATTAACCCTAATACAAGGTTTCTTTCTTGACTTAACTTTGAGTTTTGAACTGTAATACTAGAGATATATACTTTGTAAGGAAATCTAACTTTTTACTAAACTCTGTATACTTCTTTATAGACTTTTCTGTTACTGCCAAACACTGCTATAAGACTTATAGGCTTTTTTGCTCTCAGCTATTAGACTTTGCACTTATACACTATTTCTTCAGAAAACTTCCAAGATTGCTACTAGTTGCTTCTCTGTCAATATTAAGTATATCCTGCCTTTCTAGATAATATTCTTGATACTTCTATCTAGGTTCCTGACTATCTATATGCCATTATTCTAATGGTCAGCTTAGTATTGTTCTATTAGATTATAATAAACAGTAGAATATTTACAATAGTAGCTGTCTTTAGAAAACCACATATTGTTTTCTTAGGTTTTTTTGAAGATGGGTTGTATTTAATTTATAGACTTCATAATATATACTTAGATTTTTCTGAAAATATAAACTCCACAAAACTTTACAGACTTTGTTTAGTTCTCTAATAACAAAAAAGAATCTTCTCTTTGAAACCTCAAAGCATTGCAAGTCTGGTAGTCTTGGATTACCTACTTTATATCTTAACTTCTTTCTTTCTTTTTCACTTTCTAACAAATACCTGTCTCCAGTAATTACTCTATAACACATATTAATATTGATGAGGCTCTAGAACTCTTCTAACACTATCTATAGGAGGTAGCTGAGTGCTAATGCACCTTAGAATACAGCACCAACAATATTCTTACCAGCTTTGTGAGCCAACTCTGAAACCTATATATTTTAATATTTAACTCTATCTTTGTATCCACAAGTATACTCTCTTACTCTACAACAAGACTTTCTTCTCTAACTAGCTTTCCTATAAATAGTAAACTCTCTTACTATTCCTGATCCATTATCTTACCTCTATGAGATTTTTGCAGTAATTAGCAACTAGAGAGTGTTTTTCTCAGCTTTTGCTTCTTTTATATCTAGCTGTTTGTGGACTGATTTATATATGACTAAGACAAGATTCTGTGAACCTATTTTTCTTTAGGAGTGGTTGTACTTTCAAATGGCCTAAGAACATTTTTTATCAAGATTTTCTATTGCACTATGGTCTAAGTTTGAAAAGCTTTTTAGAGAATACTTCTTCTCTATCAATACTATTGCAGAAGTAATCAACAAGTTAAAAGGGACAACTTATTACTAAGGAAGCTAGGCAGTAGATAAATATCTAAATAAGTTCTGTATAGGAAAGGACAATGGAAACCAGACATTAATTAAAGGACAATGGATTCATAACTTAGTAGAAGTAGTAATAGAAGGACCTGAGATAGAAATACTAGAAAAAATAAAAATAGCCAGACATAAGAATGAAGAGGTAGTTAGAGTAGTAGAGGAGATAAAGCAAGTAGGAGTAAAAGTATTAAGGGAAAATAAATAGAGAGAGATTTGATATTGAAGGAAGGAAGGAAAAGTTTATATGCCAAAGGATGAAGAGCTAAGAGTAGAGATAATCTGGTTACACCATGATGTACTGGTAGCAAAACATGGAGAAAGATGGAAAATAATAGAATTAGTAACAAGGAATTATTGGTTGCCTAAAGTGACAAGAGATATGGGAGAGTATGTGGATGGTTGTAATATATGTCAAAGGATAAAATATAGAACAGAGACACCAGCAGAAAAGTTAAAGTTGAGTGAGGTACTAGAGAAGCTATAGACACATCTAACAGTAGACTTCATCACAAAACTACCATTAGTGGTGAAAAAGGATGCAATTTTAGTAGTGTGTGATAGGTTGTCCAAGATGATGTATTTTGTAGCAATAACAAAAATAACATTAGTAGAAGGATTAGTGAAACTCTTTAGAGACAATATATGGAAGTTGCACAGACTACTAGAAAGTGTAATGTCAGACAAAGGACTACAGTTCATAGCAAAGATGATGAAGAAGTTGAATAAAATATTGGGAATTGAGACAAAGCTATCAACACTATTTCATCTACAGACAGATGGTCAGATAGTGAGAATGAACCAAGAATTAGAACAGTATCTATATGTTATGACCTTAGCTTGGCTCAGATTGCAACTTAGGCAAAGACTTAAGTAAGAATAGGGAATAGATCAATTGGCAAAGCATAAGGATGCAAGAAAGTATCTACAGCTATATATATCTATTGTCTATGAGAGATATATATGTTAGAGATGAGGAAACAATAAGAAAAACATAAGAAGGTCTCTACTACTATATAATGCACTGACTGGTTATACATGAGTAAATAACAAGGTGCAGCAAATAAAGAAGACAGAAATAAAACAACCCCAACACATATTGTTCATGAAACAGCCATCTGTAAGACATGAGGTATCAATTGTAACAATAATCCTGTTTTAGCATTCATGTCCTTATGAACTTAGTTCAAAAATACTAAACCTCTAACCACATACAATGTGACCAATTAATTCATGGGTCCAATAATGATTTCTCCTTGTAGAGTTAAAGTGATGAAGAAAGGTTCATGTGGTGGTCCTCTTGTATACATTTCAATTGAAAATTCTTATCTAGTGGTATCTGCATTATGGTTAAATTTAGTGGCAATTTATTTCAAATATTGTTTATCCTATTCTCTATTTTGTTGAAGAGTTTTATAATGTGGTAGTGGATAGAATGGAGTTGTTTTTACTGGTGCTTGTAACATCTTCATAACTTTCTCTAGGTTTGCAACTTCTTCTTATATAAACATTGGTTCTGGTATTTTTGGTCAATCATTTTCAGAAGATATGTTGTAAGGTTTGTATAAGAATACTTTCTCTTCTTGAATAACACCTTCTTTCTGTTTTCCTTTATCAATATTCATTGGTTGCAGTGCTTCTTGGTGTGATTCTTGGTATACTTCTTGAATTGTTTTGATATGTCCTTTTACTTATTCATTTTCTTTGTCTTTACATCAGCCCAGTTCATTAACTAGTAGTACTTGGATATAATATACTTGTTTCTCTATGCCTCCTTAAATAATGTTTTGTAAATTTTTGGATATGCTGAATACATCTCTTGTAGTTTGTATTTTGTATATGTTACTTGCTTGTAGTATTGTAGCCTCAATTTCTGCTAGTTGAGTGTTTGTGACTTTAGCTAATTGGTTTATATTTTGGAGTTGAAGTTGAATTTCAGCCATTATTTCTATCTCTCTAATAATCCTGTAGTATTTCTTTATCCAATCTTTTCTTTTATTGTTTAAGGTAATAATGAGATTGTTATGATTTAAAGTTCTTAGAGTGGAACAGAAGAACAACTCTTGTATTGAGTAACACAAGAGAACTCGATAGAGAACTCTGTATAGGATAGTCTACCTTATATACAAATACCCAATGGTCCATACGAGCTAATTCTAGCCTACCCTAAATGACCATGTGCACGCTTTAAGATCAACATGTGTATCACACATTGTATGACATCATCCTTCCAGAACCTTCTACATCCTTCCATGCATCTCATGACTCATGACCATCACTAACCCTAACCTTATGTTCTAAAAATAGAAAAGTAGAAAACAAATTGAAAATAAAAATGAAAATAGAAGTGAAAATAAAGAAAAACTAAGTCCACTATTTGTGAACTTGACAGAGATCTATGTTATTGACAGTATATCATATGTGTTATGAACTAATGTCCTTAGGGTCAGACAATAGAACAACTCTTGTATTGAGTAACATAAGAGAACTTGATAGAGTTCTTAGTACAAAGTAGTCTACCTTATATACTACTCATGGTCTGTGCTCACTATTGTGTATCCTACCCTAATGACCATGTGTATGACATGAGGCCCACATATGTTGTCCATGCTGTATGACATCACTTTATTCCAGAACCTTCTACTCCATTCTCCCAAGTCCTGTGATCAGTCTTGTGACTATGCCATTATCTTGTGACTGATGTGACAGCGTGACTGATAAACCCTAACCCAAGTTTGTTCTAAAAATAGAAAAGAAAAAAGAAAAAGAAAGAAAAATAAACTAAAAAAGAAAAGAGAAAATAAAAATGAAGTCTCCTGTCAATGATCTTGACAATATATTAAGTCTACCCATTCTAAAGATATATTCCCATGGTAATGCTATCATTCCAATATCTATAAAACAAGCACATCTTCTATGATAGCCACCCTCCTTATAATATGTTTCTATGACAGTGATGTAACAATCTAGATATCCAGTCTTCCATGACAAAAATACTTCTATCAAACTTAGTCTTCCATAGCAGAGTTCTTCTATCTTACTCCTATCAGTGTCTCACAACTGAAACCTTTACTTAGAGCAATACACTAAAACCCAAGCATCTCCTATATCTTTAACTTATATATAAGACTAGTAGTTATGCTGTGATTTACTAGTCTGATAATCAACAAAGTTAACTCTTATTGAACTCGGTCCCTGGTGTTTAACAGCAATGTACCAAATTAGTACTCACTCCTGTCTCAGACTTCATCCATTTATCTGAAGTTTTCACTATGTGGTAGACAGACATAAGCTGAAGCTAAGGTTATTTTAACAAGTTTACATCCCTAAGCTCTTTTTATAGAATCTACATATTCTGCACATTTTTGAGCCAACTCTGTGGAATTTCACCTCCTGGTGTGAACCATGCCTGACAAAGTGCAAGAAACATATAGATTGGGAGAGATGGATGCAGTTGTGAATTGATAAGCCATTTGGATAGAATTCTTGATGTTAGTATAACTTGAGACATTGAATTGGGATTTTATCCCTCTTCTTTATAGATTTCAACTCAAAATCCTTGTCCAATAGTCTTCAATTGCCTTACTAGCATGTAATAACTCTATTTCTGAGATCTACTAATCATGTTCATTTCCATATCCTTTCTAATATACCAAAAATTGTGTACCACATTCTCATTTTCTGTGATTCCATACTTCTTCTACCTTATATTATTCTTCCTTGTTAATAATGTCTGGTGGTGGTACTGGATCCATATATTGTCTCTTAAATTATGGTTCTCTATGTTATAAAGTCAAGTCTTAAGAATAACCTTAGATTAGGTTAATTACAAGAGAACTTGATGGAGTTCCTAAGTATAGTGCATCTACTTTATATATATGTGGCTTATGGCCTGTGCTACACTAACCCAGCCTACCCTAAAGAAATATGTAGATACTATAAGGCCAATATATATAGAACATATTGTATAACATCATTATTCTAGAACCTTCTACAATATTCTGTGATATATGATCATGTGACTATGGCTGTGATCATGTGATGTGATGTCACATCTAAACCCTAACCTTAAGTATGAATGAATGAAAGAAAATAGAAAAATAAAATAGAAGATAGAAAAAAGACAAAAGAAAAATAAAGTTCTTCATTCACAACTTTGACACCCTATATTATGTCAGCAAGTCTTTGTTGAACACATTGTGAATCCCCTATCCTTCTGGTAGTTCCAGTTGAAATACTCCTTGTTCAATATTCTTTGAGATTCTAAAAGGTCTATATCTTTTCTGGTCCAGCTTTTTTGTGAGTTAATTTAAATGGATATTCTTGGCTTCCAGCCATATGTTGTCTCCTTTTATTAGTCCTTGCATATTTCTTCTCTTCTTATCAAACTGTTTCTTCATGGCTTCTTTTACTATTTCCATCAACTTTGCTATTTTCCAACTTTCTTATAGTTTTTTAAGGAAATCTTCTAACTTTGATAATTTTATTTTCACCATTAGGTCTTCTTTCTATGGATGTCTTCCAAAGTTTAATTTGAATGGAGTATATCCAGTTGTTGTATGTTTCTTATCATTATACTGAAATTCTGCTGCTGATAACTATTCCATTCAGTTATACTACTGATAGTTTACATAATGTCATAAGAATGCTTCAACTTCTTAGTTAATTTGTTCCATTTGTCTGTTTGTTGAGAACGATATGCTTGTCAGACTTACAAAGTTTGGATCCAAGTTTCTTTTGATTTTTCTTTTATTTTCATTTTCATTATTTTCTATTTTGGGAACTGAGATTAGAGTTTAGCATGATGATCACACTGTTACACATCAGTCACATTGGATGACCTGATCACATGATCATGGTGTCACATAGAACATAGTAAAAGGTTTGAGAAACAATGACATCATACAATATGCATAATATATGTTAACCTCTTGGCTAACACATGGTCTTTAGGGTAGGCTAGATGTAGTAGTGCACAGACCACCACTAGTTAGTATATATAGGTAGATACCTTGTACCAAGAACTCTATTGAGTTCTCTTGTGTTAACTTTAATACAAGGTTCCTTTCTTTGATCCACTCTAAGGTCATTGAATTATAACAATGCTGTAGATAATGTTCTTTTTGTCTCTAGTGCCTTTGTCAAGTCTTCCATAAATTTTGATACAAATTGAGATCCTCTATTGCTAAGAACCTTTTGTGGTACTCTATGTATTTTTTAAATTTCATCTTAATAGATTTTGGTGATATCTTCTAATGAGATTGCTGTAGTTGTTACTTTAAGCCTAATCATCTTTGTGAATTAATTCACTATAACCACTATTGCATCTTTGCCATTTGAACTTGGTAGCAGTTCTATAATGTTGATACTGATTTCCTGCTATAGTCTTTTAGATGTTTTCAATGAATGGAGTTCTCCAGCTTTCTTCATGTGTTGTACTTTATTCTGTTGGTATTTTGTGCATCCTTGAACATATTTCTTGATACCACTTTTTATCCCTGGCCACTAGTAATTCCTTTTAATTAACTTAAGCATTCTTTGTTGTCCTGGATATTCTATATCTACTGGATCATAGTTTTCTTATAGGATTTGCTCTATATTTTCTTGTTATTTAGAACATAAATTCTTTCTTCCATGTAGACTATGCCATTGTTTTCCCAAGCCTGTCCTTCATCCTTGTCTAGTTCTTTCTGGACTTCTTGTTCTCTAGTTTTATTCCTTCTAATTTCTTCCAGTAATATGGTTTCTTTTACCATTTGGTTTTCTCTGATTATTACCACTTCAGCTTTTGTGGTAACTCATCTTGTCCATAATTTGTCCTTGAGTATTTTAAAATTTTTGTTATCTTTCACTGTATTCACTTGATTCTTTCTATACAGTACATCTGTTTTTGTATTTTTTTCCCCTAGGATATGTCATAGTATGAAGTTGTAATCTTATAACTTCAAATACTATCTTGCTTGTCATCTGTTGAGTTTATATGGTTCTTGGAAATATTTGAGGTTCTCATGGTTTGTCCAAACTTCAAATTTCTCTGTAGTATCTAGTAGATATTATCTCCACTTCATAAAAGCTTCTACTATTGCAGGTAGTTCTTTGTCATATATCTTGTAATTCCTTTTAGCTGGTTGCATTGTTTTTGATAAAAACACAATAGTCTTCCATTTTTCTTTTTGTTCCTGAGATAGAACTTCTTTGATTCCATGTCCTGAAGCATCTGTTTCTACTCTGAATTTTCCTTCTCTCTTTAGGATAGTAAGTACTGGTTGGCTTGTAATCTTGTCTTTGAGTTCTTCAAAAGCCTTCTGATATTTATTATCCTATTTCTACTCTTTTTCTTTCTTTGAGCTCATTAAGAGGTTTCACCATATGACTAAAGTTCTTGATAAATTGTTAATAAAAATTTGCAAACTTTAAGAAGCTTTCCATTTTTTTTTATCTTGATGGGGTTTTCCATTCCTTAACTGTTTTGATTTTGTTGTTTTCCATCTGAACTTCTCATCTGACTACTACTTCTAGGATGGGTATTTCTTCCACATCAAAGTCACATTTTGACTGTTTGAAGTAAAATTTATGTTTCTTTGCTATTTTCAAAAACTGAATTGTCTATTCTTTTAGTTCTTTTCTAGTCTTAGCAGATATAACAAAGTCATCTTTATAGTTTGCTAATACTCCTTCATGTAATAACTCCTGGAAGATACTATTCATTATTTTCTGAAATGTGCTTGGCAAGTTGCATAATCTAAAGCACATTACTTTGAGTTTGAATAGGCTTTTATTTGCTAAAAATGCTATTTTCCATTCATCTTCTTTTTTGATTTATACATTGTTATAATTCCAGATAAGATTCAACTTGTTAAAGTACTTTGTCTCCTTGAGCTTGTTGATTACTTCTCCAATTAAGAGTAGTAGTGTCTTGTCCTTGATCATATGTTAATTCAATTTTCTGTAATCCTGTACTAATTGTAATAATCTGTCCTTTTTTGGAATATAAAAACATAATGCCACATATCTTGAACTTGACTCTACTATTAATCCTGTCTTAAGCTATTTGTCCAACCATTAGTTTAATACTTCATCTTCCTTGATTGTCATTACATAAGCCTTTGCACTTAATTTTTTTGGTGCATTTTTCATTAGGTTAATTTTATGGTTCTATTCTCTCCATTCCAGTAACTTTTCAAATTTCTTTTTGTTAAACAGATATATAAAGAGTTGAATGTATTCTGGAAGATTTTCTGGATTTGTTAAGTCTGGTTCCTTTTCTATTTCTTGTTGTCCTTTGTCTTTATCATCTGTTGGTTGTATTCTTTTGGTTTTTGATATAAACAATATATTCTGGTGTTATGTCTTGTATTTTTTTGGGTATCTCATAAATTGTATTGTTTCTAAGTTCCAATTTACTTCTAGATTGTGCTTGACTAACTAGTCATGTCTTAAGAATATGTCTGTGCTGTTTAAATCTATAACTGCTATATTAATGTGTTCTTTGTATCTATTGATTTTTAGTTCCAGTAGTGTAAATCTTTTATCTTCTCCATTCTTAGTTTCATCTGTATTAAAAACCTTGAATAATCTATCCATCAGTTTTATCTTGATTTTTTCTTCTTTCATCAGTTGTTTATCAATTCCAGTGTGGGTACAACCAGAATCTACTAGTGCCTTTAATTGTAGTTCTTTTATATTCAATGTTTTGACATTTGTTTACATGTTTAGTTCTCTCTCTTTGTTATCTTGTCAGTTTGGAATAATCCATTGATTTTGGGAATTACTATATACAGAGGTTTGTCATACTATGCCTACTCCAAACCTCTGACAAAACCCTCCTTCTTATTGTTGTTTTCTTTATCTGAATCCTCTTGAATCCTCCCATTTTTCATCTTTTGTTTTGACCTACAATCTTTTGCTAGGTGTCCTACTTTGTTACATTTGTAGGCATTTTCTTGTTTATTTTTCTCTTTTTGGCCTCCAGCATTGTCTATAGGTGTTCCTCTTCCTCCATAAATCATTTCTGTTCCTATTTTATAATTGTGTCAACTTTCTGTAGACTTATATCCTTGTCTAACTAAGGTGATTACCACATTCCATTCTCTGAGTATCTCTGGCACTGACATCAGTGAGCATCCTAATATTGTTTTGATGATATCAGTCTTGACATTTTTCTTTACTAAGAATATTGTGTACATATCATCAGTTTCAGCCTTTATATCTAATATTTTAAATTCTATTATAAAGTCAGCAATGTGCTTCTTGCTCTGCTTGAACATTTTAATCTTCAATTCAGCATCTGCTGCCTTGCTCTTGTTACTAAACATTGTTTTGATTTCTCTAACAAATTCATTCCAATCCTGAAAGTCTTCATCATCTTCTATCTGGTTGAGTTTCTTCTGTGCATAAATTCCTACAATGGCCTCTCTAAGTCAGACTAGTATTACTGTAATCCTGTTGTCTATTGTTGTTATTCTGTTACTTGTGAAGAATAATCAGATTCCCTTCCACTAGTCTTTGAATTTTGTCTGGTCACTCTCAAACTACTCTAGGTCTGGGACTATGTTCTTTGGCATAACTGCTTGTACTATTTCTGTTGGTGCTATCAACATTTCTTCTAGTGTTCTTGTTTTTGTTATTCTGTTTTTGTCTGAGACATATTCTTTAGTGATTCTCAATGATCCAAGTCTTTCTGACAGTGTCTCAATATTTGTCCCTCAACATTGTTGATCCATCTTATCTGTGTTGTTTGATAGTCTAAACTGTATATCCAAGTGGCCTAACTGTTATACACTCTCCTTTTGCAAGATAAGTCTGATGATGCTTTACCAAATGTTATAACCTTAGCTTGGCTCAGATTGCAACTTAGGCAAAGACTTAAGTAAGAATAGGGAATAGATCAATTGGCAAAGCATAAGAATACAAGAAAGTATCTATAGTTATATATACCTATTGTCCATGAGAGTTAGAGATGAGGAAACAATAAGAAAAACATAAGGAGGCCTCTACTACTATATGAGGCACTGAATGATTATACATGAGTAAATGACAAGGTGTAGCAAATCAAGAAGACAGAAATAAAACAACCCCAATATATGTTATTCATGAAGCAACCACCTGTAAGACATGGGATATTGATTGTAACATTATGGTTCTTCATTGATCATAAACAAAAAGATTGGTCTGAATGGTTAGTGACAGCAGAGTTTGCAGTGAACAACAAAACACATTCAGTGACTAAGGTATCTTCATTTATAGCAAACTATGGGATAAAACTGAGAATGGGAATGGATATTAGGAAGAAGAGCAAAGTGGAGAAGATGATGGAGTTTGCTGAAAGAATGAAGAAAGTACAAGAGAAAGCAAGGGCAGCATTATAGAGGGCTTAGGAGGAGATAAAGCAATAAGCAAATAGGAGAAGGAAGGAAACTGAAGAATGGAAGAAAGAAAATAGAGTATTTTTGAGTATAAAGAACTTGGTGTTCAAAGAAAGGCTGGTGAAGAAGCTAGTAGACCAATATGTTGGTCCATATTTCATTAACAAAGTAGTTTCTATTAATGTAGTCAAACTACAACTGTCCACTTTGATGAGAATTCACCTAGTGGTGAATGTCAGCCAGATAGTACAATACAGAGAGCAAGTAGGGGGATAGAAAGTAGAAGAAGTGAATCCAGTAGAGATAGAGGAAATCAAAGAATGGAAGGTAGAGAAAATTTTCAATAAAAGAAAAATAAGGGGAGTTGTGAAGTATCTAGTACAATAGAAGAGGTTTATAGCAGAGTATAAGACTTAAAAGAGAGAGAAATATTTAGAAAATACACAAGAAGTAGTAGCAGAATTTAAGAGAAGGGTGAACATAGAAGTAAGACAACAGAAAAAGCTGGATATGGTAGAGGAAAGAGACTTTATGAAGGGAAAGTTACCTGGAAAATATATGGTGAAAATGTTGTATGGCTGAAATGATGGAAAATTTGAGAAGAAGTATTTAAAGAGAGTTGGAGAAATTAGCAGAAATAGAAGCCAGTTTTTCCAGAGGAGAAACCTTGAAAAGAGGGTAATGTCAGAGTTGAAGACAGTAGACTTTACTTTACTTTTTTCCTTTAATTTAATTTAAATTTAAATTTTTGTTTTTATTTTAGACTTAGAGTTAGGTTTTAGCCATTGCTTCTTTCTCTCTTATCACTATCTTGCATGGTAGCACCTATAAGAGAATTAGTGAATATATATATTTACTTCAGCTACTGTCTCACAACATCCTACAATGGCCAGAATACCATCCAATATGAAAATGGATGTTAACATTGACATTATCAGAGAAAGATCCAATTCCTCTAGCAAATTCAGCTCAAGAGAGTCATCAACTCACTCTGATACTTCCACTACTCCTTATCATAAAAAAATGGAGATCCAAAACAACATTCTGGATAAGGATATTTAGAACCCTATTGAAAGTCCTTAACTCTCCTATGCATTGATTAAAGAATAGGCAAGTGCTTCAGTTAGTAAGACAGCTGATAACTCCATGCAGAAAGAAACACTATGTGTTCAAAATGAGGCATCTACCCCAAACAACACACCCAATCTATGAGGTGATGTTAATTCTTTAAATAGCACTAATAATGATTCTCTACAAGAAGTCATCAATATTCAGTTGCCATATAATATTAATTAGATGATGGAATAAGACTCATGGAATGGAAGCTTCCATTTCATCTCACTTCATGGGTCACCTGAACACCTTCCTTCAGACTCAAAGAACATCAAGTTATCATTGCAATGAATAATATCATATATCAAGAATAAGAGCATTGATTGTAACAAGGCAAACAATGTTATGGATTTAAAGGGTATAGATGATGCAGTATGGAATTTTATTTCTGCCTTGTATAAGTCAGGATGGGACTCTCTTATTACTCACAAAGACAACCACTCTTTCAGGTAAAAAGTTGTAGCCAAATTCACTCCAAAGTTGTATGAAATCAATATGTGAAGCAAGAATGAAAAGCATGCAGACAAACCTGCAAGTTTTGTCAAACTCCCTTCTCTTATTTCTGTGAAGTCCTTCAAAGAAGTCTAGGAAATATTAAAATTCTTCAAAATAAATTCTCAACCTATGGAAAGGAAAGACAATAGAAAGTCTTATGCTCAAGCATCATCAATGAATTCATCTACTAACACTAGTAAAATTCTTAAAATTAAGGAAACATTTCTAAAATTACAAGCAAAAAAGATAGAAAACATCCAGAAAATTATCAATGGTAAAGGTAAGCCCAAGCCAAAAATGAACATGACAACAAAGAGTCTATTTAGGAAACAAATCATTATTCCTATGAGCAATGAGAACAAGTCAAGATTTATGAAATCTCCTGGTGACCATATCACTAATATCAACAGAGCCTTGAAGAACATCAAATCTGAAATCATGGCTGACTTCATATAAGCAGACCAGACTGGTATAGTAATTGTAACTAACAAAGTCACCTCTCAACTCAATCTTCAAACAATTGAAAAATATGTCAAGAATACATATGATATTGACATAGATAAAGTGGAAGTTCCCAGATTACCTCAATCCAAATTGTACTTAAAGATCATAGGTATCCTATATCAGATTGAAAACACTAACACTCCCATTTCTGCTGATGTAGTCGAATCTATCATCAGAAGCAACCATATATTCAACAACATCACAATTGCTTCAAAGCTGCATATTATCAAGGTATCACTGAAATCAAACATGTTGATTATTTGGCTGAACATATAGAATGTCCAAAGTGGTAGTAAAAATAGAGGACTGATTAACAGATGCTTCAATGTAGAAAGCTATATTGCTACTATTCATGGTACCAACATGAACTCAGGAGTTTCATAATGCAAGAATTGTTGGAAGTGGAGCCATGCTACCTTCTTATATAGAGCTCAAGGATCAAAGTGCATTAAGTACAACAGTTCACACAAATCAAAACATTACCACCAATTTGCCTGGTGCTACAAGACTAATCCTAAGATCAATCCTCCAAGACTGAAAACAAAACAGGATAAACCTTGCCCACATACATTCAAATATTTGAATTGTAAAGGCAACCATTAAGTAGATACAAATCTATGCTCTTTCTGGAAGCATCAATTCAATAGAGAGTAGCACTTCAGAAAATACTAGGAACTTCACAACAGTAGAAGACAATCAATTCACTCAGCCATGAGTGGCATTTAAGCATGATTTGTAAAAATATCAAAAAATTTTCACAAAATGTTTGTAAGAACAATTTGCTCACTAACACAATTTTAGAAGCACAAAGAGATTTTGATATCATATTTATACAAGAGTTGCTATGGGCTTTTATACAATCCATACCAAGTTCAACAAGTAAGGAAGGAGAACATCTGGTAGGAGTTCCAAATCATTCTAATTGGACTACTTTTTCTAGGAACACTTCAAATGATCACAACTCCCCTAGAGTTATTTCATACATAAACATCAGACTTTTATGACTTTGTTTCTCTTTAAGAAATGACATTTTTAATTATAGGGATATTTTGTGTATCTCCTTCTTTAATTGTGGTTCTATTTATTTTTTGGTAAACATTTACTTGGATTTGTCACAAACAGCTTTAAAATATCTAAAGAATACTGAAACTAATATCAACAATGTTTTAATTATGACAGGGGATTTCAATATTAGAGATAATATTTAGAATCCCAATTTTCCACATTGTTCTATCCACAGTGATTTTATTACTGACATTGCAAACTCTATGAGCCTTTGTATGTCTAGATCTACTAACCAAGTTTCTACTAAGTATTCAGACAATCAGAATAATTCAAACTCAGTCATTGATCTCATGTTTCTCAGACTAGATTCATCAGAACTTGACAACTATACTATCCATCTAGAATGGAGATTATCTTCAGATCATACTCCTCTCACTGTTGATATTGCAATAATAGAAGAACATATTCAAACCAGAAAATGTACATTGGTCAAGAATAGTAAAGAAGAAGAGAATTTTATCACAGAACTAATCAGAGCCATTACAAGGCTTAATACAGAGAATATTCCAAGCAAAGAAGTTCTTGAACAAATCATACAAAAATTCACCAATGAGTTCAAGCATTCAAAATTCATCAACATCACAAAGCACTCAAAAGTATAGTAGAACAAGAATTGTCATAGGGAACTTGAAAAATATAGGACCTCATGACAAATCAAAGATTGGAAGAGCTTCGAAAACATTATCAAAAAGACCAAATACACTTTCTTTGACTAGAAAATTCAGAAGATTTTGAATAAAAACTCTGGCTCTTAGAAACTCATGAACTGGGTTAAGAAATGCAAACTTCTGGCCATTGAAGCTATCTAACATAATGGTTGACTATGTCTTGAATTAAACAATCTATGACAAGCTCTTCACTTATCATTTAATTTAGCACAGAATTGTCAAATCAATATGGATTTGTTAGAAGAAGTTCCAAACAAGCTAATCACAAGATGGAAGCTATTCTTAGAAGAAGAGTTCACCAGTACTATATCAAAATGCAACAACTCATCAACCTCTAGACTAGATAAACTGTCTTGGAGACATCTCAAGATTATTGTCAAAAACATCACATATTTTAGAAATCTTATCAATATTGCTGATGCATGGATTAAACTAGGTCATTGGCTGTCTCATTTCAAGACATCAGCATCCATCATTATTTCCAAGCCTAACAAGGTGTCATATGACTCCCCAAAGGCATTCAAACTAATAGTCCTGCTAAATATGCTTGGCAAACTTATTGAAAAGGTTATCAGCAAGAGACTTCAATTTCAGTTGATTTCAAAAGATTTCATACATACATGTTAACCAAGAGGTTTAAAGCAATGCTCTACCATGGATGCAGGAGTAGTTCTAACTCATTTCATTTGTACTAGATAGGTTAAAAATCTTTTGACTAGCACTCTGATGTTTGACATTGCCCAATTCTTTCTATCACTCAACCATCAGTTGCTCTCTTTGATTCTTGACAAAGCAGGGTTTGACTCCAAGATTTCATCATTTTTCTGCAATTACCTAGTAGGAAGAAAAACAAAATATCTCTAGAATAATTTTTCATCTCCTTCTTTCAATATTGACATTGTTGTTGGACAGGGCTCCACCTTTTCTCCTATTCTATCTGCTTTATAGACAATGGACTCTTTGTTTCTCAAAACAAATCTTTGGTAGTTTTGAACTCTCATTTATTTTGTAGTTACCATATCATGTCTTCTCTCTTTGGACAGTTTGGACTGATTGTCAAACATGGAAAAACAGAGGTTTTTCATTTTTCTAGATCACATAGACTCTTCAACCCTCTATCTTTGGACCTTACTACCTTAGGAGGTCCTATTCTTCATTCCAAGGAAACATAGCATTACCTTGGATTTATCTTTGATAGAAAGTTGACTTTTCAACAACACATCAACTTCTATATGAACAAGGTGTTATCGGCTATAAAATACTTGAAAATTTGTCAAGAGGCCTCATCCCCATATAAAAGTGACTTTTATACAGAAGTTGTGTTTTACCTATTACACTGTATGGCTTCCAATTATAGTATTACAACAAAGTGCTGTTGGCATATCTGCTTAAAGAGCTCAGGAAGATATAAAGAAGAGCTGTTATTTGAATTCTTGAAGCATTTTGTACATCTCCATCACTCATTATCAAGGCTGTTACAAACCTCATACCTATTCATCTTCACTTATAAAAACTCAGTAGGAGATTTCAGCTCAGAACACATACATTACCACAGAATCACATCATCAAGTCACTGCTAGAGTCAAGACATATGAATGACAGCAATATACACTGACTATCATTTGAAAGAATAACACCTAGACAGCGATTACTGCTCAAAGAGCCCATAGTAGATGCAAATAATAGGTTGAACAGAGTTTTTCCTTTCATTCTATGAACAGAAGAAATGAAGAAAGCATAAACCACATATTTGTAAACTTGATGAAATTACATTTCAAGTATCATCAGATCCCAAAATAGCTGTTGTTGTATCAGACACCAGCATAAAGAATCAAGTCACTACTTCTATAGCACACATCTACATTCATGATAGTCCTGTCATCAAGATGATTCATTACATCATAAATATTACTTTGACTGAAGCCAAACTCTTTGCTATCAGATGTAGTATTAATCAAGCCACCTGATTATCCAACATTAATCAAATCATTATTATTATGGATTTAATACATGCTATAAAGAGAATCTTTAACTCATCAATTCATTCCTATCAAATCCAGTCATTGTTCATTTCAAGAGAACTTAGGGAATTCTTCAACAAAGATCATCTTAATTCCATCAAATTCTGGGACTATCCAAGTCATGAGAATTGAACTCTCCATAGTTTAGTCAACAAAGAGATAAAGAAATTCAATCTTGTACTCATATTCCCTTGCAAGTCCTCATAGGACTTCAATAGGAAAAATGAATACAACAAAATTCTCAATAATTAGAGAATGGTATTCCAGACATTGGATGCTAAAGGATGATATTTCTTAGAACTACTTGATGACAACTTAAATTCCATCAAGTCTTCATATTGCTAAAGATGGACCATGGCTCAAATTCTTTGGACACTCCAATTCACTTTGTGCCAGAGCTTCAAGAGAAATTGTCAATCACACTCCCATAAGGGAATATTGACTTAGATTCTTTCCATAGGAAGAGCTTAAGTGTCTATGTGGACTATATCCTATTAAAACAAGAAGATATATTTTATACAAGTGTAAAAGATACAACTACTACTAGAATCCAAGACAGGATACTATAGCTCACTTCATACTCTTTCCAGAGTTTAACAGTAGTGCTTTTTCCTTTGGAGAGAGCATTTGTCAAGATCGTTGAAGGTGGACTTTGTTTTCTCTATTTTATTCTTCTTTTTATTTTTATTTTTATTTTTCTATTTTTAGAACAACTAGGGTTAGGGTTGATTGGTCATGCTGTCACATCAGTCACAACTTGATAGTGTAGTCACAAGATCGATCATGGGACTTGGGAGAATGGAGTAGAAGGTTCTAAAATAAAGTAACATCATACAACATGAACAACACATGTTGGCCTCATGTTCTACACATGGTTGTTTAGGGTAGGGTACACAGTAGTGAGCACAGATCATGGGTAGTAGTATATAAGATAAACTACTTTGTAAAGGGATCTCTATCGAGTTTTCTTGTGTTACCCAATACAAGGTTATCTCTTAATCCAACTCTAAGGGTTTTGAGTTATAACACATTACTTAGTCAACATGTGCCAGCTCTTCTTTTGAATTTCTTTTTCCTTTTAATATTTATAATATACTCTTTTCTTTTCTTTTCTTTCTCTTTTTTCTTTCTCTTTTTCATTGTCATGTTGTATGATTCTGTCTGTACATAGTTACAAAGTAGCTACTGCAGACTGCTCTCATGTCCTGCATAATAAATTGTTGATTTAAAAAAAATAAAATAAAAGAATATGGTAGAATATTATGTATGATGGTTACAAATATTACAAAGCATAACAAATTAGTAAAATTTGTCACAGGGTTGTCATATATGTCACTGTTACATGATCACATGACACAGAAAAGAATATATAAGATGTTGGAATAGATAATACTATATAGCATGTTTATAATATGTTAACCTTATGTATTATATATGGCCTTTAGGGTAGGTTAGATATCATATAGCACAGACCATTAACCTAGTGTATATAGAGGTAGATACTCTATACTAGGAACTCTATCAAGTTCTCTTATGTTACTCAATACAAGAGTGTACTTTTGTCTTATCTTAGAAACTTAAGTTATGACAATATCTACTCATAGAAGAACTACATTCTCTCTCTATCTCAAATGTGAGATTGGAAATAAATAGTATAGACTTTGTCATAGAACTTCTAGAATCTGTAGTATTTGATATAATTATAACTATAGTAGATTTAGTATTCAAGACAGCTTATTTTATTTAGATCTACACTACAGTAAGCATAAAAGGAGTAGCCAGACTCTTTCTACATTTATTGTCTCTAACTATAGACCTCAATTCATTACTCTCTTTATAAAGAAACCATACTGCTTACTTGAGATCAAGGTTGTATTTTCTACTACTTGGCATCTATAGACTAACAGACAGACTAAACAGATTAATTAGGAGCTAGACCAATATCTCTGGCTCTTCATAGGAAAATAACAAGATGACTGGCACAACCTTCTCTTTTTAGCCAAATTCTAACACAACAACCATATATTTATCTACTTAGCAGTCTTTGAAACTCTTTCTTCTTAATACTGAATACTTCCCATGGATAGAATTTGAGCCACATCAGAAGAAGCCAAAGCTAAAGGAAGTGTCATAGTTCATAAAGCAAATAAAGTCCACACTAGAAAAAGTCAAGGCTATTCTTAAGAGAACATAACTAGATACTACAACAAATGTGACATGCTTATCTCTATCTTTAACTTCAGTGATAAGATATACTTGGACTTCATAGGCATTCACATCACATGCCTGTCAACTAAGCTAGTATATTAGCATTTGAGACTATATACTGTAGAAAATCAAGTAGGTCTAATATTATACAAGTTCAAACTACTACCATTTATGAAGAGGTTGCATTTAGTCTTCAATATAGTAAAGCTGACTACTGCCTCTGCTGGACCCTGCTGTTATGAATAAAAAGGAAGAATAGAAAGTTAAACAAATTCTAAATAGCTGATGGCACTAACTAATATCTTATTAAATAGAAATGTTTTGGGTTAGAGACCAACTCTTAGAAAAATGTATCAGACATCTTCATGCCAGAGAGAGTAACAGAGTTCCATCATCTAAATCTCCATATACTATACTTTATATATGTAACAGACTTCAAGTGGATCAGATTCAGGTTAGTTTCTCTTGCTTTGAGTCATAACAATCTAGAAGAGGGATTTTACAATCTTAAGCTTGGCTCAAGTTGTAACTTAGGCAAAGACTTAAGTAAAAATGAAGAAGATGATCAAATGGTAAAGTGTAAAGATACAAAACTGTATATATACCTAATAATCATGAAGAAATAAAAAGGTGTTCTTGCTACGATCGATGCCTCATGGACTCAGCATGAACTAGGGTCAAGGATAATGACAACATGATTGGCTGCACTGTAATAGTCTCAGTCAGTGCCTCATATAGTAGATGTTATATCCTTACTTCCTCCTAATATTTTATGACTCATTTGTATTATGTACTATGGACTGTTTCCTTATGGCCTCTTATTATATATAGTATAGATATACTTCTGTATTCTTACACTTTACCACTTGCAATCTACCCTTCTCTTATTCTCAAGTCTTTGTCTAAGTACAATCTGAGCTCCAAGCTAAGGTTGTAACATTTGGTAAAGCATCAATAAGCTTACCTTGCAAAAGGAGAGGTACATAGTGGTTAGTCCATAGACAAATTAGGCAAAGTTACCACTGGACAAAGAATGAAACACATGTGGCATAGACTATAAGATGAACAAGACGAGTTTATATAGAATAAACAATATAGAGGTACTATTAGAAAGACTAGGATCCTTGAAGATCATGAACAGTCAGACAAAGAAATATCTGTAGCACCAGCACCAGCAATGATGAATAACAACATATAGGCTGTAACACCAAAGAGTATGGTTCAATGGGAACAGAATAAAATTTGAAGACTGGTGGAGGGGAATATGATTATTCCTCAAGAACAACAGGGTCATTAGGACTGACAATAGGATCACAGCAATCCTGGCTTGCTTCAAAGAAGGTATAGTGGGTATTTATACCCAGAAAAAGCTAAACGAACTAGACAAAGAACTAAGAACCCAAGATTGGGATGAATTTGTTAAAGAGATCAAGACAAAGACAGCAGATGCTGAATGGAAGATCAAATCTTTCAAGCAAGGGAAACAGAACACAGTAGACTTTATAATAGAGTTCGAGGCCTTAGCTATGAAGGCAGATATAGACAAACTACATGCAATATTTTTGCTGAAGAAAAATGTACAACAAGATATTATCAAGACTATATTGGGATACCCACTCATTGCAGCACCAGAGATGCTTAAAGAATGAAAGGTGGTGATCATCTTAGTAGGACAAGGGTATGAATCTACAGAAGAACGACATGATTACAAGACAGATACTGGAACAACATACAGTGGAAGGGGACAACCTATGAATATAGAGAAGTCCAACAATAACTTCAAAGATGGGAAGCCAAAGTGCTTCAATTGCAACAAATATGGTCATATGGCCAAGGAATGTTGGAAGAAGAAAGAGAAGGAAATAAGAAAATGTTTCAAATGCAACAAAGAAGGGCATATCACAAGAGACTGTAAAGGAAAGCAGTCAATGAAGAAACAAAAGGTTCAGAAAGAATCAGACAATGAAAACAACAAAGAAAATAACAAGGAGAAGGGTTTTGGCAAAGATCTCAAGTAGGCACGGTATGAGAGATCTCTGTAAATTCTCAGGACAAATATATTATTTCTAACCAATGGAGTAATGCTGAGAAATAATTAAACATGTAAGCAATTGTCAAGACAAAGAATGGAAAAAACCTCAAAGTCAAGGCATTGGTCGATTCAGGATGCATATACATAGGAATCAACGAACAATTAGTTAAAGACAAGAGAATTCAGACAAGACCAATCAACTTCTCATTTGAAGTTTTCAACATAGATGGAATGAAGAATGGAGAGGTAACCAGGATAGCACCTCTAGAAATCAAAATCAACAGACACAAGGAGCAGCTGGAAGCTGCAGTAACAGACTTAAACAGAACAAACATGTTTTTAGAACATGACTGGCTGGTCAAACACAATCCAGAAGTCAACTGGAAAAATGGAATGATACAGTTTACAAGATGTCTAGGAAGTTGCAAGATGAAGCATAAAGATATAGAATTTAGAACCAAGAGAATACAGGCTACAGAAAACAAAGAACAGGACAATGGAGAAATTGGGAAAGAACCTAATTATCACAAATAAGATACTCACTGGTTGTGATACTGGAGCTGAATAGTGTTTCAGGGGTTCAGTATAAGGATATGATGATTGACAAATGATGAAAAGTATCAACAGGAATAATTGATGTTGTTAAGTCTGAGGTCTAGTCCTCAGACACAGAGGTATATATACAAAAGAGTGATGGTCCATGTGCAAGCTATTGCCATCACATGATCAAAACTCATACCTGATGGGAGCTGTCATCTGTCATAGCAGCTGTCAGGCTAATTTTAGAAGGTAACTAATTATGTCACTACATTGATATGCTTGTA